>Ga0079223_10000906_pt1 | contig 16640 bp, 25 predicted proteins | sample Stecom2011_FD_75072 | JGI IMG/M metagenome (GOLD analysis project Ga0079223, IMG submission 75072) | Agricultural soil microbial communities from Utah to study Nitrogen management - Steer compost 2011 | ecosystem: Environmental > Terrestrial > Soil > Agricultural land | place: USA: Utah... | reverse complement strand
ATTCGGTATATAATTTACCTTGACCACTTTGCTCTTTTAGTAAAGCCTCTAACGTCATATCCAATTTACTATCATCTAACCTACTTAACCGCAAAAAGTCACACGCTTTAACAATTTTAAGTCTTTGGTTAAATTCTTCTTCTGAATAAGCATTAGGATTCTTTCTAGGCTTACTTGCATTTAGTTCCTCTACCATATCAAAGATTTTACTCCATATCTCAAAGTCCTTAGCCTTCTTAGCTTGTAGAGGATATCGTTCAAAAATATACCTAATCACTTTACAATTCTTAACCCCATCATAATGTAATGTAATTTGACCTGAGATATCTTGTTTTCGTTTTCTATGGTAAATAAACCCCTCACCCATATTAAAAGAATCGAGATAGTCTTTAATCTTGTAGAGAATATCTGAATCATCTTCCCTAACTTGAATACCCCATCTAAAAGAGAAAGCCGTTCGTTTAAAACCTTTCTTAGTTTCACGGAATAATGGACGAGCAATAAAATAACTCTCACCATCTGCAAATCCCGCCAAATACCAACCAAATTGTTCTTCATTCATTCTAACCACTCCTATTCGTTATCGTAATTCCTATAACCAATTATAGAGTTGTCAGAATATTCTGTCAACGAGCCTTCCTCGCTCAGTCGTTCACGGTCCCTACTGGGTTCCGCCCTGTCGTCCTCAGCCGTACTGTTAGGAGTTCCAAGTCAATTAGAGGAAGTTTTACATGGACTAGCCATTAATCCATGAACCCTTGTCCCGTATTTCGCCGCTATGCGTAATCGAGTATCTACATATCTACACAATTCATTGAATGAGAATCCCGGAACTGACCCTAAGGCAATATAGGGATATCTCTTTGCTAAGAACTCGATATAGGCTCGGGTGTCCCGTCTATGAACAACGGGTAGGATATTCTTTAAGCCTAATTCTAAAAGCTTTTCTCGGTTCTTTGTTTTCTCATACATATCCCCTACGTCTAGTTCCGCCACAACATAAAACCTATGCCCGTATTCCTTCAAGAACTCTCGGTATTGTTTTAAGTAAATCTGTAACTCATGGTCCATTTCCTTTGTCGATAACCCTTCCGCCTTCATGTATTCCCTAAACGAGAAGGCCCCGGAATCGAGGAAACAGTAAGGGAAGGAAGATAAGATTTCCTCTACCTTCTTATCAGACTTATGACGGAGGTAGTAATAAGTGGATAGTACGTTCTCCGCATTGTTCTCTTTTAGAATCCGTGTCATAGATTCCCCTCCGGCGAAGAATAAACGCATACTAATCACCCCTATAAGTCATTAACCAACTCCGCACCGTTTTCCTTTAAAACCCCGTGCATAAGTAAGAGTAGGTTTTCCAATACGGCAAGGACTTCGATATCCGTTTCAACGTCCTTCACCAATTCTTGTGCTAATTCCGCCGAGATTTCTAAGATTCGCTTTTCAGACATAACCTCTTTAACCTCGGACATTTTAATCGTTGTCATACGCTACAATCCCCTTTCGTTCTAATGCCTCTAAAATATCTGTATCTCTCGCCTCACCATAGAATCCGGTTTTGCCTCGATATAGATATTCTTGTGCCGTGTCCGTTTCCCATGGATTGACGGCATATAATTCCGCTATCCCATTCAAGCTCATAGCCGTCCATCTACGAAAACAAGCCCCACAATTTCCACAAAAAAGTATGACCGTACCACCAAAGAAGTGAGTTTCTTTTGGTTGATAGCAGGAATGTGTTTTCTTTAGTTCTTCAATATCCAAACCCTTCTCAACGTACCATTTCACCATTTCCTTCTTGTTTAAATCCCAAAATGGTGTATCAACCTTCACCGGAGTTCCCTCGTTTAAAAACGATAATAACTCGCCCATTTTGGTATAGAAGGTTTTATTCCTATCAGGTAGGTTGGTTTCTCCCTTTTGAGTGACAATCCATATATTCTTTCCATATAACGCTCCCATCTGAGCCAAAAATGCATTTCGGTTCGGAATAAAAGCGTCCTCTCTTTCAAAGTTAGACAAGTTTAAATCCGTTGTTTCAATGAAAGCCTTTGGATTCATATAGTCTAAGGTTCTATGAATCGCTTGTCGTTCCTGAATTGCATATTTGTGTCCTAAGTTCACATACAACAAAGCGGGGTCTAGTCCTAATTCTTCCTTGAGGTACCAGTACCCAATATAGGAATCCAGTCCTCCCGAATATAAAAGTATATCATCATGCACCGCTTACCCCTCCTTATAAAAGAAAAAGACCACTCCCGTAGAAGTGGTCTATTTTAAGTCAAGGCTTTGCAGAACCTCCGCCTTGTCGATTTTACCTCGAATAGCGGTAGTGGTTGTACTCGACCCATGTTTCTTTACTCCACGGGTACTCATACACATATGTTCTGCATTTACCATCACTAGCAGACCCTTCGGTTCCAATGCCTCAAATAAATATTCAGCGACTTGATGTGTCAATCGTTCTTGTACTTGTGGTCGTAAAGCAAAGTGGTCTAAAACCCTCGCTGCTTTCGATAACCCCATGTACTTATCATTAGGGATATAAGCAATTGTTGCCTTCCCATGGAAAGTTACAAGGTGGTGTTCACACATTGAGTTGAAAGGTATATCTCGAATGATAACAAGGTCATGATAACCTTCCTCGTTCGTAAATGCCTTTACGTCCGGTGGAGCCTCATGTAATCCCTTGAACCATTCTCCATAAGCCTTCGCTACTCGTTTAGGTGTTTCCAATAATCCTTCACGGTCAGGGTCCTCTCCAACCAGTCGTAGAATTTCCCGAACGTGATACTCAATTTGCTTTTGATTTTCCATGATTGTCACGCCCTTAGATTAGTTTATTTTCTGTAACGGTTTCACCCGAACCTTTACCCTTATCTAAAGCGTCTTGAATAATCTTACGGTTCTGTTTCAAACGCTCGACTTGTTCCTCCATCATTTCAATCTCAGCGTCAATGGATTGTAGACGATTTTGAAGGTCCGTCACACTTACCGTTTCTGATAATTCACGCTTGATTTCAAAATGAGCCCCACCGTTTACCGCATTAATTTTTACTGCATCTCTCATTATTTCTTACCTCCTACAAATGTTTGTGCTAATTCTTCTTTCACTTCTTGGACTATTTCCGCCCGATTGATTTGTTCTGCTAAAAGTTTAATTGCACTATTCAAGGTATTTTGTTCCGTTTCCATTTCGATTTGGTCAGGGAAATACTGTTTAGCGTCTTGAATTGCAATTTCTCCTGATTGGTCAATCGTAATCAGCACTGCCATCTTTACATCAGGAAGTTTTGTTTTAACTTCTTCTCCCACTGATATCCCTCCTATCGAATACCGTATAATTTATGAACTTGTGGAATGAATCGAATGTCATATTCCAATTTATCCATTTCCGCCTCACGGAAGGCTTGTCTGATTAAAGAAGGTAATTCTCGGTAGTTATTCGCACTTTCCTCCGGTTGGAAGATAATTGGAACCTCTTTCAATCGTTCATCATCAGCCTCTTTAATCAACTGTACTACTTCATCAGCGTCTTGCTTATTCGCAACCACAAACTTAAATTGAATCTTATCTCCCGCTCGGTCAATCCATTTACTTAAAAGTTTCGCAACGTAAGGCTTATTTTGAGAAGATGATAGTTTAGGAGATACCGAGAATAATCCCGTTACCTCAGCTAACTTAGGGTGAGCCAAGATAGTACCATTCGTTTCAAAGGTTACATGATGAATTACATTTTCCAGTCGTAAGACCTCGATTAGATTAGCCAATGCCTCATGATTGTGCATTAAGGGTTCTCCGCCCGTAATAACCATGTGTTTAATGTCTTGAGCCTCGGCAATCTCTTTCACCGTTGAAACAATATCAAAGTCAGAATAGTCTTGATAAATGCCTTTGTAGTATTTAGCCTCGTCCCATGAATGAGCCGTGTCACACCACACACAAGCAAGGTTACAACCGTATAGTCGCATGAAAATCGTTTCTCGTCCTATGTCGGAACCTTCACCTTGAATGGTTGGGAATAACTCCATGACCCGAAATGGTTCACCTAGTTTATGTCGTGAATATACCGCCATTTACTCTCCACCTTCCATTTGACTAGCCTTCTTCTCTAAGATGAGGATAGCAAGGAATAAGTTTTCATTTACTTGGTCTAAGGCTTGTTCTAATACCTCATCCATTAGACCTTGTTCATCTAGTTCTCGTAATCTTTTAGCTTTCACTAAGTTACGGTCAATAATCGTAGAAGGACGATAATCTCTCCATGCGTCTTTATACTTGGAGTTCCTATCTCTAAAAATCTCGGTTGCAATCGAGAATACCAAATCACGCTTTTCAGCCGTACCTCCCGCCGAATCAACCGCCTTTGCATAGCCTTCAATTTCTTTAACTGTTAATGAATCCATGATTACACCCCCAACCATTCTCTACGAAATTCTGCGTAAGCCGTTGGAGTTTCATATAATCGAACCCATTCTAATTGAATATCACAATATTTACAGTCCCATTCTAAGTGTTTGTTCATTTCCTCGAATATCCAAACCACCATGTTCTCCGCCGTTGTATTCATTGGAGGCAAGGATTCATTTAGATATTGATGGTCAAGTCTCGGTTCAAGACTTTCCTTCCAAATACGTTTAATATCTCCAAAGTCTATTGAGATACCTCGTTCGTCAGTTCGTCCAAGAACACCGAATACCACTTTGTAAGTATGTCCGTGTAGATTCTTGCATTTCCCGTCATAACAGTGTAGATGATGTGCTGAATCAAACGTAAATTCTTTCGTAACTAACACCGGATAATTATGATATTTCAATTCGTGTGGTTGAATGTCTACTCCCAAAGTTTCTACCTTCTCAGGAATCTTGTATCGGCTCATATGCTTGTCCTCCTTATAGAGTTCCGACTTGGAATCGGATAGCGGTTTTCTTTTTTGTTTCGTTATTGTCTAAAATCTCAATGTCTGTAAAACCGCCTTTAAGGATTAAATCTACACCACTAGGAGCCATGTACCCTCTAGCAATCGCATACGCCTTTACCATTTGGTTGACCGCCCCCGCCCCAATCGCTAATAGGGACACTGTTTTGCCTTCTTGTAAGTTCTTTGCAATCGAACCTGCCACAGAAGAAGGATTTGAACTTGCAGCTACCTTTAATTCAATGTGATTTTTCTTTTGACCCATGTTATTTCTTCCTCCTTGATTTCTTCTCTGTTTTTTGTGATGGATTTAAAAGTTCCGATAGAACTCTCTTTTGATGTGGAGGTAAGTCCTTCACATCAATGGCGTTGTGTTTAACCTTATAAAACATCTCAGCAAGGAGGGCTAGAATAAATGCGTCACAGATATCGTTATCTGCGAGTATATATTCTTTGCCGAATTTCTCATTGATGGTTTCAACCACCCATCTTTTAGCCCAAGTGGACTTTGCCTTATCCGGTGGTCGCTTAGGAGCACTACCTCGCCCACAACCGAATAGTTTAACTTGTGTCGGAGAAACTTTTATGAATGTCACTTCCCTCTGCATGAGGTAGAACATAACAACCCCGTGAATTTCTCCTAAAACCTCTCTACCGAAAGTACTCCCGAAAGAGTAATTCTCGATTAGAACGAGGGGTGGGTTGAACTTATCAAGTAATTGTCCGATTGTTCCAACAATTTTCTTGATACGTTCAACCCAATCCTCGTCCTTAGAGGTTTTTATGGAACCTTCTTGGATAGTCACACCATCTTTAACCACGTTGTAACCTGTACTTGTAAGTGATATGTCTAATCCTAAGAAATGTTCCATACGTATTCCCCCTAAGTTTTCTATTATTCTACAATACTTTCAGTCCAATATTGACTGTTTAATACAATCTGCTCTCCGTAGCCATAGTTTATATGTTTACCATATTTCCTAAAAGCCTCCGCAGGAGCGGTATATTTCTTCTTTTCTTCAACACTATTAATTACCACAAATTCTAACCCGCTCTTACTTAGTCCCTCAAAGATGACTTTATCAATTGCCCACCCATCTTCCTTTCGGAAATAATGGATAGACTTTTTACGAGGGGAGTGATAAGATTTATCACCCTCCCGATAAAAGCCAACCTTTTTAAGTCCATCATCAGAATGGATATAAATTGGTCGTTTACTCATCTCATATTGTCCTCTCGATTCTCCCAGTCCATGAAGTTAGACCTTCTTGTAATCTCTCGAGACACTAAGTTTAAGTAGCGTTCATAACCTTTATAAATCATTTCCGCCAATTTATAGTCGGAATTTAGACCATCATACCAATCTTGAACCTCAACTACCCTCGGGTCACAATTCACATACGCCTCTTGTAGTTCTCGGTTCGGGTACTGTTTCTTAATCTCAGGGTCACGGAAGTCTAACTCCAACATCACCTGAGCCTCAAGGTAATCTTTGATTCGTTCTGCTGTTGACCTATCTACATCTAAAAGAGCCAACAACCCTCCATAATATACCGTCAATCCCGTTAGTAATGAATAAAGAGAACCTAATTCCTTAGGAGATACATTCGTGATATCCTCCGGCATTAAGAACGCCCCATACTCATCTCTGTATTCATCAGGTATATGCGGAAGGGAAGGAAAGACAATCCCTGATTTCTTGAGTTTTGCCTTTGCCTTCTCCGAGTGATATAGCTTACCGACTTTACGGTTCGTTTCTTCTTGTGTCTGAGTTTTATTTTCTTCCATATCTTCCACACCCGCCTTTAGATTGTGATGGTACTCTTAGCAGAAGGAACTCCTTCTTCACCTTTGTCGTTTACTGCCACTACATAGTAAGAGTAAGTTCCTGATTCCAATGGTCTGTCAATATAAGTCTTTTCAGAAGTTGTTGCAACCTTCTCATAAGCACCGCCATCTTTGCTACGGTACACGTTGTAGTTGTTCACATTAAAGGCTAAAACAAAAGCGTCACCTGTCGTACCCCATTCAATAATGATTCCGTCACCCTCGTCTGTCGGAGTAGTAACTACCTCATCATCTTCTTCCGGTACTGGATTTCCTGCGTCCGTGAAGTTGATACTGATTTCGGTAATCTTAGGAATCACACGAATAGATACGATTCCATTGTCGTCCGTCAAGGTAAGACGACCAACTGATATGCCCTTTTCTTTCTCAATTTCCACTTTTAAGCGGTCATAGAGTTCTTTAATCATACCTTTGTAACCTCCTTAATTTTTCGATTGTCTACGTCAGCAAACGAATGTGGTTCACCGTGACATAAAGTTCTATATGAACAGAAACGGCAATCTGAACAGTTTTTATCGTCCGAAATTCTATCCGGTAGATACTCTTGTTCAATCGCACGTTCAGTCTGTTCCATTTTCACGAACTGCCTTGCAACTATATGGTCTAATTTCTTTGTGAGATATTCTTTCATCTGTTGGTCATTCTTGTTTCCATATAGTACAACGCCCTCATCAATACCTAAAGCCTCGTTGTATAAATTCAACTGAGCCAAATGATGAGGTAATGGTTCGTTAAGTTTTTGGAAATAATGCCGTTGTGCTTTCATCTGTTCTGTCCAACCATCTTCGGCAGACTTAATCGTTTTGATTTCGCCTACCCGCCTTTTAGAATCAGATTTTGTATCAATAAATACTAAGTCACAATGTCCGGCTACTGCGGGTTTATCTCCTCGGTCAATACGAATTGGAGTTTCATAATACATAAGGTTATATCTGAAGGTTAGTTTCGTTCCACAATTATCACATTTCCTCGGGCTTGGATTCTCAAGGTCTAGCCATGTATGTTTACATTCAACACAATGCCATTGTCCTAAAAGGATTCCCATATCCCAAAAGTACCGTGCGATTTGCTCTCCGAAACTATGTCCTACATCAAACAATCTTTTTATTTGAGGTCTAATTCCTTTATCATCAGTCTTAGGAGCCTCAATCCATCTGTAAACTAATGCCCTTATACATTCAACCGTTGAGATTTCCGAAGGGTGCCATACTCCCTTCTCTCTAACGTGTTCTTGGTCTAAGAAGTCATTTCCTTGTAGTCGTAGCAAATACCTGTCTAACTCACCCAATACTGAATGAGGTTTCTTCATTGTCTTAAACAAATCTCCTAATGCCAATCTTATCCCGTCCTTTCAATTTTTGTTTACCCGTTAGGGCGGATAGGGAGGGCAACCCCTATCCGGTTATGGTGGAGGACGTTACAATAGGCATTTAGTAACTTCCTTGACTGTACCTATTATAACACCTATATCATGTTAAAATCAACCCAAAGAAAAAGATTATGGAATATAATCCATAACCTAAGGATATAATAGTAAATTGAACTTGTCTAAGCCCATATGAACTGATACTCTTGTTCAAATTCAAGTGGTTGTCTATCCAGTTGGTAGAAATAACATTTATACTTGTTCTTCTCGTCCGGCTCCTTTTCGTCTAAAAGGGTTGCCTTCCATTGAGTGTTTTCAAGTTGAGGAAATAAAGTATCTCCCTCAAATTCAGCCTCAATCACCGTTCGGTATATCCTATCAGCATAGGGTAGGAATTGTCTATATATCGTTTCCCCGCCGATTATAAATACCTCTCCAAGTTCCTTCTCAATGCCTACAATCCTCCGAGCCTCATCAAAGGTCATGAATTGTAAATCTCCTTGTTTAGACGAGGCATACTTGTTATGAGTAATAACAATATTCATTCTATCGGGTAGTGGTTTGCCGATTGAATCAAAAGTTTTCCTTCCCATGACGACGGTGGAACCTACCGTCTTGTCTTTGAAGAACTTTAAATCATTCGGGAGCCTACCCCACGGCATATTCCCATCTTTTCCAATGACCCCGTTCAAGTCTGTTGCTACAATTAATGATATCATTCCCCAACCGACACCTTTCCTCTAATTACTGAGTGAGGGTCATAGCCAATAAACTCTATGTCCTCATATTTAAAATCCTCAATGTTTTTCACGTCAGGATTTAATTTTAAAGTTGGTAATGGTTTTGGTTCTCGTTGTAGTTGTTCATTGATTTGATTCACATGATTTAGATAAATATGAGCGTCACCCACCACATGAATAAATTCCTTTGCATACAACCCAGTAACTTGAGCAATCATATGAGTGAGGAGGGAATAACTTGCGATATTGAAGGGCAAACCCAAGAAAACGTCCGCACTTCTTTGATAGAGTTGTAAGGATAATCCTCCATCATTCGATACATAGGCTTGTATTAATACATGACATGGTGGTAATGCCATTTTATCTAAATCTCCCACATTCCACGCCGATAAAATATGTCTACGGCTTGTTGGGTTTTCTTTGATACCGTGAATTAGGTTATGAAGTTGGTCAATATGGAGTGTTCCTTCTAACGGGTCTACTGCCGTCCACGTTCTCCATTGATGTCCGTAAATCGGTCCTAAGTCATAACCTTTCTCTGTAGCCATTTTGATAAAATCTTCATATTCCAAATTTCCGCCACTTGCTTTATAATCACGATAAGCGTCAGCGTCCCAAATCTTGATATTGTTCTTACGAAGATATTCAATGTCAGTATCTCCTTTTATGAACCACAGCAATTCATGGACAATTGACGGAATGTGTAGCTTTTTAGTAGTCAATAATGGAAATCCTTGTGTTAAATCAAATCGCATTTTTGGAGGGGAGAAAAGGGACAATGTTCCAGTCCCCGTTCTTTCTTCTCGTTGTTCCCCGTATTGTAAAATATCTCTCGCAAGACTTAGGTACTGATAATCCGGGTGGGATAATTGAGAGGGATTATTCATATTCTTTAATCTCCTTCGCCGCTATTTGTGACCAGTTTTCAAGGCTCTCAAATAGTGGTGTTTTTGTTAAGTCACGAACTCGAATCCAATAGCCTCGTAGTGTATCTGTTTCACGAACCGTAACATCAGCGTCCTCCGGTAGTAAAACCTCTACAAGAATGGCAATATGAACTCGACTTACTTCTTCGGTATCATCATTGATAAAACCTAAAATGTTCGCCTCAGGGGCCACTCGAGTTTCAATGTTCAATTCCTCATTCAGTTCACGATACATATTTTGTACCAGTTCCACACCGAAAGTCGTGCCTGTAATTTTGTTCATATGACCGCCCACACCGATTGAAAGTTTTCCTTCTAATCGTGTTTCACTTCCAGCCTCTAATCGTTCGTATAGGAATACCTCATTCCCCCTACGAAGGATTGTGTAAGGAATCAGTTGTTTGTAGTTCTCATTGATTTCCATGTTGTTTTCCGCCGGAGTAGGGTCGTTTACATTCCCTCTGCGTTTCACCTCATAGTTTTCTTCAATGTTCTTCATAATCGCCTTTACGTTTCCCTCGTTTGTTTGAACCCCTTGAAACCATAAAGTTCCGAAGTCGAATAATTTGTCTACGTCTACAACTAAGATTTGTTCGTCCCATTTTGGATTACTCATGATAATATTTCCTCCTAAAATTACAATTCGTCAAAGCCGTTCAGGTCACTACTGATATCATCTCCGCCGCTAGTTAATTCCGCGAATCCATTTTCCCTACTTGCCTTTGTATATTGACGGTTACGTTGTTCAAAGAAGTCTGTTTTCGTATCGTCAAAGTTATCCACATATGCACGAATCCATTTCATTGGATTTTCAATATAATCCTCGTAGATTTCACTTAATCCGAATATTCTGAGCATTTTATTGGCACGATACTTAATGTACCCTTCCATTTCGTACATATCAATACCTTCAATATCCTTTAGAACTTCTCGGCACCATGCCGTTTCTTGTTCTACCGCATATTCAAATTGTTCGTACACCCAGTTTGTAAATTCTTCTGTATTGTACTCAGGGTTTTCAGCCAATGTTGCTCTAAAGAGTTCACCCATGAATCGCCCATGTTGTAACTCATCTCGGTTGATATAGGATATCATGGTAGAAGAAACCACCATCTTATTGTTTCTCGCTAGGTTGTAGAAGAAAGCAAATGTCGTATAGAAGTATAGTCCTTCTAATAGTCCTGATTGAACCAATGCTTTCAATACCGTTTCGATTGTCGGGTTTTCCGCAAATTCATTGTAAACTTCCATTAATTTCTCATTTCGTTTTAATACAATCGGATGTTTCTTCCCGAACTCAAAAGCCTCGTTCTGAGTTTGTAATGGTACCAATGAAGAAAGTACATAGGAGTAACTATGATTATGTTCACTTTCTTGGTCCCCGATTGTTGCCATGATGGATATTACAGATGGGTCAGTTGCAAACTGACTAATTCTTGAGGCAATATCCGTTTGTGGTGCGTCTAAAGAGGATAGCACCCCACCTAGAATTTGTAGGAAAGCTGTTCGTTCTTCTTCCGAGATTGTAGACCACTGTTTAATATCCGGTCCCATATCAATCTCACTCGCACTCCAAAACAACCCTCGAAGTTCCTCTCGCAATTCATAGAAGTGTGGGTACTTTACATCATTCCAATTTAAAATCCCACTCATCTTTCCGCCGAATAGTTTAGTTGCTCGGTTAGGATTCTCCGGCATAAGAACTTTAACCGTTTCTAATCTTTTCATTTCGTAAGACCCCTTTCGTCCATTCTATTACTTTTTCTTCTTGCGACCCTCTCGGACTTTGCTCTATCTTTAGCACCGGATATTCTACATTGTAGAATTTTGCCAACCTATCAAGAGCATGACAAAACAAGTCGTCACCGCCGAATTGAGTATCGCCAGTTCCAAACAGATAAATGTTATCCGGTTTGTACCCTAAGTCCGCCACAAACTTCTTTGTGCGTTTGGGTGTAATGCCTTTGCCCCATGTGTAGGTTCCTAAGAAAATAATATCATAATCACCCATACTCGGAAGGGGCTGTTTTGCCCCAATCCGATATAGAGTAACCGTGTGTCCTTCCGATTCTAATGTTCCTTGAATAAGTTCCGCCACTTCCATTGTGTTACCACTCAAAGATTCATAGACTATAATCGTGTTCATTAACTTGCACACCATTCACATTCTTCAATCTTCGTAGTTGTCGAACGAACATAGTACGTTGTTTTTAGTCCTTCTTTCCATGACTGTAAGTGAAGTCCTAAAAGGAATTTCGCTTTAATGTTCTTCGGAACATAGAAGTTGAAGGAAATAGATTGGTCAATGTGTCTTTGTCTACGAGCATTTTGTCGTACTGACCATCTTTGGTCTAAGATATACGCCGAACGTCTGTAAATGTTGTAAGTTCGGTGGTCTAAGTCCGGTGCCACTACTGGGTTCTTGTAGTCTTTCTTCTCATCATAGAAGAATGGTTTGAACACTGGGTCAATCCCGTCCGTACTTCCGCCAATCTTAGCCGTACTTGCGTTAGGAGCAACTGCCATCAAGTACCCATTACGAATACCATTCTCTGCTACTTCCGCTTTCAAACCGTCCCAATCGAATTCACTGTTACCATTGTGGTACTCTCGTCGGTCAAAGTATTTACCGTTCTGCCACTCACTACCCTCGAACATTGGGTATGCCCCACGTTCTTTAGCCAGTTCCATACTTGCCTTAATCGCAAGGAAGTTGATTTGTTCGTACACTTCGTCAACATAATCCAATGCTCTTTCAGATTCCCACTCAATGTTTTGAAGGGCTAAAAGATGGTGCCAACCAAATGTACCTAAGCCAACCGCACGATACTTTTGGTTTGTCGTTCCAGCCTGTCTTACTTCCAGTTTGTTAATGTCGATAACATTATCCAACATTCTCACTTGTAACGGAATCAATCTAGGCAATACTCCCGCCGGAACTGCTCGTCCTAAGTTGATAGAAGATAGGTTGCACACCACAAACTCTCCGTGTTTACGTTTAAGAATTGTGTAGTACTCTCCATTCTCCTCAACCACAACCTCACTTACAATCGTTGTAGGAGATTGGTTTTGTGTGATTTCCGTACATAGGTTAGAACAGAATACTGTTGTGATTCCCGTTCCATCTTTACGGAATTTCTTGTTCGGGTTCATGCGATTTACTTCATCTCGGTAGAACATGAAAGGAGTTCCGGTTTCTAACTGTGATTTCATGGCTCTAGCCATAATGTCAATCGCTTTTACCTTATGTTTCTTCAATGTTGGGTGGCTAACTGCCTCCTCATATTTCTCACGGAATGTTCCGCTACCTTTTTCTTCGTCATAGTAATCTTCGAGACCTAAAGGATTTCCTTCATCATCTTTCCAACCCATGACTTTCTTTACTTCATGAGGGTCGAATAAATACCAATCGCCTCGGTTTTCCACCGCCTCCATGAATAAGTCCGGTACACTTAGTCCTAAGAAGATATCGTGAGCACGTTGTCTTTCATCACCATTATTTAATCGTAAATCAAGAAACGCCTCTACATCAGCATGGAATACATCAAGGTAAACTGCTACAGCACCTTTACGTTGTCCTAATTGGTCTACCGAAACTGCTGTGTTATTTAATTGTTTAATCCACGGAACAACACCACTTGAGGCATTTTCGTAGTTCTTGATTGTACTTCCTTTCGCACGAACTTTACCGTAGTAAACTCCGATTCCTCCGCCGTCTTTAGATAATCGAGCAATATCCCAGTTATCTAAGTAGATACCGTCAAGAGAATCTTCCACCGTGTCAATAAAGCAACTGGATAGTTGTCCATGAGCCATTCCTGAGTTTGCCAATGTCGGTGTTGCAACCGTCATATAAAGGTTTGATAAAGCCCAGTAAGCCTCTTTTACTAAGTCCAGTCGTTTTTCCTTAGGTTCGTTTTGCATAAGGGTCATAGCAATCGTTAAGAATCTCTCCTGAGGTAATTCGTAGACGTTTTTCTTGTGGTCTGTTGCTAAATAGCGGTCTGATAATAAATAAAGACCCGTATAGTCGAACAATAAGTCCTTAGACGGGTCAATGATTTTCGATAGTTCTTTGATTTCCTCTCTGCTATACTTCTCTAAGATAGCCTTCGAATATATCCCCATTCCCGCCAGTTTCTTTTGAAGTCCGTAAAAATCGCCGTACTTATCCTTAGCGTCATACGAACGGTTTTTACTTGCCTCTTTATATAGTGAAAACAAATACGCTTTAGCGGCAACATAAGTCCAATGAGTTTCAACCTCATCAACATTTTCCAAAGCTGTATTAATAATTAACTTCGTGATAGCCTTTGCATTGTAAGTTTCTTTCGCCTTAATTGTACGAACAATCTTATCCTCAAACTTTTTGTCATTCACGCCCAGTTTGTTTTGGATAAAACCTCTCAATCTTTGTTCGTCAAATGGTAGCTTTCTGTTTCCTTCTTCTTTCAAAATAAAAGTCATTTTCCAGTCCCTCCCATAATCTTCCGCCCTTTCCAGTTACACACTGTTAGGTATCTATTATATCATTTTGTTAGTTATTTTTCTATGAGTTTGAAAGATTTTTAATAGTATCTAAAAGTCCCAAAAAGTCGTTTTCATCTAACACTACCAACCTAGTCGGAGAAGGCGATTTTCTATTTAATTCTATTTGCATAGCGGGTGACTTTCCTTCTGTCTTAATCGCCTTTTGTCTAATTTCCTCCCATAATTCTACCGTCAATCTGAAACTCTTATGTTCAGTTTGCTTGTTTTCATATAGGAATGATAGTTGGTCGTCAAGAAAGTTAGTACCCGTTTTTACATCTCCTTTAGAACTCCAAACGGCTCCGCTCCCCGCCTGAACCCTACCGCCAGTCTTTTTAGCCCAACGGTTCTCTTGTTTTTGCGAGGATTTCCGTCTAGTCTTAGAAGTTTCTTCACCGCCAAAGTTAAAAGGTTTAACCATCTAATTCACTTGCGACTTTAACCGCACATTTCTCGCAGATATTTTTATTCACTACTTTAATGAGTTTCGTACCCGTTTCTCCACAAAAAGTACAGAATGGGTAATGTTTTCTGAGAATGATTTGAGTTCCATCACATGAAATTTCTAGCATATCCGTAGGTTCTAATTCTAGGGTTCTTATCATTTCGGCAGGAAGAACAAATCTTCCTGCTTTATCAAACCCTCGTAATACTCCGGTTGTTTTCATAGGCTTATACCTCCTCTAAAATCTCGCCAGTTTCAGGGTCAATTTTACGCCCATCTTCTGTTTCGTAAGTGATTTCTTCGGTACTGTTTGGTTTCTTGTTATTTAAAGCAATAGCCATTACTTGTTTCTCTACTTCCTCTCTTACATCATCATTTTCTCGTAAGAAGTCGATAACCCTACTCGCACCTTGAAACTTCCATTCAGGGTTATCTAAAATCGTGAACCACGAACCGCTTTTACCAATGATTCCCCAAAAGATAGCGTAAGTGATAACCTCTTTTAGTCGGTCAATTTCTCCCGCATTAAAGCCTAGATTGGATTCATCTACATAAATATCAAACATTCCTTGTCGTTTAGGTGGGAAGGTCTTGTTTTTGTCAGTCTTGAATTTAATTTGGTGTCCGACATAAATTTCTCGTCCATCCGGTTTCTTTTCAATATAGCGTTCTCCAATACGAACATAAAGAATAATACTGGCAAAAAATTGTTGCCCCCTACCACCCGGGAGGACCTCAGGTTTATACATATCCATACTATCTCGTAGTTGGTTGATAATGATAATAGCGGGTTGTTCCTTTTCTTCCTCGAGTGAACCCATGTTTAGAATCCCTTGAGCCTTCCTAAAGAACTCATTATTCATTTTAGCGTTTCCGCCCATAGCCTGAGAATCTTCCATAGATTTCTCCAACTCTTTTGTTGAAGTCATAGCGGCTAGGGAATCTAATACTATAACCGATATATACGGGGATTGTATTAATGCTGTCATAATATCAAAGCCATGTTCTGCCGTTGCCGGACGCACAACCTCTAATCGTTCTAAGTCAATTCCAAAGTTCTCCGCCCAATTAGCGTCAAATGTTCCCTCTTGGTCAATGAATATCGCAATCTTATCAGGATATTTCTTTTGCCCCTCAGAAATTGCCTTATAAGCCAAGAAAGTCTTACCACTGGAATAGGGACCCGCAATTACAGTAATTCTGCCCTCGGGATAACCCCCACCTAATTCACAATCTAAAGAGAATGAACCGGAAGGGATTCGTTTTAGTTTCACCGCAACTGCCTTATTACCAGTCGTAATTGTTCCCGCCCCGTATTTCTTGTTAATCGCCTTTAGTGTTTCTTGCAATTCTTTTGGTCTAGCCATATGAACATTCCTCCTACCATCTATCTTTTTCTAGTACCTCAAAATCGATATTTTCCAAAGGGTCTTTAGCCAATCGGACCGCCGAGATTGGTACTGTAATCTCAATATCGGAAGTATCTCTCCTATGGTTCCATGCAAAAAAAGATTGACCCTCTTGCATGAGTAGAAAACCCGACACGCTTACATAAAGAGTTACTTTCCCCATATCCTATACCTCCACCTAATTATTTCTTCTAATATCATTATACCACATATACCCTAAAATGGAAGTGTTATCTGTAAACTAGATAAGAAAATCTACCAAACTATTTGAGAGGTAGTTTTAGATTTTCGACAATAATTTTATTTATATATTTCTTTCTTTTGTGTGTTAAGAATCTTAACCGGATAAAAGTCCGTTTTCCGGTTAAGATTCTTTACCGGATATAAGTTGTTTCCGGTTAAGATTCTTAACTTGATATAAGTTACTTCTTGCTGTAAACGGTAATGGTTATGTT
>Ga0079223_10000904_pt1 | contig 16656 bp, 14 predicted proteins | sample Stecom2011_FD_75072 | JGI IMG/M metagenome (GOLD analysis project Ga0079223, IMG submission 75072) | Agricultural soil microbial communities from Utah to study Nitrogen management - Steer compost 2011 | ecosystem: Environmental > Terrestrial > Soil > Agricultural land | place: USA: Utah... | reverse complement strand
GAGCAGGACGACGTGCAGGCCATGTTTGCCGCCGACTGCCGTTTCCACGCCACGATTCTTGACGCCACTGACAACGGCATGCTGCGTCAGATGCGACAGCTTTTCGTTACCATGCTGCGCATATCCTATGAGTTCAGCGTCCTGGAACGCGTCACCGAGCCGGTCTCCAAGGAAGGTCATATCCGCGTAGCGCAGGCTATCAAATCCCGGAACGGCGCTCTGGCGCATGCGGAAATGGCGAAGATGCTGGAATTGAATCGGCGAGATGCCATTCGGATTGGTCCGGCCCTCCAGAACATCCATTCACACCAAACCTGAGGCCTCAATGCGCTATCTCTATACCACCTTGGGCAAGTTGCCGGCGGACCGTTTGGGCATGATCCTCCCGCACGAGCATGTGTTCGTGGATCTCAGGACGCCGGACCAGCCGGGGTACGCCGAAGCGGAAACGGAAAGCGTCGTCTCCCTGATGGTCCCTCAGATCGAGGCAATCAAGGCCCTTGGCGTCACCGCGCTGGTGGAGTGCTCTACTGGTGGCGTGGGCCGCCGGGCGGACCTCGATCTGGCGGTCAGCATCGCAGCCAATTTTCCTATTGTGGTGCCGACCGGGATTTACCGGGAGCCCTGGATCCCGACGTGGGTTCGTGATGCCAGCCAAGAGGCATTGTACCAGTGGATGGTAGACGAGCTCGATACAGAGATCGAGGCGACAGGCTTTCGAGCCGGATGGATCAAGATCAGCGCCGGGGATGACGGCATTACGCCTCTGGAGACCAGAATTCTACGAGCAGCAACCTAAGCTTCGAAAAAGACTGGAGCCCTGATCGGCAGCCACACCATCCGCGCGTCTGTTGTCATGGACCAGCTCGATATCATAGAAGAAGAGGGCGGTTCGCCGGAACGCTTCTTGTCAATCCACACTCATGCCGAGCCAGATTTTGCCTTGCACAAAGCTATCGTGGCTCGTGGAGCTTGGATCGAGTATGACAACATCGGCGCCGTTCCTGTCGAGGAGAGCGCCGCGCTGATTATGCGCGCGCTCGACGCAGGGCTGGTCAATCACTTGCTGGTAAGCCACGACCGTGGATGGTACGATCCAGCTCAGCCAAATGGCGGTGTGCCTAAGCCGTATACCGTGGTGAATACGGAACTGCTGCCCCTGTTGAAGCGCTCAGGTGTTACGTCTGATACCGTCGTACAGTTGTTCCACAAGAACCCGTTCGCAGCCTTTTCACGGTGGTGACAAAGCTGCGCTTGGCAAACCAACAAGCCAACGCGATTGGATCTGCAGCTCACAGCTTAGACATCGTCTGATCTATCGCTCTGACCCGAACGTCTGCTGGAAGTCCAAGCAGGCAAATCCAGCGGCTGCTTCCCAGCACTGGGAACCGAGAGCTGCCCGTCGGGGCGCCATGAGCCCGCTCACACTCACTGTGACATCCATCGAGAGCGTCGATGTTGGCTGAGACCGCTTCAGAAAGACTAGATCCAGTCCGCAGAAACGGCGCTGCCACTGACACCGCGGCAATCTCCAAAAACGGACGTCAGAACTCAGTCGGCGGGCAAGACTTCCTGGGCACCTTTCGGTCATGATCGATGGCCAGCAATCATATCTGTCCGCAGAAAATAGGATCATGCGTTCGTCGCGCCAAAATCCGACAGCGAATTCAAAGCTGGCCGACAGCAAAAACGCGATTCGCGGCCTGCTCATAAGGTGTCTTTGCGCCAGATCAAGGACAGCGCGTTTTTTATCCTGCATGTCGGGCCGGGATGGGCTAGTTTGCCTGCACCTGGAATGAGGCAAACAAGTATGATTGCAGATCTGACGCGAGCCGAGCGGCTCTGGGCAATGCTGATCCTTGGCGGGTTGGGCATTGTCGGATTGGCCATGGCGATTGCCGGTCGTAATGACCTGATTGGCATCCATGGCTGGATCGTGGCGGCCGCGGGCCTGATCGGCTTTTTCGCCGTGATGAGCAACAAGGATGCACCCGAGCCCAGCGATGAGCGGCTCAATGAGTACTATGACGCCCCCACAAGGGTCGGCATCATCCTCACCCTGATATGGGGCGTGATCGGCATGGGGGTCGGGTTCTGGGTTGCTTCCCTGCTCGCCTGGCCGGAAATGACCTTTGACGCCGCCTGGGCCAGCTTTGGTCGCCTGCGGCCGGTTCACACCAGCGGCGTGATCTTCGGCTTTGGCGGCAACGCCCTGATCGCCACCTCATTCCACGTCTTGCAGCGCACCACCCGCGCTCGCCTGCCCGACCAGATCAGTCCCTGGTTCGTGCTGCTGGGCTATAATCTGTTCTGCGTGATTGCCGCCAGCGGCTATCTGATGGGCCTGACCCAATCGAAGGAATATGCCGAACCCGAATGGTATGCCGATATCTGGCTGGTCATTGTCTGGGTCACCTATTTCGCGATCTACATGCGCACGCTGGCCCGCCGCAAGGAGCCTCATATCTATGTGGCCAACTGGTATTACATGGCCTTCATCCTGGTCGTGGCCATGCTGCATATCGTCAACAATCTGGCCGTGCCGGTATCGTTCGGCAGCGCCAAATCCTATTCGCTGTTCTCGGGCGTGCAGGATGCGATGACCCAATGGTGGTACGGCCACAACGCCGTGGCCTTCTTCCTGACCGCCGGCTTTCTGGGCATGATGTACTATTACCTGCCCAAGCGGGCCGGTCGTCCCATCTACTCCTATCGCCTGTCGATCATCAGCTTCTGGGGCATCACCTTCATGTATATGTGGGCTGGTTCGCACCACCTGCACTACACCGCCCTGCCCCACTGGGTGCAGACGCTGGGCATGGCCTTTTCGGTCGTGTTGCTGGTGCCAAGCTGGGCCTCGGCCGGCAACGCCCTGATGACCCTCAACGGCGCCTGGCACAAGGTGCGTGACGACGCCGTGCTGCGCTTCATGACGCTCGCCGCGATCTTTTACGGCATCACCACGTTCGAAGGCTCGTTCATGGCCATCCGGGCCGTCAACTCGCTGTCGCACTATACCGACTGGACCGTGGGTCACGTCCACGCCGGCGCGCTCGGCTGGGTTGCCATGATCACCTTTGGCTCGATCTACGCCCTGGTGCCAACCATGTGGAAGAAGCCGGCCATGTACTCCAACAAGCTGGTGGAAGTGCATTTCTGGCTCGCCCTGTCGGGCACCATTGTCTACGTCTTTGCGATGTGGAACTCGGGGGTCATTCAGGGCCTGATGTGGCGCACCTATACCGAGAGCGGCACGCTGAGCTATTCCTTCGTCGATAGCCTGGTGGAAATGCACCCCTACTATATCGCCCGCGCCTTTGGTGGTCTGCTGTTCCTGCTGGGTGCATCGGTCGCTCTGTACAACGTCTGGATGACCATTCGGATGCCGGCGACGGCACCCGACGAGGTCGCTCTCGATACCCCCGCACTGCAAGCCGGAGAATAGACTGATGTTCGGCCTTCACTACAATCTGGAACGCAGCGCTATCGGCCTGGTCGCGTTTATTATCGTGGTTGCCTCGATCGGCGGCCTGGTCGAAATCGCGCCGCTGTTCACCATCGACGAAACCGTGGAGCAGGCCCCCGACATGCGGGTCTATACCCCGCTCGAAGTGGCTGGACGCAACATCTATATCCGCGAAGGATGCTATGCCTGCCATAGCCAGATGATCCGCACGCTGCGCGACGAAGTCGAACGCTACGGCCCCTATTCGCTGGCCGTGGAAAGCAGCTACGACCATCCCATGCTGTGGGGCTCCAAGCGCACCGGGCCCGATCTGGCGCGCGTGGGCAATAAGTACTCCGATGACTGGCAGACTCTGCACCTGAACAATCCGCGCGATGTGGTGCCCGAGTCCAAGATGCCGGCCTATCGCTGGCTGCTGCGCGACACGCTGCGGACCGACGATCTGGGTCAGCACCTGGCGGCATTGCGGGCTGTTGGTGTGCCCTATACCGATGAGCAGATCGCCAATGCCACGCTGGACGCCTTTGGCCAGGCCAATCCCGACACCCCCAGTGCCGACGGGGTTTTCGAGCGCTATGGCGAGGCCACCAATGTCCGCACTTTTGATGGCGTTCCCGATCGGGTCACCGACATGGATGCGCTGGTTGCCTATCTGCAGGTGCTTGGCAACCTCACCAATGCGGCTCACCAACCCAACCTGGCGGAGGCCGAATAGATGCCGTTCGATCACGACACCGTCGTCGGCTTTTCCAAGTCGTTCGGCCTGTTCTATCTCATCACTCTCAGCGTGATTGCGCTGGTGTGGACCTATTGGCCTGCTAACAAGAAGGGCTTTGATGAAGCCGCCAAAATGCCCATCAGCGACGAGGAGGACCGTCCATGGCGCTAGGTGAACGCGACAAGTTCTCGGGGCAGATGACCACCGGGCACGAATGGAACGGTATCAAGGAACTCAATACACCGGTGCCCCGGGCGATCTGGGTCTTCCTGGTCGTGGCCACGCTGTTTGCAGTGGCCTGGACCGTATTGAACCCCAGCTGGCCGGGCATCAATGGCTATTTCCGCGGCCTGCTGGGCGTTGACCAGCGAACCCAGATCGCCCAGATCGTGCAACAGGCGCAGATGGACCGGACGACCTGGACCAGCCGGATCGACGCCGAGGATTTTGCCGCCATCCAGGCCGACGAGCCCCTGATGAATATCGTGCGCGAAACCGGCCAGGCCCTGTTTGGCGACAATTGCGCTGCCTGCCACGGCACCAATGCGCTGGGCAATCCCGGCTTCCCCAATCTGGTGCACGCCCCTCTGATGTGGGGGGATGATCCCGAAATCGTCGCCGAGACCATAAGCGTGGGCATTAACGGCTCCAGTCCCGACACGCGCTTTGCCCAAATGCTGGCGTTTGGCCGCGACCAGATGCTCGACACGGCCGACATCAATACCGTCGTTACCTATGTGCAGGCCCTCTCCCAGCCTGATGTGGCCGCCGCCACCGCGCCGGACATTCTGGCGGCCGGCGCGACCATTTTTGCCGACAATTGCGCCGCCTGCCATGGCGAGACGGCCAAGGGCATGACCGATACCGGTGCGCCCGATCTGACTGACGATTTCTGGACCTATGGCAGCGACCGCGCCGCCATTCGCCAGTCGGTCTATGCCGGCCGCACGGGCGTCATGCCAAGCTGGGAAGGGCGGCTGTCGCCCACCGAGATCAAGCTGCTGGCGCTCTATGTCCTTGATCTGCGAGCCGGCACGCCATGACAGCGCCCGCTCACCACCCCGCTCACCTCCATGATGTCGACACCCGCCCGCGCGGCACAAGACGCATGGTGGTGATCGCGGCCGTGGTGATCGTTGCCGTTCTGTTGGCGGCCAATGCGCACCTGGTCTATGTGGCCTTTTCCTCGCAGCCCGACTGCATCACCCATCTCCAGGACGCTGGCGAGAACGGCACCTATCGCGCCGCCAAATCGGCCTGTTGAACTTAACGAAATCGGATCGCTTCATGGCCAAGACCCTGCTTCCCATTCCCGATACCGTTCCGGCACTGCCCAGGGAGGTCGATCACAATCGCCACCTGCCCGCCACCGCCGCGCTGCAGTGGCTGGCGCTGGGCTGGCGTGATCTGTGGGACCGCCCGCTGCCGAGCCTGCTCTATGGGGTGGGCATTGCCCTGCTGTCGCTGCTGACCATTGGCGCCATGGTGACATTTGGCTGGGTCCAGATCCTGTTTCCCGCTCTGGCGGGGTTTCTCGTGGTGGGGCCCCTGCTGGCCACGGGTCTTTATGAAAAGAGCCGCCGGCTCGAGGCCGGTGAGCATGTCAGCTTCTGGAACATGGTGTTCCCCGGTCGCGGCGGCGGTACCCATCTGCTCTATGTCGGCACCATCCTGCTGATGCTGATGCTGGTCTGGATGCGCGCAGCGGTACTCCTTTATGCGCTGTTCTTCGGCGTGCGGCCATTTCCCGGCGCCGACGACCTGGTCAACATGCTGCTCACCACCCCCACCGGCATTTCCTTGATGCTGACCGGCACGGCCATCGGCGGCCTGTTCGCGGCCTTCGCCTTTGGCATCAGCGCCTTCTCGATCCCCATGATGCTCGACCGCCGCCTGGACGCGTTTTCGGCCATGGGCCTGTCAATGTCGCTGGTGTGGAACAACATGCCCGCCGCCCTGCTCTGGGCCGCCATCGTGCTGATCCTCACCGCCATTGGGATGGGCACCGCGCTGGTGGGTCTGATCATCATCTTCCCCCTGCTCGGTCATGCCACCTGGCATGCCTACGCCGCCGTTCGAGAATAGAACATGACCTGCTGCCTGCCACCGCCGGCATTCGTCGAGGCCGTGGCAGGTCCGATCCAGCATGGCCCCAGCAATGATGAATTGCGCCTGGCCAGCCGGGACATTGGCGAGGGCCTGCGACAGACCGATCTGTCCGTGCCCTCGATCCATTGCGGCGGCTGCATTCGCAGCATCGAAAAAGCCCTCGGCGCGCTCGATGACGTGGTGTCCGCGCGGGTCAATCTGTCGACCAAGCGGGTTGCCATACGCTGGCGCGCCGACGCCACGCCGCCCCCCATCGTCAAGACACTGACCGATCTGGGCTATCCGTCCAACCTGTTTGAAACCCTCGACGCGCAGCAGGACCGCACCCTGCCCGCCCTGATCCGGGCGCTGGCCGTGGCCGCCTTTGTCTCGATGAATATCATGATGCTCTCCGGCTCGGTCTGGGCCGGCGCCGACCCCGCCACCCGCGACATTCTGCACTGGATCTGTGCGGGCCTGGCCCTGCCCGCCCTGCTCTATTCCGGTCGCCCGTTTTACAGCTCCGCCTGGAATGCGGTGCGGCACGGTCGCACCAATATGGATGTGCCAATCACCATCGGCGTCGCGCTGGCCTTTGCGCTGAGCTTTTATGACACCGTCCATAGCGGCGAGCAGGTGTATTTCGACGCGGTCGTATCGCTGATCTTCTTTCTGCTGATCGGCCGCACGCTCGACCACATGATGCGCGAACGCGCCCGCACTGCCGTCAAGGGCCTGGTCAAGCTGGCCCCGCGCGGCGCGCTGGTGCTGGCCGAGGACGGCAGTCGCGAGTATCTGCCGCTGCGCGAAATCACCCCCGGCATGACCATATTGCTGGCGGCCGGCGAACGCGTGCCGGTCGACGCCATTGTGCTCGAGGGCATGTCCGATCTCGACCGCAGCCTGATCAATGGCGAGGCCCTGCCGGTGGCTGCTGCGCCGGGCATGGTGCTTGAAGCCGGCACGCTCAATCTGACCGGGCCGCTGACGATCAGCGCCCGGGCCGCCGAACAGGATTCGACGCTCGCCCAGATGGTGCGCCTGATGGAAGCGGCCGAAAGCGGCCGCAACCGCTATCGTCGCATCGCCGATCGCGCCGCCGAGCTCTATTCACCGGTGGTGCATCTGGCGGCATTGGCCGCCTTTGTCGGCTGGATGGCGCTGAATGGCGACGTCCACAATGCCGTCACCGTGGCCATCGCCGTGCTGATCATAACCTGCCCCTGCGCCTTGGGTCTGGCCGTGCCCATGGTGCAGGTCGTGGCGGCGAGGCGGCTGTTTGATGCCGGCATCATGCTCAAGGATGGCTCGGCGCTGGAACGGCTGGCCGAAATCGACACCATCGTCTTTGACAAGACCGGCACGCTGACGCATGGCGCCCCGCAAGTGCTCGATCTGGATGGTGTTTCTCCGGACGTGCTGGGGCAAGCGGCGGCATTGGCCAGCTATTCCCGCCATCCCTATTCCCAGGCCATCGCCCGGGCCGGCGCAGCACAGGCCACTGGCATTGCCTTCGCCACAGTCTCCGAACATCCCGGTCTCGGGGTCGAGGGCACGCTTGATGGCGCTGTCTATCGCCTCGGCCGCGCCGCCTGGGCGCTCGATGACGCCAAGGGCAGCAGCGGCACGGTATTGAGCCGCAATGGCAGCCTGCTGGCGCCATTTGCCTTCAGCGATACCCTGCGGCCCGGCGCCCGCCGTGCTGTCGCCGCGCTGCAGGAGCGCCACCTGGACCTGGAGATCGTCTCGGGTGACCGCGAAGCGCCGGTGGCCGCCATTGCCGATGCGCTTGGCATTGCCCGCCATGCCAGTGCCATCCTGCCCGGCGGCAAGACCGACCGCATCGCCGCGCTCGTCGCCCAGGGCCACAAGACGCTGATGGTGGGCGATGGCCTCAATGACGCCCCCGCGCTGGCTGCCGCCCATGTCTCGATGGCCCCTTCCAGCGCCGCCGATGTCGGCCGCAGCGCCGCCGACTTCGTCTTCCTGCACGATGATCTGTCAGCCATTCCCCTGGCGCTGGCGGTAGCCCGCGATGCCGGGCGGCTGGTAAAGCAGAACCTGGCCCTCTCGGTGCTCTACAACCTGATTGCCCTGCCCATCGCCGTTGCCGGCCTGGTCAATCCGTTCATGGCCGCCATCGCCATGTCGGCATCCTCGCTGGTCGTCGTGCTCAACGCACTGCGGCTGGGCTGGGGCGGCTATGCCAGCCTGCGCCCGCCGCTGCGCAGGGTCCGCACGCCTGCGGTGACGACATGAGCGATTTCTTCTTCCTCATTCCCATTTCGGTCGTGCTGGGGGCCGCCGGCCTCGTCATCTTCTTGTGGACGCTGCGCGATGGTCAATATGACGACCTCGACGGCGCGGCCGAGCGCATCCTCTATGACGATGATGTGCCCGAGCGCGACCGCCCCGACCCCGACAAACCCTGAGGCGTGACCGCCCTCAGGCGGCCGGCTCCTGCACCACCAGATCGCTGAGCTGGACGGCCTCTTCATCGCCCACCACCGAAACGGCGCCGGCAGTACCCAGATCGAAGTTCTCTTTTTCTGCCTCGGGCAGCCCTTCGCGGCGGCGCAGGCGCTCGGCCACAAAGCCGATCAGGGCGATCATCACCACGCCATTGGTAATGAACATGCCGCCCGGCCCGAACAGTTCTATGGTCAGCGACGTGAGCACCGGACCCACCGTTGAGCCCAGGCCATTGAGCAGCAGCAGGCCGGCAGAAATCTCCACATAGTCCGAGCGGTCGGCAAAGTCGAACACGTGCGACGACACAATGGCATAGGCCGGCAGCAGGCCCGCGCCAAAGGCAAAGCCGAGTGTCAGCCAGAGCCAGGTCACATGCGGCATGACCAAAATCACCGCCCCGATCACGGCCGAGAGCAGCGCCAGCCCGATCATCACCAGGCGGCGGTCAATCGTGTCGGAGATCTTGCCGGCCGGCCATTGCAGCACGGCGCCGCCCATCACGGCGGCGCTCATGAACAGCGCGGCGTCGGTCACATTGCCGCTCGCCGCATTGGCATAACTGGGCCCCAGCGACCAGAACGAGCCGGTCGCCACCCCAACCAGAAAGATCGACACCGTACCGGTGGGCGACAGCTGGAACATGTGCCTGGGCCGAAACCGCACAATGGTGACCGGTGGCGGCTGGCTTGAGCGCGTCATGACGATGGGTACTGCTGCCAGCGATACCAGCACGGAGGCTATCGAGAACAGCACAAACGAGTCCGGCCTGACCAGTGTCACCATCATCTGGCCCAGGGTGATGACGGTGAAATTGACCGTCACATAGGTCGAGATCAGTGCGCCACGCGTTTCATTGGTCGCCTGGTCATTGAGCCAGCTTTCCACCACTAGGTAGAGCCCGGCCAGACAGAAGCCGGTAATCATGCGCAGCAGCACCCAGGTCAGGGGATCGACGGCCAGCGGGTAGCCAAGCGCGGCTGCCGACGCGATCGACACCAGGGCCGCAAAGGTTCGGATATGCCCCGCCCTTATGATCAGGAGTGGCGAGAAGGCGCAGCCCAGAACGAAACCAAAGAAGTAACCCGAGCCCAGCAAGCCGACCTGAAACGCCGAGAAGCCCTCCATGCCGCCCCGGATGGGCAACAGCATGACCTGCAAGCCATTGCCCGTGATCAGCAGGGCAACGCTGAGCAGAATGGCGCCGGCGGCCAGCAAGGGAGAACGAATTTTGACTTCCGACATAGAGCCTGCCCTTTGCAGTCAACTGGATACGCGCAGCATTGGGGTGGACTGGTGCGGGCGAATTGGGGCATTTTCCAGCCCCAATCACAACCCGTTATCGGTTACCCCGATAATACGGCAATCGCTGGATCGCTGGCGCGGCCGGTAGCACCAACCTCGATCCGCGATGCGCCGGCAGTTCACATTGATGTGTGCTGGCCGCCAATGCGGCCCCCCAGTTCGTCCGCAATATGGATCTGGATGATCTCCTCGAAGCTGGTGTCACCCTTGAACCCCAGCGCCCGCGCCCGAGTGGCCGCGAAGGCCTTGGGCCAGCCGGCCACGATCCCGGCAATCACCGGGTCCGGTATCAGCCGGATCAGCGCTACGGCCTGTGGCCCCGCCACACGCTCAAGCGCCGCAATCTGCTCGCCGACCGTCACCGCCAGGCCCGGCATGGACAGATTGCGCTGATGGCCCAGCTTTGCCGTGTCCAATGTGGCCGCATGCAGCAGAAAGCCAACAGCAGCGCGCGGACTGGCAAACCAGTGCCGCACCGTGTCGGCGACCGGCAACACCGCTTCAAGCCCCACCAGGGGTTCGCGAATGATCCCCGAAAAGAACCCCGACGCCGCCTTGTTCGGCTTGCCGGGCCGCACCGCAATGGTCGGCAGCCGGATGCCGATGCCATCGACGAACCCGCGACGTGAATAGTCGGCCAGCAGGAGTTCGCAAATCGCCTTCTGCGTGCCGTAACTGGTGAGCGGGGTGTGCTCGTGGTGGTCCCCGATCAGCGCGGGCAACGGCTCGCCGAACACCGCGATGGAGGAGGTGAACACCAGACGCGGGCAATAGGGAGCGCTCTGCCCCGCCAGCCGGATCGCCTCAAGCAATTGCCGCGTCCCATCCAGATTGATCCGGTAGCCCTTCTCGAAATCGGCTTCCGCCTCGCCCGAGACAATTGCCGCCAGATGAAAGATCAGGTCCGGCCGATCCGCCACCAGGGCCGCTGCAACGCCCTCGACCGACAAATCGGCCGCGACCAATGGGCAGGGAATCGCGCCGCCCGGCGCGGCTGGCGCAACCACATCCGCCAGCGTGATGGCAGAGATGACGCGACCACCAAGCGTCCCCGCCGACAGCAGCGCCGTAACCAGCTTGCGTCCCACCATGCCCGCGGCACCGATGACCAGAATTTTCATTGCGTCCTCCTCCATCTCCCGAGCAGTGCACTGGGGAGGGCGTGCTGTCGACCGCCACGACAACAAAAAACCGGCACCCATGGGGTGCCGGCTTGATCGTGGATCAGTGGCGAGCCGTCGTGGCGGTCCGCCTGATCCTGCCTAGTTGAAGCGATAGCGCAGCGTGCCGCGCACTTCGTGGATGAAATTGTCGTTGATGAAGTACGGCCCCTGGGGCTTGCCGAGAGCGTTGCTGCCATTGCTGAGTTGCGGCATGTAGATCATGCGATAGCCCAGGTCGGCAACAATCGTGCCCATATCGTAGGTGACGCCGGCCATCAGCGCAGCGGCGCTCGAGAAGGAACCACCGTCGGGATCGTAGCCCGTCCAGGGACCACGGCTCTCAAGGTAATTATACGCACCGCCGAAGCCGGCGCCCACATAGGCACCTGGTCCACCCTGTGCGGAGCCGACATCGCCGAAGCCGAAATCGTAGTAGAGGTTGGCAAGGGCAATACCGGTACGCATGGTGAGCTTCTGCCCACGATCATTGGCGAGGCCCGAATTGTGCAGGTAGTCGACGGTGACATCGGCGCGCAGGCCGTCGCCGGTCTCGTAGCCAAAGCCCGCACCGAGGCTGTATCCATAACCGTTTTCAGACGCGGTCTCGGTGACGACGGTGCCGGCAGCACCGCAACCGCCACCCGGGACTGGCGGGCAATAGAACTGCTGGTTGCGCGACCAGAGCAGGTTGCCCGCAGCGCTGCCGCGCAGATAGAACGAGCCCTCTACGCCATAATCGACATCGGGGATTTCGATCACCGGTGGATAATACGGAAAATCAGCGGCGATGGCTTGGCCGCCGACAAGTGCGGCTCCTGCCACCATAATCGCAGCAATGAGCTTGCGCATGATTAAGTGTCCTTTGAGTGCCACGACAAAAGTGGGTTCCCCGACAATATCGAGCAACTTCCTTAAATGTGACTTAACCTAAGCACTTAACCTTACTGAACTACTCGGTATCAGGATTGCATTATTACATCATTAACAAGTGTTACCAAAATCTTTCACTTGCCAATGACTTCAGGCAACCTCGCGAATAGCTGCCTCGATCTGCCCAACGACCGTTGAAACCAGACCGGCATCATCGCACTCACCCATGACCCGGATCACCGGCTCGGTGCCCGAAGCCCGCACAACCAACCGCCCGCCGGCGCCCAGCATGGCCTGCCCATCGGCAATCGCGGCGATGACCAGCTTGTGCTCCAGCGGCTTGCCCGACTTGAACTTCACGCTGCGCAGCAATTGCGGCACCTTGGTGAAACGCGAGCAGATTTCCGAGACGGGGCGATCCTGCGCCTTGAGCACGGCCAGCAATTGCAGCGCGGCGACCAGGCCATCGCCGGTGGTGGTGAAATCGGACAGGATGATATGGCCGGACTGTTCGCCGCCAACATTGAAGCCCTTGGCGCGCATGGCCTCAAGCACATAGCGATCACCCACCTGGGTGCGCTCCAACGTCAGCCCCAGCGAGCCCAAATAGCGCTCCAGCCCCAGATTGGACATAACGGTAGCCACGATGCCGCCGCCCATCAGCACTTCGCGCTGCAGCCAGCTTTCGGCAATCACCGCCATGAACTGGTCGCCATCGACGACATTGCCCTTCTCGTCCACGATGATGACGCGGTCGGCATCGCCATCTAGCGCAATGCCCACATCGGCCCGCATTTCCCGGACCTTGGCAGCCACCGCTTCAGGCGCGGTCGAGCCGACCTTGTCGTTGATGTTGAAACCATCGGGCTTGTCGCCAATGGTGAACACTTCCGCCCCCAGTTCCCACAGGGCAATCGGGGCAACCTTGTAGGCGGCGCCATTGGCGCAATCGAGCACCACGCGCAGCCCGGCCAGGTCGGTGTTCCGCGGCAGGGTGCGCTTAGCGTATTCGATATAGCGCGTGCGCGCTTCCTCGTCGCGATGTGCCCGGCCGATATCGCGGCCATGTGCCAGCGTATCGGACATGTCACTGTCGATCAGGCGCTCGATCTCCAGCTCGATCTGGTCGCTCAGCTTGTAGCCATCGGGGCGGAACAGCTTGATGCCATTGTCCTCGAACGGGTTGTGCGAGGCTGAAATCATCACCCCCAGATCGGCGCGCAGCGAGCGGGTCAGCATGGCCACGGCAGGCGTCGGCATCGGCCCGAGCAGATAGACATCCATGCCCACGGCGGTAAAGCCGGCGGTCAGCGCCTGCTCGATCATATAGCCCGAGCGGCGCGTATCCTTGCCGATGACGACGCGGTTGCGATGATCGCCGCGCACAAATTTCTTGCCGGCGGCCATTCCCACCTTGAGCGCCAGTTCGGGGGTCAGCTTGGGGCCATTGGCCAGCCCGCGGATGCCGTCGGTGCCAAAATACTTGCGTACCATTGTCTGTCGCCCCTTGTCGCGCCGGCGGTCCGGTCGCCTGCGATAATACCACTTTGTGGCGGCATAGCGGAAAACATTGCCATGCAAAAGGGCCGCCTTGCGGCGGCCCTGGCAATTTTCTGGTCTTCCTAGCTACCCGGCTGCGGTTCCAGCCCGCCTTCGGGTGGCGCATCGGGGCGCTTCTTGGTGGCCTTGCCGGCCGACGGCACGCCGCTCGCCTTGGTGGACGGGCCGCTGTCATCGGGACGGACCGGCTGATGGCCTTCCATCAGGGCGCGCAGTTCATCGCCGGTCAGCGTCTCATATTCGAGCAGCGCCTGGGCAATGGCTTCCCACTGGTCGTGATACTTGGTCAAAATCTCCTTGGCGGAGGCTTCGCCATCTTCAATCAGCTTGCGCACTTCCTGGTCGATGATACGGGCGGTATCGTCGCTCATGTGCTGGCTCTGCGTCACCGAATGCCCCAGGAACACTTCCTGATCATTGGATTTGTAGCGGACGCGGCCGAGCTTTTCGCTCATGCCCCATTCCATCACCATCGAACGCGCCAGGCTGGTGGCCATCTGGATATCGCCCGAGGCGCCACTGGTCACCTTTTCCGGGCCGAACTTGATGATCTCGGCCTCGCGGCCGCCAAACAGCATGGTCAGGCGGGCCAGCGCCTTTTCGCGGCTGAACGAATAGCTGTCGCTCTCGGGCAGGGTCATCACCATGCCCAGGGCACGGCCACGCGGAATGATCGTTGCCTTGTGGATCGGATCAATCCCGGCAACCTTGAGCGCGATGATGGCATGGCCGGCTTCGTGATAGGCGGTCAGCTTCTTCTCGTCCTCCGACATCGCCATGGTCCGCCGCTCGGCGCCCATCATGATCTTGTCCTTGGCGTCTTCGAACTCGGCATGGGTGACAAAACGCTTGTTGCGCCGTGCCGCCATCAGGGCCGCTTCGTTGACCAGGTTCATCAGGTCAGCGCCGGAGAAACCGGGCGTACCGCGCGCCAGCACCTTGAGGTCCACATCGGGGGCCAACGGCACTTTGCGGACGTGCACCTTGAGCACCTTTTCGCGACCGGCAACGTCCGGATTGGGCACCACGACCTGACGGTCAAAGCGGCCGGGACGCAGCAGGGCAGGATCGAGCACGTCGGGACGGTTGGTGGCAGCGATCAGGATCACGCCCTCATTGGCCTCAAAGCCATCCATCTCGACCAGCAGCTGGTTCAGCGTCTGTTCGCGTTCGTCATTGCCGCCACCGAGCCCGGCGCCACGCTGGCGACCGACGGCGTCGATTTCGTCGATGAAGATGATGCAGGGCGCATTCTTCTTGGCCTGCTCGAACATGTCGCGGACACGGCTGGCGCCGACACCGACAAACATTTCGACAAAGTCAGAACCCGAAATGGTGAAGAACGGCACATTGGCTTCGCCGGCGACCGAACGGGCCAGCAGCGTCTTACCGGTACCCGGCGGGCCCACCAGCAGCACACCGCGTGGAATCCGGCCACCCAGACGCTGGAACTTGCCAGCATCGCGCAGGAACTCGACGATTTCCTCAAGATCCTGCTTGGCCTCGTCAACGCCGGCCACGTCCTCAAACGTCACCTTGCCGCTCGACTCGGTCAGCAGCTTGGCGCGCGACTTGCCAAAGCCCATCGCGCCGCCCTTGCCGCCACCCTGCATCTGCCGGATGAAGAAGAACCACACGCCGATGATGACAATGAACGGCAACCAGGACGACAGCAGCACGGTCCAGAACGGGCTGGATTCGGGCGCCCGCGCCGTGATCGAGACATCCTTGCTCTCCAGCCGGGAAATGATATCGGCGCCAGCGGGCAACACGGTTTCAAACCGCGTGCCGTCCGCCAGCGCACCGGAAACCACGTCGTCGGTGATGGTGACGCTCTTGACCCGACCGGTCTCGACGTCACTGACGAACTGGCTATAGCTCTTGTCGGCGACCGAAATCGAGCGGGTCGACGACTGAAAGACCTGGAACAGGCCCATCAGCATAAAGAGTATGACCAGCCAGATGGCGAAGTTGCGGAAATTTCCGTTCATCAATCCTGTCCCGGGGAGCACTGCGCCAGGAGGCGCGGTTAGTGTGCCGAATGTATGTCCGGCATGGGGGTGTTACAAGGCCCAGACCTGCGGCGGTTTGCGCCGCCCGTCCAGTCACAATGTGCTGACGGGGTTAATACGGCATGGCGCAACGGCGGTCCAGCGCCCATGCGGGGGGCGCTGCGCGACAAATTCAGCACGGAATCGCGGGCGGAGATGCCCGCACACCGATCAATCAATCAGCAATTGCACGGTGATGCGCTCATCAAACGACCAGCCGCCCAGCGACAGCACGCCGCCAGCCGCGTCACGCACAATCGGCGCGGTGCGAATGGCTTCGGCCGGCGCGGTCACCTTGCAGCCCAAAAACTGTTCCAGCCGGTGGCGCGGCAGATAATCGGCCACGCTGGCGGTCAGATCGGTCGCTCCCGAACCATTGATGATGCGGAAGCGTTCGTCCCACACCAGTTCGCCATGCGGCGCCAGCACCGCATCGGCCGGCAGGCTGCGCCCCGGCTCGCGCGCCACCGCAATCGCCTCGTCCTTGATCCGCACGACGCAGCCCAACACCGTGGTGGCGCGGGGCAGGTCGTTGTCGACAATCGCCTGGCGCAGGCGCTCGACCTGCCCCAGCGCGCGCGGCTTCTGCCGCCCGCCCACGATATTGAGCACCCGGCCCAGCACCCGCGTGGCAACCGCCGGGTTCAGGCCCGCAAAGGGCGTCAGCGCAATGCGCGCCGCGCCGAACCCGTCAAGGGTCACCATTGCGGCAAAACCCGCCTCGGCCAGTTGCGCGATGGCCGCATCGGCCTGCCCCATGCGCTCGGCAAACAGCGCCAGCGTCGGCGCATCCAGACCGAGCTCAGCCAGGATCGGCATGGCCTGGCGCCAGCGCACGCGCTCGTAATGCGGGTCGATATTGGATGGGTCGGCAGCCGACACCAACCCGGCGGCGGCGACGATGCCAGCGAGCGCTGCGGGGGGCACATCAAGCAGGGGCCGATGCACGCGCACGCCCTCGATCCG
>Ga0079223_10000903_pt1 | contig 16672 bp, 11 predicted proteins | sample Stecom2011_FD_75072 | JGI IMG/M metagenome (GOLD analysis project Ga0079223, IMG submission 75072) | Agricultural soil microbial communities from Utah to study Nitrogen management - Steer compost 2011 | ecosystem: Environmental > Terrestrial > Soil > Agricultural land | place: USA: Utah... | reverse complement strand
CTGTGAAGTGAGCGGTGCAGCAATGCCGCCAGCAGCAGGAACCCACCGAAGCGACTCATTCCGGCTCGATGCCGGGGTGGGCGCAGTAGGAATCCCCCGACTTTAGACGGGGGAGGATGTCAATGAGCCGTGGCTCAGAAGAACGCCTGCAGACCGGTCTGCGCGCGGCCCAGAATTAGGGCGTGCACGTCGTGCGTGCCTTCGTAGGTGTTGACCACCTCGAGGTTGACCAGATGGCGCGCGACGCCGAATTCGTCTGAAATGCCGTTGCCACCCAGCATGTCGCGCGCCATGCGGGCGATGTCGAGCGCCTTGCCGCAGGAATTGCGCTTCATGATCGACGTGATTTCGACCGCCGCGGTGCCTTCGTCCTTCATGCGACCCAGGCGCAGGCAGCCCTGCAGGCCCAGCGTGATCTCGGTCTGCATATCGGCCAGTTTCTTTTGAATGAGCTGGTTCTGCGCCAGGGGGCGGCCGAACTGCTTGCGGTCGAGCGTGTACTGGCGTGCGGTATGCCAGCAGGCTTCGGCAGCACCCAGCGCGCCCCAGGCAATGCCGTAGCGGGCCGAGTTCAGGCAGGTGAACGGCCCGCGCAGGCCGCTGACACCCGGCAGCATGGCATCGGCCGGTACCTCGACCTCGTCCATCACGATTTCGCCGGTGATCGAGGCACGCAGGCCAACCTTGCCGTGAATGGCCGGTGCGCTCAGGCCCTTCATGCCCTTTTCGAGGAGGAAGCCGCGGATCTTGCCGTCGTCTTCGCCGCCCACCACCTTGCCCCACACCACGAAAACGTCGGCAATGGGGGAGTTCGTGATCCACATCTTGTTGCCGGTGAGGCGGTAGCCGCTGTCGGTCTTCACGGCGCGCGTTTCCATGCCGCCGGGATCGGAGCCGTGATTGGGTTCGGTGAGGCCGAAGCAGCCGATCCATTCGCCGGAGGCCAGCTTGGGCAGATACTTGCGCTTCTGTTCCTCGCTGCCGAACTCGTTGATCGGCACCATCACCAGTGACGACTGCACGCTCATCATCGAGCGGTAGCCCGAATCGATGCGCTCGATCTCGCGGGCGATCAGGCCGTAGCTGACATAGTTCAGGCCGGCGCCGCCGTATGTTTCGGGAATGGTGGCACCGAGCAGGCCGAGCTCGCCCATCTCGCGAAAGATGGCCGGGTCGGTCTTCTCGTGGCGGAAGGCTTCGAGCACGCGCGGTGCGAGCTTGTCTTGCGCGTAGGCGTGTGCAGCGTCGCGCACCATGCGCTCTTCTTGCGTGAGCTGGGCGTCGAGAAGCAGTGGATCTTCCCAATGGAAGGCAGGCATGGAGGACATGTATTGGATTCCTGTATTCGGGTTATGGATCAATGTTCGTGGGCGGGCCGCGGCGTGCGGGCGGCGGCTCAGCCCTGCTGTGCCTGGCTGCGGATGCCGGAGAGCGTCTGGCTGGGCGTGATGGCTTCCGGATCGATCAGGCAGTGAAGAATGGCGGGCTTGCCGCTTTCGAGGGCACGGGCCAGTGCCGGCGCGAATTCCTCGGTGCGTTCCACGCGTTCGCCATGGCCGCCGAATGCGCGGGCATAGGCCGCGAAATCGGGGTTGCGCAGGGCCGTGGCGGAAATCCGCCCGGGGTAATGGCGTTCCTGATGCATGCGTATGGTGCCGTACATGCCGTTATCGATGACCAGCACCACGATCGGCAGCCCGTACTGGACGGCGGTGGCGAATTCCTGACCGTGCATCATGAAGCAGCCGTCGCCGGCAAAGCACACCACCGTTCGTTCGGGAAACGTGCGCTTGGCGCCTACGGCGGCAGGCAGCCCGTAGCCCATGGAACCGGAAGTGGGCGCCAGCTGCGTGCCGTAGCGCGTGAAACGGCGGAAGCGGTGCAGCCAGGTGGCGTAATTGCCCGCACCATTGCACATAATGGCGTCTTCGGGCAGTACTTCGTTCAGGTGTGCCATGATCGGCCCCATTTGCAGGGTACCGGGGTGCGTGATGCCGGAAGGATCGCTCCATTTCAGGTAGCTGGCGCGCATGGCTTCCAGCGCCCCGGCCCAGGCGGCCGGCGCGGCAGGAGGCGCCAGGTCGGCAAGCGCGTGGCAGAAGGCGCGCGCGGACACGTTCACGGCTTCGTCGGCCACATATACCCGGTTGAGTTCCGACGGATCGGGATGCACGTGCACGAAATGCTGCTGCGGCACGGGAATGTCGAGCAGCGTGTAGCTCTGGCTGGGAATTTCGGAGAAGCGCCCGCCCAGCATGAGAATGAAATCGCTGTCGCGGATGAACTGCATGAGCTTGGGGTTGCCGCCCAGGCCGACATCGCCGATGAAGCTCGGGTGCCGCGTGGAGAACAGCATCTGGCGGCGGAACTGCACCGCGACGGGAAGCTGCCAGCGCGATGCGAACGCCTCGAATTGGGTCACCGCCTCGGCGTTCCAGGTGCTGCCGCCCAGTATCGCCACCGGCTGACGGGCCTGCGACAGCCGTTCTGCGATGGCTTGCATCTGCCCGGGCATGGGCAGCGTGTCGGTGACGCGATAGCGGGGGGTGTCGGGCACCTGGGCCGTTTCGGTCAGCATGTCTTCGGGCAGGGCGATCACGACCGGGCCGGGCCGGCCCGACGTGGCCACGTGGAACGCGCGCGAAACCAGCTCGGGAATGCGTTCGACCTGATCGATTTCGGTGACCCATTTGGCCTGCGTACCGAACACGGCGCGGTAGTCCATTTCCTGGAAGGCCTCGCGCTCGCGCATGCCGCGTTCGATCTGGCCCACGAACAGGATGAGCGGCGTGGAATCCTGACTGGCGATGTGGATGCCGGCCAGCGCGTTGGCGGCGCCGGGGCCGCGGGTGACCATGCAGATGCCGGGTTCGCCGGTGAGCTTGCCATGCGCGTCGGCCATCATGGCGGCACCGCCTTCCTGGCGGCACACGGTGACGTTGATCTCGTGGTCGTGCAGGCCGTCGAGAACGGCCAGATAGCTTTCGCCGGGCACGCAGAACACATGGCGCACTCCGTGCGCGGCCAGCTGATCGACGAGAATGTGTCCGCCCATTCTGGCGGAAGGCGTGGGTAGGGTAGCGTGATTCATGTCCTCAAGGATATGTGCGCTGACGGCACAAATCAATTGATAAAATTGCACAATGTATTGCCTTAATTTCACGTACCGCGCACGGCGCGCGGCCCGCCGCCCATGAGAAACGGAATTCCCAATCTTGCGGCGCTGCAGGCCTTCGAGGCGACCGCGCGGCTGGGCTCGTTTTCGCGCGCGGCCGATGAGCTTGCGCTCACGCACAGTGCCGTATACCGCCAGGTCGCGGGGCTGGAGGAGCGTCTGGGCGTGGCGCTGTTCACGCGCGTCAGACGCCGGGTCGTGCTGACCGATGCCGGGGCCGAGTACGCGGCGCGCATCCGGCACCATCTGGAACAGCTTGAAAAGGACACCCTGGGCCTGATGTCGCGTTCCGGCCTGGGGCGTAATTTGCACGTGGCGGTGCTGCCCACGCTGGCCACCACGTGGCTGCTGCCCCGGCTCGCCGCCTTCAATCGGGTACACCCCGACATCACGGTCAGCCTGTCGGTGCGCACCCTGCCTTTCCAGTTCAAGGACCATCCCTTCGACGCCGCCATTTACCACGCCGAACGCATGTGGCCGGAAACCCGCGGGATCAAGCTGTTTGATGAGGAAGAACTGGTGCCGGTGTGTGCGCCGCACGTCGTCCAGGCGCATGAAGGGGGCGATCCCATGGCCGCACTGGTCCACCTGCATACGGCGTCGCGTCCCGACGCCTGGCGCCGCTGGTATCTGGCGCAGGGCCGCGATTATCCGCCGGCCATCAATGCGGGCCCGCGCTACGAGCTGTTCACCATGTCATTGGCCGCGGTGCGCGAGGGCATGGGTGTTGCTCTGGTGCCGCGCTTCATCGTGCACGATGCGCTGGCGAGCGGAGAGCTGGTCATGCCGGTGAACGCCTGTCTGCGCGTCGAAGAGGCCTATTTTTTCAGTCATCCGGTCAGCAACGAGCCGGGCGAGGCGCTGCTGGCACTGCAAGATTGGCTGGCCGGACGCTGAGCCGTCTGCAGTATCATCGTCGCAGTCCAGAACTCGAACCGGCCCGGTTATCGTGCCCGAGCGCGCTGCGGCCGGCACAGGAGACCCCATGCGTCTGTTCTCACGGAAGTACGCCCCCTGCCTGCTGGCCGCCGCGCTGGCGCTCAGCCCTCTTGCTGCAGGCGCCGCGCAAGAGGTGGTTGCCGCAGATCTGAACCCCGAAGCCGCGACGGTCTCGCACATCGAAAGCCGGCCGGTGGTGCGTGCACCACGCTACATGGTGTCGGCGGCGAATCCGCTGGCGACTGCGGCCGGGGTCGAAATGCTCGAACAGGGTGGTTCGGTCATCGATGCGGCGATTGCTGCACAGCTCGTACTGGGGCTGGTGGAGCCGCAGTCGTCGGGGCTCGGGGGTGGTGGCTTCGCTCTGGTCCACCGCGCAGGCGATTCCGCCATCCATGCCTACGATGGGCGCGAAACGGCACCCGCTGCGGCCCGGCCCGACCGCTTTCTGAAGAACGGCACGCTGATGCCGTTTTTTGATGCGGTGGACAGCGGTCTGTCGGTAGGCACCCCGGGGCTGGTGCGCATGATGGGCGACATGCATGCCGCGCATGGCGTGCTGCCGTGGGCCACGCTGTTTCAGCCGGCGCTCAGGCTGGCGCGCGATGGCTTTCAGGTGTCGCCGCGCCTGCATGCACTGCTGCGCGACGCCGACACGCTGCGCAACAATGCTGCGGCTGCGGCCTATTTTTACGACGCGGAAGGTTCGCCCTGGCCCGTGGGCCACGTGCTGCGCAACCCCGATTACGCGCGCGTCTTGCAGACGCTGGCCGACGAAGGGCCCGACGCCTTTTATACTGGGCCGCTGGCGCGCGACATGGTCGAGGCCGTGGCGTCGCATCCCGTGCCGGGCGATCTGACTGAAGCCGATCTGGCCGCGTATCGGGCACTGCGCCGTGAGGCGCTGTGCGCCGAGATCGGTGCCTACCGCTATTGCGGCATGCCGCCGCCCAGCTCCGGCGGGCTGGCCGTTCTGCAGATCATGGCGCTGCTGCAGCACACGCCCATCGCGCGGCTGCGTCCGGGTTCGGCAGAGGCCGTGCATTATTTTTCAGAAGCCGGCCGGCTTGCCTATGCCGATCGGGATGCCTATGTGGCCGATCCGGCATTTGTGCGCGTGCCCGTATACGGACTGCTCGACGACGACTATCTTGCCTCGCGCGCGGCGCTCATCCGGCCCGAACGCTCCATGGGGCGTGCCGAGCCCGGCGTGCCACCTGGCCTGATCGAGGCCCCGGCAGCCGAATCGGCGCTCGAGCTTCCTTCCACCACCCACCTTGTCGTGGCCGACCGCGACGGCAACGTTGTCACCATGACGTCGTCCATCGAGTTCGTGTTCGGCAGCAAGATCTTCGTGAATGGCTACCTGCTGAACAATCAGGTCACCGATTTTTCGCTCAGCCCCACTGACGATGCCGGGCGCCCCGCGGCCAACCGTGTCGAAGGCGGCAAGCGGCCGCGCAGTTCGATGTCGCCCATACTGGTTTTCAAGGGTGAGCAGCCCGTATTGGCGCTGGGCTCGCCGGGCGGCAGCGCGATCATCAATTACGTGGCCAAGACGCTGGTGGGCACATTGATGTGGGGCAAGAACATTCAGGCGGCCATCGAGCTGCCCAACATGGGCAGCCGCAATCGGGCCACCGAAATCGAGCGCGGCACCTCACTCAGCCGCGCGATCGGTACCCTCAAAGCCATGGGCCATGAGGTGCGCGAGGTTGAGTATCCGAGCGGCGTGCATGGCGTCATGTGGACGCCCGAGGGGCTGGAGGGCGGGGCCGACCCGCGCAGGGAAGGCGTCGCGCGGGGCGGCTAGGCCGGGCGTCGGGCGGCGCGCGGTCAGTCGAACACCACCGTGCGCTGGCCGTTCAGCAGAATGCGATGTTCGACGTGCCAGCGTACGGCTCGCGCAAGCACCAGTGATTCCACGTCGCTGCCCACGCGGGTCAGCTCCTCGGCGCTCATGCCGTGATGCACCCGTTCGATGTCCTGCTCGATAATCGGGCCTTCGTCGAGATCGGCGGTCACGTAGTGGGCGGTGGCGCCGATGATCTTGACGCCACGCTCGTGGGCCTGATGATACGGACGGGCACCTTTGAAGCTGGGCAGGAAGCTGTGGTGAATGTTGATGGCGCGGCCGGCCAATGCCGAACACAGATCGTTCGACAGAATTTGCATGTAGCGCGCCAGAACCACCAGGTCCACCGCCTCGCGGCGTACCAGATCCAGAATCTGTCCCTCCTGCTCGGCGCGGGTCTCGGGGGTCACGGGCAGATAATGGAAGGGCAGGCCATACGAGCGTGAAAGGCTCTCGAAGTCGCGATGGTTCGACACCACGCCCACGATCTCGATGGGCAGCTGGCCGGCATGTGTGCGAAACAGCAGATCGTTCAGGCAGTGCCCCTGACGGCTCACCAGCAGCAGTACGCGCGAGCGCCGGTCGTTGTCATACAGGTTGGCCTCCATGTCGAAGCGCTCGGCCACCGCTTTGAATTCTGCGCGAAGCCCCTGCAGGTCGACGGCCTCGGGCAGGCTGAAATGAACCCGCATGAAGAAGCGTCGTGCTTCCTCGTCGCCGAATTGCTGCGAATCGATGATGTTGCCCTGCTTTTGCAGCAGCCAGCCCGAAACGGCGTGAACGATACCCGTCTGATCGGGGCACGAGAGGGTGAGTATGTATTCCTTCATTGAGAAACCATGTGTGTGCGTGATGGGATCCGCGCGCCTCAGCTAGTGCGCGGTGCTTCGGCCAGCGCAGCGGCCGCCGCACGGCCGATGGCAAGGCTGGCGGTAAGCCCGGGGGATTCGATGCCAAACAGGTTGAGCAGGCCCGGCACGCCGTGGGTCGCCGGCCCGGCAATGACGAAATCTGCGGCGGGTTCACCCGGTCCGACGATTTTGGGCCGGATGCCCGTATACCCCGGCAGCAGCGCACCATCGGGCAGGGCGGGCCAGTAACTGCGTACCGCTGCATAAAAGGCGTCGGCGCGTTGCGGGTCGATGTCGTAATTCTCGCCCTGCACCCATTCGGTGTCGGGCCCGAACTTGGCCTGCCCCCCCAAGTCGACGGTAAGGTGCACCCCCAGGCCGGCGTTGTCGGGCATGGGGTAGATGAGACGACTGAATGGCGAGCGGCCCGACAGGGTGAAGTAGCTGCCCTTGCAGTAGTAGGCGGGCGGAATGCGGTCGGCGGGCTGGCCCGCCAGCTTGCGGGCGACGGCCGGGGCCGACAGGCCTGCCGCATTCACCACGCTGGCGGCCGTGAGGGTCATGCCTTCGGCGCCGCCGAACGACAGCAGGAATTCGCCATTATCGAGCACGCTGCCCGACACGAAAGGCGTGTTGAAGACGCATTGCGCGCCCGCATTTTCGGCATCGCCCTGCAGCGCCAGCATCAGGCCGTGGCTGTCGACGATACCCGTGGACGGCGAGACGAGCGCCGCATGGCAGGTGAGTGCCGGTTCCAGCTCGGCCGCCTCGCTCTCCGTAATCGCGTACAGGTCGTCGACACCGTTGGCGCGCGCCTGTGCGGCGATGGCGGCAAGGCGGGCGGCCTGTGCGGCGTCGGCTGCAACGATCAGCTTGCCCAGGCGTTTGTGCGCAATGCCACGCTGTTCACAGTAGTCGTAGAGCAGCGCCTTGCCTTCGACGCACAGTCGGGCCTTCAGGCTGCCGGGCGGGTAATAGATGCCGGCGTGAATCACTTCCGAGTTGCGCGCGCTGGTGCCGGTGCCAATGCCTTCCGCGGCTTCGGCCACCAGCACTTCGCGCCCTGCCAGGGCAAGTTCGCGTGCGACCGCCAGCCCGACGACGCCGGCACCGATGACGATGCAGTCAAGATCAGCCATGTAGATACTTTGTGTTATTTGATGGGTGTCAGTGGCCCGAAAGGGGTTCGATGGAGGGCGTGAGATCGAAGTCGCCCGCATGGTAGACGAGCGGCTGGCTGTAGCGCCGGTCGCAGCGCTCGACCTGGCCGATGAACAGCGTGTGGTCGCCCGCCGGGTAGTGGGCATGATTCCAGCACTGAAACCACGCGGCGGTGTCCGTGCTGGCCAGCATGGGCACGCCATGCGGGCTGCGCGTCAGTGCAAGGTCGCGAAAGCGTTCTTCCTGACGCCCCGTGGCGAAGCGCCGGGCGAGGGGCAGCTGGCTGGCGGCCAGTACATGAATCACGTAGCGTTCGGCCTGCAGAAAATGCGGCAGGGCCGAGGCCGCGTTCGACAGCGACCACAACACCATAGGCGGTTCGAGCGATACGGTGTTGAACGAGCTCACCGTCAGTCCCCAGGGGCGGCCGTCGGCGGTTTCGGTCGTGATGATGGTCACACCCGTGGCGAAGCGCCCGAGCGCCGAGCGAAAGAAGCGTTGGTCGAAATCCGGCGATTGAACGGTCATGTAAGAATCAGGGGGTGTGGGCTAGGGGTTCTGCTTACGGGGCCAGGCGCTGCAACACCCATGCGTCACCCTGAAGCTCATAGGCCAGGCGGTCGTGCAGGCGCGAGGGCCGGCCCTGCCAGAACTCCACGCGGTGGGGCACGACCCGGTAACCGCCCCAATGCGGCGGCCGTTGCGGGTCGTCGCCCAGTAGGGCGGTGAGTTCGGCGTTGCGCGCTTCCAGCGCTTCGCGGGAAATCGGCTGGCTCTGGGGCGAAACCCAGGCGCCGATGCGCGAGCCCAGAGGCCGGCTGCGGAAATAGGCGTCGGACTCTTCGGCCGTGGTTTTTTCGATGCGGCCCTCGATACGTACCTGGCGCTCGAGCGGCTGCCAGAAGAACAGCAATGCGGCCTGCGGGTGCGCGGCGAGATCCCTGCCCTTGCGCGATTCGTAGTTCGTATAAAAAACGAATCCGTTCTCGTCGAAACCCTTGAGCAACACAATGCGCGCCGAGGGGGCCTGATCGGGGCCCACCGTTGCGAGTGTCATGGCATTGGGCTCGGCAACGCCGGCTTCGAGCGCCTGGGCGAACCATTGGGTGAACTGCTCGAAGGGCGTTCCGGCCATGCCGGATTCCAAAAGTTCGAATTTGCCGTATTTCTGGCGGAGGTCAGCGACGGACATGGCTCGTTTTCAAAGGTGATGACGGGATGGGAACGGATTGATGGTCAGGCCTTGCGCAGCATGTTGGCCAGCGCGAACAGGCGCCGGTCGACGATATCGTGGATCCGCAGTGCGTCGGCCGTTTCGAGTACGTAGTCGATGCACGGGCCGTAGCTGCCGTGTGCGCTGCGCACGATGCTCACCAGGTGGTCTTCGGGCAGGTCGCGCACATAGGCATCGGTGTTGCGATTCATGGTGAAGGCCAGCGCCGTGATGGGGCCTTCGGGTGTGCGGCAGGTCAGCCAGCGCGGAATGTAGGCACCGCTGGGCATCTCGCGGCGCCACAGGGCTTCCATGATGTGCGGGGCCTGCTGCGTGTCGATGCGAAACGCCACGCCACGGCACGAGCCGCCTGCATCAAGGCCGAACACCAGGCCCGGTTGTTCGGGCGTTCCGCGATTCACGCGCGACCACAGGCACAGCGCTCGATGGTAACCGTAAAGCAAGGCGTGGCGTCGTTCAACGTAATCGAATTCGGGCCGCCAGATCAGTGAGCCATAGCCGTAGATCCAGATCTCGCGCCCGGGGGGCAGGGCGGCCATCGTGGCCTGCAGGGATGCCTGTCGTTCAGCGTCGGTGAGCAGGCGAAAGCTGGAAGGCGCCGGGGCGCGCGGCAAGGACAGCGGAGTGTTCACGTTCCAGGGAATGCGACGTCAGGGATGCATAAGTGATTCCCCTATTGTAGAGCAGTAAAATCCCGTCTCTATGGCTGATACCTGCATCTTCGACGCCGAGCGTCGTTTCGGGGGGCTCGAACGTCTGTACGGCCCCGGTGCCGCTGCCCGGCTGGGCGGCGCGCATATTGTGGTCGCCGGCATCGGCGGCGTGGGCTCGTGGTGCGCCGAGGCGCTGGCGCGTTGCGGCGTGGGTCGCATCACGCTCATCGACCTTGATCACGTGGCCGAATCCAACATCAACCGCCAGTTGCATGCGCTGGGCAGCACGCTGGGCCAGGCCAAGGTTCTGGCCATGGGCGCGCGTATCGCCGATATCAATCCCGCCTGTCGATGGCAGGGTGTCGACGACTTCGTCACGCCCGAAAATGTGCGCGAGGTGGTGCCCGCCGACGCCGATGTGGTGATCGATTGTACCGATCAGGCAGCGGCCAAGATTGCGCTCATCCTCGAGGCGCGTCGGCGGAATCAGCCTCTGGTGGTCTGCGGCGGTGCGGGTGGCAAGACCCGCCCGCTGGCGCTGCGCAGCGGTGATCTTTCACAGGCGCAGAACGACGCACTGCTGGCGAAGCTGCGCAATACGTTGCGCCGGCAGCATGGCTTTCCCCGTGCGGCCGACGCGGCGGGCAAGGTGCGCCAGCGTGTGCCGCGCATGAAGCTGCGGTGCCTGTGGTACGACCAGCCCGCCATACTGCCCGCCGCATGGGGCACGGCGGCCGGTGCGGATGCAGCGCCGCAGGGGCTTTCCTGCGCAGGTTATGGCTCGGTGGTGATGGTTACGGCCACCATGGGCCTGACCGCGGCCGATGAAGCCGTGCACCGGCTGCTGTACGGCCGCTGGCCCGACGAAGCCGGGCGTTGAGCGTTGAAGCCGATGCAGCCGGGCGGTGCGGCGCACACCGGTTGGGGCGCCGCCCATGACGGCAGCAACGGCTATCCTTCCCCGCCCTGAACGGCGGAGCCTGTCGCGCACCGGGTCAGTCGGGTAGCGTCGGCGTGTCGACGATCTGAATGTCGCGCCAGCCGCGCAATGCATTGGAAATGCGTCGCCGGGTCGCCCGCCGGAAGGTGTCGCGGCTGAACGGGGCTTCCCGCACCCGGCCCGACTGCAACAGCGCCGCCCGCTGCACGCCCGGCAGCACACCCGCGCTGAGGGGCGGCGTCAGCCAGCTGCCGTCGTCGGCCTGAACGTATATGGTGCTGCGGCTGCCCTCGCACATCATGCCGTCTTCATCCCAGTACAGCACGTCGAAGATATCGGGATGCCGCGCCAGCCAGTCAGTGGCGCTTTCGTACCAGGGCCGGAAGGTGGTCTTGTGCTGCAACCAGTTGCGGGCCTTGCCCTGGCGGGGGCCGGTCACGACCACCCGCAGCGGGTCGGGTGGGGTGTGCAGCGGGCCGTGTTCCAGTGTGCAGTGTCCGTCGCAAGCCAGCAGCAGGCGCAGCCGCCATGACTGGTGCGCATCCAGCCCTGCGGCCCGCTGTAGCAGCAGGGTACGCACGGCGGCGATATCCACCCCGTAACCCAGTGCCAACGCAGAGGCCTGCAGGCGGGCAAGATGTCCTTCCAGCAGCGGCAGGTCACCGCCCGGTTCGACGCGCAGCGTTTCGATGAGCCGTGGTCGGTCGGTCATGGGGCAGCGCTGCGGTGAAGAAAGTCGTACAGGGCAGCGCCCGTGTGCGACCGTTGCCGCAGGTTCATCAGATCTTCGGGCGTGCCCTCGGCGACCACCCGGCCGCCGCCTTCACCGCCTTCCGGGCCGAGGTCGACGATCCAGTCGGCTTCCGCGATGACGTCGAGATTGTGTTCGATCACCACGACGGTGTTACCGGCCTCGACCAGTCGGTGCAGCACGTGTATGAGTTTTTCGACGTCGGCAATCGAAAGGCCCACCGTGGGCTCATCGAGCACATAGAGCGTGTGGGGCAGCCGCGACGCCCGCCCGCTGCGGGTGATGCCTTCGTCGATACGGGCCTTCACCAGCTCGGTCACCAGCTTGATGCGTTGCGCTTCGCCTCCCGAGAGCGTGGGCGAGGGCTGACCCAGCGTGAGGTAGCCCAGGCCGACGTCCTGCATGAGCTGCAGCGCGCGCAGAATGCGCGGGTGCGCCGTGAAATGCTGTATCGCGTCGTCGACTTCCATGGCCAGAACGTCGCCGGCCGACAGATCGCGCCATTTCACGCTCAGGGTGTCGCGGTTGAAGCGCTGCCCTTCGCAGGCATCGCAGGGCACCTTGATGTCGGGCAGAAAGGACATCTCGAGGGTGCGCAGCCCCTGGCCTTCGCAGATCGGGCAGCGCCCCTGGCCGGTGTTGAACGAGAAGCGTGAGGCGTTCCAGCCCCGCAGGCGTGCGTCGCGCGTGCCGGCAAACAGCTTGCGCACGTCGTCCCAGAAGCCCACGTAGGTGGCCGGGCACGAACGCGGGGTCTTGCCGATGGGGGTCTGGTCGACTTCCAGCACGCGGTCGATAGCCTCCCAGCCGGAGATGCGCGTGCAGCCTGTCCAGGCGGGTGCCGCACCGTCGCCCACCGCACGGGCCACGTTCTCGAGCAGTACTTCGCGCGCGAGTGTGGACTTGCCGGAGCCGGATACGCCGGTGACGACACTCAGGCGGCCCACGGGTATGCGTGCGTCGACGTCGTGCAGGTTGTGCAGGCGTGCGCCGTGCACCTGCACAAGGGCGGTGTCGGCCGTGACTGGGCGGCGTGCATGCAGGGGGTGCGCCAGCGGTTCGCGCAGGTAGCGCCCCGTGACCGATGCCGGGTCCTTCATGAGTGCCTGCACGGTGCCTTCGGCGACCACGGTGCCGCCGCGCACGCCCGCGCCCGGCCCCATGTCGATGACGTGGGCCGCCCGCCGGATCGTGTCTTCATCGTGTTCCACCACCACCAGGGTATTGCCGTGGCCTTCAAGAAGCGCCAGGGCATCGAGCAAAATGCGGTTGTCGCGCGGGTGCAGGCCGATGGTGGGTTCGTCGAGTACGTAGCACACGCCCTGCAGATTCGAACCGAGCTGCGCCGCCAGCCGTATGCGCTGGGCCTCGCCGCCCGACAGCGTGGGCGCCGCCCGGTCGAGCGCGAGATAGCCCAGCCCCACCTTCAGCATGAAGTCGAGCCGTGCGCGGATCTCGGTCAGAATATCGCGGGCGATCTCGTTTTCGCGCCCGCGCAGCACCAGGCCGGTGAAGAAATCGCGGGCCTCGGTGACCGGCAGGCGGGCGAGTTCGGCGATGTTGCGATCGCGCCAGCGTACCGCCAGCGAGACGGGATTCAACCGCGCGCCCTGGCAACTGCGGCACACCTCTTCGTCGCCCTCGTACCATGCATTCCAGCTGGTTTCCTCGCCGGTCTGCTCGGCGTCGAAGCCGGGCAGGCGCAGCCCCGTACCGTAGCAGCTGGTGCACCAGCCGTGCTTGGAGTTGTACGAGAACATGCGCGGATCGGGTTCGGGAAAGCTCATGCCGCAGCCGGGGCAGGCCCGCTTGGCCGAGAAGTGCTTTGCCACAGCCGCAGCTGACACGCCCGCAGCCCGGCGTGCTTCCAGATCGGGCCCCTCGGCGGTCAGGTCGACCAGAATGCTCAGGGTGCCCTGGCCGTGTTCCAGTGCCTGATCCACGGCCTGGCGCAGCGCGGCCTCGCTGCGGGGTTCCACGATCAGGTCGCGCACCGGCAGTTCGATCGTGTGTTCCTTGTAGCGGTCGAGGCGCGGCCACGGGTTCACCGCGATGAACTCGTCGTCGACGCGCAGATGGCTGTAGCCGCGAGCGCCGGCCCATTTGGCCAGGTCGGTGTAATACCCCTTGCGTGACTTCACCAGCGGCGCCAGCACGCCGATGTCACGGCCGCGGTAGTGCTGCATGATGTGGGCCACGATCTGGTCGGCCCGCTGGGGTTCGACGGGTATGTCGCAGTGCGGGCAGTATTGCGTGCCCAGTTTCATGTAGAGCAGCCGCAGAAAATGGTGGATTTCCGTCATCGTGGCCACGGTCGATTTGCGGCCCCCGCGGCTGGTGCGCTGCTCGATGGCCACCGTGGGGGGAATGCCGTAGATGGCGTCGACGTCGGGTTTGCCGGCGGGCTGAACGATGGCGCGTGCGTAGGCGTTGAGCGATTCCAGATAGCGGCGCTGCCCTTCGTTGAACAGGATATCGAAGGCGAGGGTGGATTTGCCCGAGCCCGATACGCCCGTGATCACGGTGAATGTGTCACGCGGAATGCTGACGTTCACGCCCTTGAGGTTGTGTTCGCGGGCATTCAGGATATCGATGCCGTCGCGCCCGGCACGGCGTCGCCGCAGGATGCTCTGCAGCGGTGTGCCCTCGCTCCCGCCTTCGGTGGAGCCAGCCGCTTCGGTGCCGGCACCGGGCCGGCTGACCGTTTGCAGCGCGTACTCGGCCACAGGCTGGGCAAGTGTTGACGGCGCCGCCTCGCGCGTTTCGCGAATGATCGCCGATTCGTATTCGCGAAGGGCATGGCCGGTATGCGAGGCCGAAATGGCCATGATGTCGGCCGGTGTGCCCGCCCCCACGACCTGGCCGCCCTGTTCGCCGCCTTCCGGGCCCAGGTCGATGATCCAGTCGGCGGCGCGGATCACGTCGAGATTGTGTTCGATGACCAGCAGGGTGTGGCCGCCGGCCAGCAGCTTGCGGAAGGCGCGCATCAGGCGCGCCACGTCGTCGAAATGCAGGCCGGTGGTGGGCTCGTCGAACAGAAACAGTTTGCCCTTCACGGCCAGCCCCTTTACGGCCGGGTCGTGTTCGACCAGGTGCCCCGCCAGCTTGAGGCGTTGCGCCTCGCCCCCCGACAGCGTGGGCACCGGCTGGCCGAGCGTCAGGTATTCCAGCCCGACGTCGGCGAGCGGCGCCAGGGCGCGCTGCACATCACGCAGGCCCGAAAAAAACTCGATTGCCTCGCTGACGGTCATGTCGAGCACTTCGTCGATCGAAGCGCTGCGACCCAGGTGTTCCAGCCGCACTTCCAGGATCTCGGGGCGGAAGCGCTTGCCATCGCAATCGGGGCAGCGCAGGTAGACGTCGGAGAGGAACTGCATTTCCACGTGTTCGAAGCCCGTGCCGCGGCAGCTGGGGCAGCGGCCATCGCCGCTGTTGAAACTGAATGTGCCGGTGGTGTAGCCGCGTTCGCGTGCCATTGCCGCCTGGGCGAACAGCTTGCGGATTACGTCGAAGGCGCCGACGTAGCTGGCGGGATTCGATCGCGCTGTCTTGCCGATGGGGGTCTGGTCGACCAGCGTGACGTCGTGCAGCCGGTCTTCGCCCAGCAGACGGTCGTGTTCGCCCGGTGCTTCCGTGGCGCGCCCGAGCTTCTTGAGCATGGCAGGGTAGAGCACGTCTTGTACAAGCGTGGATTTGCCCGAACCCGATACGCCCGTAACGCACACCAGGCGGCCCAGCGGGATCGACACCGATACGTTTTTCAGGTTGTTGGCACGCACGCCTTCCAGAATCAGGCGCGGCGTGTTCTCTGCCACCGGCTGCGGGCGTGGCGGTTCGACCTGCAAGCGGCCGCCCAGATAACGACCGGTGAGCGTGGAGGCGCTGCGCAGGGTGTCGGGCGTGCCATCGAACACGATCTGCCCGCCGTGCTCGCCCGGCCCCGGGCCCATGTCGAGCACGCGGTCGGCGGCAACCATGACCTGCGGGTCGTGTTCGACGACCACCAGCGTGTTGCCGTTGTCGCGCAGCCGGTGCATGACCTGAACGATGCGGTGCATGTCGCGCGGGTGCAGGCCGATCGAGGGTTCGTCGAGCACGAAGAGCGTGTTCACCAGCGACGTGCCCAATGCGGTGGTGAGGTTGATGCGTTGCACTTCACCCCCCGAGAGCGTGCGGCTTTGCCGGTCGAGTGAAAGATAACCCAGGCCCACGTCGCACAGGAACCTGAGCCGGGCGCGCACCTCGGTCAGCAGAAGGTCGAGCGCTGCATCCATCTGTGCGCCGAAGGTCAGCACGTCGAAGAACGCCCGCACCCGTTCGATCGGCAGGCGCATGAGGTCGTGCACGCCCAGGCCGGGAAGCTGCCCGAGCAGGGTGCGTGACCACTGTGCATGCACCGGCATGAAGCGCGGATGCCCGCCTTCGAGGTCGGGCGGAAGATGCCCGCCCAGCCGCCACAGCGTGGCGTCGGGCTTGAGCCGCGCACCACCGCAGGCCGGGCAGGGGGTGTAACTGCGATACTTGGAAAGCAGCACGCGAACGTGCATTTTGTAGCTGCGCGACTCCAGCCAGTCGAAGAAGCGCTGCGCGCCATACCATTGCGTCTTCCACGCGTTGGCGCCGCCCTTCCAGTTCGGGTCGCCCTGAATCACCCACTGGCGTTCGTGTTCGTCGAGGTCCTTCCAGGGAATGTCGAGCCGTACGCCCGCGCGCGGTGCGTACTGTTCCATTTCGACCTGGCATTCCTTGTACGAGGGGGTCTGCCAGGGCTTCACGGCCCCTTCGCGCAGGGTTTTGCGTTCGTCGGGCACCACCAGGTCGTAATCGATGCCCATGACACGACCGAAGCCGCGACAGTGTTCGCACGCACCCAGCGGGGAATTGAAGGAAAAGGTACTGGGCAGCGGTGTGCTGTACTCGATGTCGCACTGCGCGCAATGCAGCCGGTTGCTGTAGCGCCACGCGGTGTCGCTGCCGTCTTCTCGCAGGGCGTGAACGGTGATGTGCCCGTCGCCCTGTTTGAGGGCAGCGTCGAGCGCCTCCATGATGCGCTGCGGCTCGGCATTGCCAAAGCGAAAGCGGTCTTGCACGACATGCAGTACGCGCTGTGGCT
>Ga0079223_10000902_pt1 | contig 16672 bp, 15 predicted proteins | sample Stecom2011_FD_75072 | JGI IMG/M metagenome (GOLD analysis project Ga0079223, IMG submission 75072) | Agricultural soil microbial communities from Utah to study Nitrogen management - Steer compost 2011 | ecosystem: Environmental > Terrestrial > Soil > Agricultural land | place: USA: Utah... | reverse complement strand
TCCTGAGCCGGGAAATTATCTTTACCGATTAAAACAAATTGATTATGACGGAAGCTTTGAATACAGTAATGAAATAGAGGTTAATGTTACTGCTCCGTCAGACTTTTCTTTGTATCAGAACTATCCCAATCCGTTTAATCCTGCAACAAAAATTATATATGAAATTCCATCTTATGCAGAAGTAAATACGGTTCAATTAAAAATATTTGATGTACTCGGTAATGAAGTTGCCGTACTTGTTAATGAAGAACAAATGCCCGGAGAATACGAGGTTAATTTCGATGCTTCAGACCTTACCAGCGGAATATATTTCTACAGTCTTAATGCAGGCAGTTTTTCAGAGACAAAAAAGATGATTCTTATGAGATAAGTTAGACTTCTAAGAATAATATCAAAGTTTTTATTCTTTAATTATAATATATTCCTTCAAAGATTTAAGAAAGGATATATTATGCGCTGGAAAGGGAGACGGGGAAGTTCTAATATTGAAGACAGGAGACATTTATCTCCCAAAGGGAAGGGTATTCTCGGCGGAGGCATTGGAGGTATAGTACTTGTAATTGTTGTTATGCTTTTAGGAGGAGATCCTTCCACAATACTTGAAAATGTACCCACCGGAGAAACAAGTTCAAATTATGTTGAAACTCCGCGGGACAAAGAATTAGCCGAATTCGTTTCAGTTGTTCTCGCAGAAACTGAAGATGTATGGCACAGTATATTCCGTCAATCAAATGCTGTTTACCAGGAACCTACTCTCGTCTTGTTCAACGGAAGAGTTGAATCTGCTTGTGGTATTGCGGGTTCTGCAACAGGACCATTTTATTGTCCCGGCGACCAGAATTTATATATTGATTTATCATTTTATGATGATCTGCAAAGAGAGTTTAAAGCACCGGGTGATTTTGCAATGGCGTATGTAATTGCTCATGAAGTTGGCCATCATATTCAGAAACTCATCGGTGTAATAGATGAAGTTCACAGGCTTCGTTCCCAATTAAGTGAAGAAGAATATAATCAGTATTCAGTACGGCTTGAACTCCAGGCAGATTTTTATGCAGGAGTGTGGGCACATTACACACAAAGAGCAAATCTTCTTGAAGAGGGAGATCTTGAAGAAGCTTTAAATGCTGCGAGTGCTGTTGGTGATGACAGAATTCAAAAGAGAGCACAGGGTTATGTTGTTCCTGAATCTTTTACTCATGGAACATCTGAACAAAGAAAAAGATGGTTTTATAAAGGTTTTACAACCGGGGATATAGAGCAGGGAGATACTTTTAATACAAGAAATCTTTAAGAATTATTTATTTGGAGAATAATATCTTTTAAGAATTAATAATTTGGGGACAAATACAATCTGTAAAAGAAGCAACTCTTGCTATAAAATTTACATTTCTATTCTCATTAAACATTCAATTTAATTTAACAGCAGTTAACTTCCCGTGGCAATATATTTGAAATATCTTTTTCAAAAACAAATTTTATATGAACTCAACCGAAACTTACCGGAATAAATTAGAAATACCTGCAGAAGGAATTGATACCCCGGGCGGATATCTTTACTATCCTCCAAAACAATGGAAGCAATTATTATTTTTAATCTTATCATTTTTGTCAGCTATATTTTTAGGATTTATAATCAGCAGCATAGCAGGCAATATATCTGAAACTGCCCGGGGGTTTATCTACTTCATTTATATATTTTTATTTTTCCTGGGTTATTCATGGTGGCTTGGTTTAACAGGTGCATTAATTTTTAAAAGTATAAAGATGCCTTTCATAAAAGTTTTATACAGACTTTTAATCCACAGAAAAAAACCGGAATCTGTTCATGACTTTCTTCCTACAAGAGAACAGGCAATGGAATTAATGCTGAAGATTCAAAAGAATACAAAAACATTTTTTTTCTTTAGTATTCCTGTAGGCATAGCCGGCGGTTTTATCTCAACTTTTATAAACGCTTCGATAAATTCAATTCTGCTCTTCACAATAATATTTGTCAGCACTATCATTTACGGGTATACTCTTTTTTATTTCGGCAGAAGAGGTTACTTACCTTTGCCGGAAGAAATCTGACCGGGTGCCGGATACTTGATACTGGATGCTTGATGCCTGGCTTAGATACTGGTTAGAGAGGTTTCAAGGATAATTTATCAGCCTGGTAAGAAGACAATCCATTTTTTTCTCTCTTAAAAAAACTAAATATCTCTATTGAGCATTCTAAAAAAATTTCAGAAGTTCCGAATAAAACTTTTCAAAGAGGCGCTATGAGTATTTTTACAACCAAACCTAATATCAACTTTTATTTCCTTCTTTTACTTTTCCTGTTCAATTCATCTACCCTGTTTTCACAGAATGATCCTTCATTACATAACGAAGTTAGGATGGATCAATATATTCCTGATCTAAGAGACATTGCTGAAAAATCTCCCGGTTACAGATTTTCATCCGATGTTATTACAACTGTACAGGTTAATGTTAACGGCGCAGGAATGAATATAGTAGGAGATGCTGCCAATGAGCCTTCTATCGCAATTGATCCGACCAATCCAAACAGGATGGTTATTGGATGGAGACAATTTAATTCTGTAACCAGCGCTTTCAGACAGGCTGGCTGGGCATATACAACAAACGGAGGTGAAAGCTGGACTTTTCCAGGAGTAATTGAACCGGGAGTATTCAGATCAGATCCTGTTCTTGAAGCAGATGCACAGGGAAATTTTTATTATAACAGCTTATCAAGCAATCCTGATTTTATGTGCCATGTATTTAAATCTACTGATGGCGGAGCTACATGGAGCCCCGGAGTATTTGCACAGGGCGGTGATAAACAATGGATGACCATCGATCAAACAAATGGAGCAACCTCGGGGAATATTTATGCATTCTGGACATCTGCATTCAGTATTTGTCCTCCCGGTTCTTTTACACGTTCAACAGATAACGGTGTAACCTTTGAAGATTGTATAACCATTCCCACCGATCCATTCTGGGGAACTCTTGCTGTCGGCCCGGATGGCGAGCTTTATTTAGGAGGATCAATCGGATCTAATTTTGCTGTTGTGAAATCTTTAAATCCCGGTGCTGGCGGAACATTAACATGGGACTTAGCAACAATTGTAAGTCTTGGCGGGCAGATAGTATTCGGTTTAACTCCAAATCCGGGAGGACTTCTCGGACAGGCTAATATATCGGTCGATACTTCAGGCGGAGAGCATCATGGTAATGTTTATTTGCTTTGTACAGTTTCAAGAAATACCGTAAACGATCCTGCCGATGTTATGTTTGCAAGAAGTACTGACGGAGGTGTTACATGGAGCCCGCCTGTAAGAATTAATGATGATACAGGCACCTCGGCTTTTCAATGGTTCGGAACAATGTCTGTTTCTCCAACGGGCAGAATTGATGTAGTATGGCTTGACACACGAGATAATCTTCCAAACACATCGGCATTATATTATTCTAACTCAAAAGACGGCGGGTTAACTTGGTCTGAGAATGTAAGGGTTTCAGAATATTTTAATTCACATCTTGGCTGGCCTAATCAGAATAAAATGGGAGATTATTTTGATATGATATCCGACAGCGCAGGTGCATTCCTTGCATGGGCAGCCACATTCAATAATGAACAGGATGTTTATTTCAGCAGAATAATAGATACATCGAAAGTTGTTCCTGTTGAACTGGCTTCATTTTCTTCTTCGGTCAGCGGCAATACAGTTACACTTAACTGGGAAACAAAATCGGAATTAAATAATTACGGGTTTGAAATTGAAAGAAGCGAACAGCAGACAAAAAGGAAAACTAACTGGAGATTAGTTGGATTCAGAGAAGGGAAAGGAACAACAACTGAGGAACAGAAATATTCTTTTATTAATAAAAATGTTCCTGCAGGTAAATATTATTACAGGTTAAAGCAAATTGATTTTAACGGAAGATTTGAATACTCAGATATAATTGAAGTTATTGTAGCTCCTGAAGATTTTGCCCTTCTGCAGAATTATCCGAATCCGTTCAACCCTGTCACAAATATATCCTTTGTCATTAGTCATCAATCTCTTGTTTCTTTGAAAGTGTATGATGTACTTGGAAATGAAGTTAGTACACTTGTTAATGAGGTAAAGCCTGCAGGTAAATATGAAGTTGTGTTTAATGCTGAGGAGTTAGCGAGTGGAATTTATTATTATCAACTCCAGGCAGGAACATTCTGTGAAACAAAGAAGATGATGATACTTAAATAAATCAATTGATATTCCGAACTTGTTTCAGTATTTGAATTGAAAAAAAGAGCTTTGATACTGAAACAAGTTCAACATCTTCCATTTACCATTTCCCATCAAACATTTTCCATCTTGTATCTTCCAAATTCCCTCTTCTTTTCTTAGTTTGTAAAAGAATTTTCTTTCTATTCTAACATCCGAGGGTTTAATGGAAACATTAGAAAATATTCTTTCTGAAATAAGTAACATTTTATGGGGATATCCTTTAATCATTCTTCTGTTCGGCACACATCTCTTTCTTACATTCAGATTAAAATTTATTCAGCGTTTCATCGGCAAAGCAATAAAAATTTCTTTAAGAAGAGATAAAGAAGGAAAAGGAGATATAAGCCAGTTTGGTGCTTTAACCACTGCACTCGCCGCAACAATCGGAACAGGAAATATTGTTGGTGTTTCAACAGCAGTTGCAGCCGGGGGACCCGGTGCGGTTTTATGGATGTGGCTAACAGGTGTATTTGGTATTGCTACAAAATATGGAGAAGCTCTCCTTGCAGTTAAGTACAGGGTGAATATGCCCGACGGCTCAATGGCGGGCGGACCAATGTATGTGCTCGAACGGGGTATGAATAAAAAATGGCTCGCAATTTTATTTGCTGCGTTCACCTCTGTTACTGCATTCGGAATCGGCAACATGGTTCAGGCTAATTCAATCTCTTCAATGGTTAATGAAACTTTTAATGTGCCGACATGGGTAACGGGATTATCGCTTGCGGTTCTTACTGCTTTTGTAATTATAGGAGGAATTAAATCTATAGCAAAAGTATGTGAAAGATTAATTCCATTTATGGCAATTACTTATGTGCTTGGTTGCTTAATTATTCTGATTCTGAATCTTGAAAGCTTACCCGATACAATTTCATTAATAATCAATAGTGCTTTTTCAGGGCAGGCTGCTATAGGTGGTTTTCTTGGTGCAGGTATGAAAGAAGCCATAAGATTTGGAATTGCAAGAGGATTATTTTCAAATGAATCAGGACTCGGCAGTGCACCGATTGTTGCGGCGGCGGCACAAACAAAAAATCCTGTCCGCCAGGCATTAGTTTCTTCATCGGGTACTTTCTGGGATACTGTTGTTGTTTGTTTATTTACCGGTCTGGTAGTTGTTAATTCAGGTGAATGGATGGAAGGCTTATCAGGTGCATCATTAACAAACCAGGCTTTTACCGCATTAACTGTTATTGGTCCAATTGTTCTTACATTCGGACTATTAACTTTTGTTTTCTCAACTATACTCGGCTGGTCATATTATGGAGAGAAAGCTGCAGAATATCTGTTCGGCACAAAAATAATAAAACCATACAGATATATTTGGGTAATATTTATAATGATTGGTTCTGTTCTTTCTTTAAATATTGTATGGACTTTCGCCGATATCACCAATGCATTAATGGCATTGCCTAATCTTGTTTCCCTGATTTTCCTTAGCGGTGTTATTGCAAACGAAACTAAAAAATACCTGTGGAATAACCAGATTGAAGTTGAAGCTGATGATGAGGATTTCAGCAAGTAAAATTATTAAACGGAATTTTTAACGGTAAAAATATAGTTCACTTTTTAAAGTCAGTCTGAACCGGTTGAAGACTAACTTCCTTTATTTTTTGTTTTCTTACTACCCTTTTATAATGAACCTACAAACATATTTAACAAGAATTGGTATTAATGAAATTAAGGAACCCTCACCAGAGTTTTTATCAAAGCTACAGAACAGGCATCTTCTTTCCATTCCTTTCGAAGACCTCGATATTCCTGATAGAGCCAGAATTGAAACTGACTTATCAAAAATCTATAACAAAATAATAAAGAAAAAACGCGGTGGGTTTTGCTATGAATTAAATGGTTTATTTCATTGGCTGCTGACTGAACTTGGTTTTAATGTTGATATGCTCTCGGCGCGTGTATTTAATCCGGTTAAAAATGAACTGGGTCCGGAGTTCGACCATTTGGTTCTGCTTGTTCATCTTGATAAAGATTATATTGTTGATGTTGGTTTTGGTGATTCTTTCCGTAAACCTATTGAACTGCCGGACGGAAGTTCTGAAGATATCAGTGGTTTTTATAAAGTTTTTCAGAACGATAATATTAATTTTGAGTTAAAGAAAAAATCTGATGACTGCTGGCAGCTTCAATATTCATTTAATATAACCCCAAGAATTTTTTCCGACTTTAATCAAATGTGTGCATTTCAGCAGGATAATCCTTCTTCACATTTCAGAACAAGAATGCTCTGCACTATTGCAACCGAAACAGGCAGAATTACTTTGAGCAATAATTCCATAACAATTACTGATTCAGGTAAGAAATCTAAAATTGATTTTACATCCGAAGAAGAATTCTATTTTCATTTAAAAAAATATTTTGATATTGAGTTAAGCTGATAATAATGTTTAATTAATTCTTTTTTACTATGTTTTGAAATCACTAAAAGAGAAGGTAACTGTGGACTGCCCTGTTTGTAATCTCCCGCTTATAATACTTGAGCTTCATGAAATTGAAATTGACTACTGTACAAACTGCCATGGTATCTGGCTTGATGAAGGTGAACTGGAAATTCTTTTAAATGATGCAAATGGTAAAGAAGAGTTGTTCAATTCTTTTTCTATAGAAATGAATGTTGATGAGAAAAAAATTAAATGTCCTGTCTGCTTCAAAAAGATGTTAAAAGTTTCCTGCGGGAATAATGAAAAAATTATTCTTGACGAATGCCCGAATAAACATGGTTTATGGTTTAACAGAGGTGAACTTCAGAGTGTGATTGAATTGGGAAGCCTGGATAAACAAAATAAAATAGTTCATCTTCTGAAAGATATGTTTGCACATAATTTATCATAATCCATACGAATTTGGATGAAGAAGTTTTATACAAATAATTACCGAGGTTAAAATGGTACCTGTAATAATCATTCTTGTACTGATTGTTCTTTTAGCAGTTTTTGCAATTTCAATTTACAATTCACTTATAGGATTAAGAAACCAGGTTAAGAATGCATGGTCTCAGATAGATGTGCAGCTTAAGAGAAGACATGACCTTATTCCTAATCTTATTGAAACTGTTAAGGGATATATGAATCATGAACGTGCAACTCTTGAAAATATTACAAACGCAAGAAGTAAAGCTGTAAGTGCACAGAGTGTTACTGAAAAAGCAGAGGCAGAAACTCAATTAACAGAAGCACTTGGCAGGTTCAATCTTGTAGTTGAAAATTATCCCGACCTTAAAGCAAACCAGAATTTTCTTGCATTGCAGGAGGAACTGACTTCAACAGAAAATAAAATTTCTTTTGCAAGACAAAATTACAACGACCAGGTTTTATCTTTTAATAATAAGATACAAATGTTTCCTTCAAACATAATTGCAGGCATGTTCAACTTTAAAGAAGAAGTATTTTTTGAAGTCGAAGATAAATCAGAAAGAGCTGTGCCGAAAGTTAGTTTTTCATAATCTTATTATTAAAAAAGAATATTAGAAGAGTTCTTCGAACAAACAAAGCAACCTCTCAATTAAATGGATTGCTTCATCCCGATAAATCGGGGATTCGCAATGACTCTAAATAGGATAATAACATAATGTGGGAATTAATAAAATCTAACCAGAGAAAATCTGTATTTCTTTTCACAGGAATGGCTGTCATTCTTATTCTACTTGGATATCTTATTGGAAGTTCTTTTGAACCTGATGGAGGTGGATTATTTGGTGCCGCAGCCGCAGGAGTTATATGGTTAATTCTTTCAATTATAAGTACGACTGCAGGCAGTTCATTAATTCTTTCTTTAAGTAAAGCTAAAGAAGTTACTCCCTCTGTACATCAGCAGCTTTTTAATGTTGTTGAGGAAATGAAGATAGCAGCAGGAATGCCGGCTATGCCTAAAATTTACATCATCAACAGCGAAGCTATGAATGCTTTTGCAACAGGAAAAGACCCTTCTGACAGTGCTGTTGCAGTAACAGCAGGTTTGCTTTCAAAATTAAACCGTGATGAATTACAAGGAGTAATTGCACATGAGATTTCACATATAATAAACCGCGATACACGTTTTATGACTCACGCTGCTGTTATGTTAGGAACAATCGTCATTATATCAGAAATGTTTTTAAGAGGAATGTTTTATTCGGGAAGAGGAAGAAGATACAGCGGGAAATCAAAAGGGGGAGGACAGGGTCAGGCAATACTTCTTGTAATCGCAATCCTGTTTGCAATTATTGCACCTATTATGGCAAGGCTGCTTTACTTTGCAATCTCCAGGAAAAGAGAATACCTCGCAGATGCTTCTGCTGCAAGATTAACAAGATACCCTGAAGGACTAGCTTCTGCTCTCGAGAAAATATCCAATTGTACAGAAGAGCTTGCTTCGGCTAATAAGGTTACAGCAGCGATGTATATTGTAAATCCATTGAAGAAGAAAGGAATGAAGTTATCCGACTTAACAAGCACTCATCCCCCTGTTAGTGAAAGAATAAGAATTTTAAGACAAATGATGCATGGACGTAGTGCAGGTTTCAGCGATTACCAGAAAGCTTTTTCATCTGTTAAACATTCTTCTTCTACCATTATTCCTGTTTCAGGATTAGCAGATAATAACCCTGTTCCTTTGAGAGAAGCTGGTGAAACTATTAATGAATATTCATCACCTGTGGAAGAGAAAAGGAAACTCGGCAATATTATGATGAGAGTGAACAACTACTTATTCTTAACTTGTGTTTGCGGAATGAAATTAAAAATACCTCCGGGTTTCGGAACAAATAAACCGGAAATTACTTGTCCAAGGTGCGGGAATGTAAATAAAGTTAATCGTACTGTTTCAGTACGGGTTAGTTAATTATAAATTTATATTGAGTTACACCTCAATATTATTAAAAGAAGGAGTTCTAATGAGATACTTTATTCTTATTTTTATGTTTACTTTCATTTCAACAACATTCTCACAATGGTCATCAGATCCATCTCAGAATCTAACGATATGTGATGTTAACGGGGAACAGGCTCTTGCAAAAATTGTATCTACATCCGACGGAGGATGTTATATTTCATGGTTCGATACTCGTTCAGGCAATTACAATGTTTATCTTCAGCGGCTTGATGTTTTTGGAAATAAACAATTTGCAAATGACGGATTATTAATCAGCAGCAATCCGCAGAATACTTTTTTAGTTGATTATGATTTAAATGTTGATCAGAATGATAATGCATTATTAATTTTTTGCGATATAAGAAATGGCGGAAATTTAAATCCTTATGCATATAAAATTAGTCCTGCGGGTGATTTCATCTGGGGTGCAAACGGGGTTGAACTGAACCCGACTTCCGACTTCCAGGCGAATCCAAAAATTATTGAAACGTCTGACAATAATGTTGTTACAGCATGGATAGTTTCCACATCACCAACACAAATTGCTTTACAAAAAATTTCTCCTGAAGGAAATAAGCTCTGGGGAAGTTCACCTGTTTTTATCTCCTCACCTACAGAAGGATATAATTATCCTTCCCTGGTAGAATCCGACAATGGTTCTGTTATAGTTATTCATACTGTAACAACAGGAAATTTCCCTGCACAGGTTGTAAAGTTGAGAGCAACAAAGATAGAATCAAACGGAACAATCGGCTGGGGAGGCAACGGAGTAATGATTCAGAATGATGGAAGAATTGCAGCCTTTACTATTCCTGAAGTTATCTCTGATGGAAACTACGGCGGAATTGTTGCATGGCATGATGACCGCAATATGGATAATCTTCAAAGTGCTTTTATTCAGAGAATCTCTTCAACAGGGAGCTTATATTTTCCTGAAGGCGGTGCAGAAGGATCTATTGAAGGTGCTTCACATAAATTTAATCCTGTTCCTGTTTTTAATCCTGCAACTGAAGAAGCTTATATATTCTGGATGCATACCGAACCAGACCAGAACCAAAATGGAATAAAAGGACAAAAATTTTCATCAACCGGAAGCAGACTCTGGGGAGATAATGGAATTACATTCAAACCTTTAAGCGCACCAAATACAATATCAATCAGCAGTATTAACGCACAAATGGGAAACAACAAAGCTTATGTTTTTTATCTTGAAGGAAATGCCGGAGGATTAAATACTAAAGTCGAAGGTTTTGCATGCGATGCATCGGGAAATTTTGTATGGACAAATAATTTTGTTACTCTTTCTAATCCTACTAATGAAAAACTTCAGATGGTTTCTGCTGTTGACTTATATTTCAATTGCAAATTAGCCTGGGGAGATAAAAGACTTGATGCACAGGGAATTTATGCACAGGATATTAACCCAAACGGCGAGTTAGGAAATTCTGTTACACCTGTTGAATTAATTTCTTTCTCAGGAAAATATATTAACGGTTCTGTTAATTTAAATTGGAGTACAGCAACTGAAACTAACAACAGAGGTTTTGAAATTCAAAAATCAAAAGTCAAAAATCAAAATGATTGGGAGACTATTGGATTTGCAGAAGGTAACGGAACCACAACTCAGCAAAAATCATATTCTTTTTCAGATAAAAATCTTTCTGCAGGTAAGTATTATTACAGATTAAAACAAATTGATTTCGACGGTACATTCAGTTATTCAAATATAATTGAAGTTGATGTTCTTCTTCCTGATGAATTCCGGCTTGAACAAAATTATCCCAATCCATTTAACCCGGCAACCACTATTTCATTTGCCGTAGGTAATACTTCATTTGTTTCATTAAAAATTTATGATGCATTAGGAAAAGAGGTCGCTACTTTAATTAATGAAATTAAACAGGCAGGAGAATATGAAATAGAATTTTCTCCTGAACCTGGTCTGGCAAGCGGAATATATTTTTACAAGTTGTCATCGTTTAGTCCTGAAGGTGAACAAACCAAAACAATGAAAATGATGTACACCAAATAATTTTTAATTCATAAAATTTATTTTCCTCTGAAGGGAATAATTATGAAATACTTTGTAGGCACCAGTGGTTACAGTTATAATGAATGGAAAGGAAACTTTTATCCTGAAGATATAAAGCCAAAGGATATGCTTCCCTATTATGCGAAACATTTTTCAACGGTTGAAATCAACAATACATTTTACCGCATTCCTAAAAAAGATGTTTTTGTAAACTGGAAAGAGCAGGTGCCTGCAAAGTTCAGATTTATTTTGAAAGCGCCGCAATTAATTACTCACGTAAAAAGATTAAAAACAGATACAAAAGATACTGTTGAGTATTTTACAAAAGTTTCATCGGAACTTGGTGATAAAAGGGGAGTGGTGCTTTTTCAGCTCCCTCCATCTTTTAAATTAAATCTTGAGAGACTTAAAGATTTTATAAGCATAATTCCTTCAGAACTTAAATATGCATTTGAATTCAGGCATGAAGAATGGTTTAACGATGATGTTTATAATCTTTTAAAAGAAAAAAATTATGCTCTTTGCCTTTCAGATACTGATGAAGAACCAGTAAAAGAATTAATTCCTACAGCAGATTGGGGATATGTCCGGCTACGCAGAATAAATTATACTAAGAAAAATTTGTCAGACTGGCATAAAAAACTTTCTAATACAAAGTGGAAAGAGGCTTTTATCTTCTTTAAACATGAAGATGAAGGCAAAGGACCTGAATTTGCAAAGAAATTTATTGATCTTGCAAAATAAATCCTCAATCAGAATTTCTCTAAAAACTTCTTATTTTTTTCTCCATTGAAGCTATAATCTCAGGCAGTTCTATAATAATCAATCTTAAGAATCTATAATTTCTACAATTGACTATCAGAAAACATTAGTTTATTTTAATCCGCAATTCTCCCCGCGCAGGTAAATTTGTTAACTAAGGATTTATTATGAGTAAGCAGCCTGACAGAGTTTCAAAATTAAAGTGGGTTTATATAAGCGGGGCAGCATCTCTGTTTTTTCTATTACTTGCAATTGGAATGATATTGTTTTCTTCCCGTTTAAATGAAATGGGAATAACAAAATCAATATACTATATTGTTTTAATTCCCGTAGGTTTAACTTCTGCTGCATTTCTTTTTGGCGCCCTCAGGTCTACAGCAAAATACTCCGGACAAAGCTCATTCGGAAACCTTGAAATAACAGGTCCGGCTGTAATATTTTGCCTGGTTGTTATTGGCGGATTTTATTTTGCGGCTCCCGAATCAGAGTTTCTTTTAACTATCAGGACAGTAAACCTTAACCAGCCTGATAATATTATTAAAGATGGTTCAATTATTGTGGATATTGGTGAACAAAGAATCTCAAAAAAATTAAATGAAAATGGTGAAGTTGTTGTTACCGGTATACCTTCAAAATACCTTGAGCAAAAGATTACTATTATTCCATTAATAGATGGTTATACAATCAGGGGGGATAACAAGATTAGTATTCCTGAAGAACGCATCATCTACCTTGAACTGGAAAAGCAAATTTACTCAACAACAATTCGCGGGAGAGTAGTTAATGTAAATGGAAATCCGGTTGATTCGGTTCTTATCGATATTGAGTCGGGTCTTGCTACAACAATTAGTGATGCAACAGGGTTGTTTTCGGTAAATGTTCCTGTTAAGGAAGGGGAATCATTATTATTAACAGCAATAAAAAACGGTAAAACAGGTTACAGAGAATTATTTACAGTCAGCAGTGAAAATTCAGTTCAGGTAATATTCAGGTAAGGTTATAAAAACTATACTTACATTACACCTTTCTTTTGTAGGTATATTAAATTTTATCTGCATTACGTTACAAAAGAGTATAGTCATTAGTGAAGAAAAGAAACGCAATCCGATTTATTAGTAAAAAACAATATGAAATTTTTTTTCATAATAATTTTTTTTCCTGCTTTTGTTTTATCCCAGACTATTCAGCTCAGAGGAAAGGTTATTGACTCTTACAAGCAGCCAGTAAAAAATCTTACTATCAGATTTACATCTTTCGGGGAAGTTGTAACTACGGGATCAGGAGAATTTATTATTTCTGTTCCGAAGAATGTACGTTCTTTAGATGTAACGGTAAATGAAGAAAACTGGCATCTGCTTTATCCCGTAGATTCAAAAATACCTGTTCCTTTAGATCAAACATTTATTATTACATTAATTGTTTCAGAAACAGGTGCATCATCTGAAAATAATTTTGACAATGCAGTTATAAAATACAATGATCTGAAAAATCTGTTAGAAGAGTTAGGCTCTACAAGAATTGAACTTGAAGCCTTTTTAGAAAGATTTATTGAACTCGAGTCGGAAAAACTTGAGATGTCAGAAGATATATTCCGTAAAGAGTTTGAAAGAAAAGAAAAAACAGAAACAGCTTACTCAAGTATCTCACATACATTAAATGAATATATTTTAAGAGCAAATAATCTTGCAACAACTTTTGATTTGTATTATGAACTTTCATTCCGGTCGGCACCGGCAGTAGAAAACCTGAACAAAGCTATCGGGTTGTATAATCCTGTTTATGATTCAATAAACAATAATGTTAATAACTGGACGGCTATAATAAACTTAGCCAAAGATTCCTTTTTGGCTGATGATTTTTCATCATCAATTAATCATTTGATTAATGAAATACATAAGCCTTACATTTTACAATTAAATAATGCTATCAAATTAAGTAATGAAATCCGGTTAGGAATTGAAAGTGATGATATTAGTATTGAAGAAAAAAAGAGGAGCGGAAAAAATAAGGTTATATCAATCATTAATAGTCTTAAAATAAAAATTCCATTACTTCAAAAAAAATTCGATGAAATTCTAAAAAAATTATTCAAAGAGGTATGATAAAATAGTGTGATATAATTTAAACAAACCGGATAGGAGTTAATTTATGAAAACTAATCTGCTTTTACTTTTTACTGCAACTGCATTTCTCCTGAATACCTGCACTGAAGAAAACAATCCCATAATAGATAATACACCACTTATCGATCCTATTACCAACCAATGGACCAGCCTGTCGGATAGTGATTATACTTTCAGCTTTTTAACATTCGATTCAACTGTAACACGGGGTATTTTTTCAGGTGAAGAGAACCACCCCGTTGAAGGATCAAATGAGCTTTGCGGCTTCTTTGATGGAACTTATGTTGAGTTCGATGTAAGACGTCCGGTTGGCAACAGAACCAAGTTTAAAGGAAATTTTATAAATAGTAACCGGCTTGAGCTGGAATCTTCCGAGGGACAATTGGTTTTAACAAGATAAAATTCAAAATATCCTCGTTAAAAACTTCTGAATTAGTTTATTGAATTCTTCAGGGTTCTCAAGCGGCGTTACATGTCCTGCGCCGGATATAATGTAAAATTCGCTTCCCGGAATTAAATCAGCTATTTCTTTCATTACAGGCGGTGGAGTAAGCTTATCTTTTTCTCCGCATAAAACAAGAACAGGTATTTTTATTTTTGATAGATATTCTGTTGTATCTGTTCTCCCAGCCATTGCAAGCAGACATCCTTTTATACCTTCTGCAGTAAAGTTTGAACTTCTTTCAATCATCTCATCATAAATTTTTCCGAGTTTTTTAATTGAATCTTCGGCAAAACAATTTGGGATAAAATCCCGGACAAAATTTTCAACTCCTTCTTCATTAATCTTCTTAATGCCTGCTACTCTTTTAAGTTTGGCAGTATTATCATCTGCAGCAGATTTTGTATCACAAAGGATTAATCCGCCGAATAAATTTTCATTACGTTCAACTGCTCTTAAAGAAATATACCCACCCATTGAAAGACCGCACAAAACAGGTTTGTAAAGATTCAATTCCTCAATAATATTAAATAAATCATCTGTAAACATTTCAATTGTAAACTGACCGTCACCCGGGGATGAAGTTCCTAATCCTCTTATATCGTATGTGACGCAGAAATATTCATTACTGAATTCATTAACCTGGCTATCCCACATAAAATGGTCAAAAGGGAAGCCATGAACAAACAGCAATGCTCTTTTTTTTACATTACCATTTGTAAATACGGAGATATTATTTTTAATTGTATTCATAAAATCTGTTTTAATCTTAAAATAATTAAGAAAGGATTACTATGAAAAAGTATTTATTTACCATTATCCTTTTCATATCTATAACAACAATTTATGCTCAGGAAGATACATTAATTTATAATGAATGGGTACCGACTGCAGCAGCAGGTATCAATCTTTCGCAAATTGCATTGGATAACTGGACACAGGGGGGTGAGGATGCCCTCTCCTGGATACTTCTCGGCAACGGAAGTGTTTATTACAGAAGTCTCCTCTGGCATTTCAAAAATGATTTAAAAGTTTCTTACGGAAGGACAAAATTAGGCTCGGGTGATTTCAGAACAACTGATAATGAACTTTATCTTGAAAGTGTTCTCTCAAGAAATTTCGGATGGGCAATTGACCCATATTTCAGTAATACATTGAGAACTGCAATAGCTGCAGGTTATAATTATGATGCTGATCCTCCTTTGGAAATAGCCAACTTTTTTGACCCCGGTTATTTAACACAAAGTTTGGGATTTCTTTATGATAAAGTACCGGGATTCACAACAAGACTTGGTTTTGCAGTACAGGAAGTTTTCACAAATAAACATAACTTTTATTCGGATGATACAACTACTACAGAAGTTGAAAAATTAAAAGTTGATACAGGTATTGAATCTGTAACAACAGCTGAATATACTGTTATGGAAAATGTTTTGGTTAAAAGTAAACTAAGACTTTTCTCCCGCTTCGATTCATTTGATGTCTGGGATGTTCGCTGGGATAACGCAATTGTAGCCCAGGTTAATGAGTATGTAAATGTAAGCTTATCTCTGCTTGTTGTATATGAAGAAGCGCAGATAAGAAAAACACAGATAAAAGAAGCAATACAACTTGGTATTATTTATAATCTTCTTTAAGTAAAAAAAAGATGACTATGCTGTGCATAACATTAACTTCTGAATAAAAAATATAATTCATAATTTTAATTAACCGGCAACCAAAATTAGTTTATATGAAAATAGCTTTTGTCGCTTCCGAAGTTGTACCTTATGCAAAAACAGGAGGGCTTGGAGATGTTGCAGGTTCTCTGCCTGCTGCACTTGAAAAGCTTGGGTGCGAAGTAAAAATCTTCATGCCCAAATATTACCAGATAGATGAAGATAAATACGGACTTCATTACAACTGGGATATTGGTGAAATGCCGATAAGGGTTGCCGGTTATGTAAGATCTGTTCACCTGCACCAGGCTAAACTGCCGGCTTCAAACGTTGAAGTAAATTTTATTGATTGCCCCCATTATTTTCACCGGGGTCATATTTATACAGATCATCCCGATGAAGATGAAAGATTTATTCTTTTATGCAAAGGAGTTATTGAAACTTTGCAAAGACTGAAGTGGGTTCCTGATGTTATTCATTGTAATGACTGGCAGACAGGTCTGCTTCCTCTTTTTGTTAAAGATAATTACAGC
>Ga0079223_10000901_pt1 | contig 16673 bp, 13 predicted proteins | sample Stecom2011_FD_75072 | JGI IMG/M metagenome (GOLD analysis project Ga0079223, IMG submission 75072) | Agricultural soil microbial communities from Utah to study Nitrogen management - Steer compost 2011 | ecosystem: Environmental > Terrestrial > Soil > Agricultural land | place: USA: Utah... | reverse complement strand
TAAGGCTCACGCTGGTTGAGGGTTTGCAGTGAGCCCAGCATACCAGTGAGGTTCCTTGAGGCCGTGCATTGCGCGATCTCCAGTGCTGGCATGACCGGAATCGGACACTCGCGAATTAACAGCTGCCCTTCGATACCTGCTCGCGAATGCTCTCCAGCAGTCGGTCCAGTCTGGCGCTCGTCACCATGCGGTACGGTTCTGGCGGCCCTTGCATGCCGGCCTATTGCTCTCTCAGCTGCTCGATCTCCCGCCGTAACTCGCGGTAGATCTGTTCGCCGGCCCACTCAATGATGTCATCCATCCAGGGCACCATGTCGAATGTGCCGAGCCAGTTCATGCAGCCTTCGATGTCGCCACTTTGAGGTTGGCCGCGTCCGCCGGAATGACCAGGGCGACCGTCCAGAGCGGCTCGGGTTGGCCCGGGCCGCTGTCTGGCTTTCGGCTGATGCCAATGGTACCGGGGATGGCATCGCTCACCCTGAGGCCACCCAGGACATGGTCTGCCAGGCTGTGAGCCAGCCGCTTGGTGAACAAGGTCAGTTCTCGGCGCACTCGGTTGTCGGCCAGCGAGTACGGAACCCGCTGGCGCTCAACCTGATCGCCATCGAGCTCAACCCGATGGTTGGCCATGGGCACCAGTTCTGCCGTCGTGCCGGTGATATCGTCTTCGAGTCGTTCCAGCAGGTGGGTGCGCAGGGTGGTGAAGCGGTAGTGGCGCCACTCACCATGGCGGCGCTCTGACGCCTCGATGGTGAAGTTCTCGCGCTGCTAGCGCAGGTAGGCCGGCAGCGGCAGGGTGGATATCGGGTCGTGTTGGGCGTGAGCCACGTGGGTCGCCTACGCTTCCTGGTCGATCATCTCGGCAAGCGTGGGCATGTCGCCCTGGAAGACATGCGCCAGGTTGGGCTCGCCGTGATGAAAGTGGTGCTCACCGGTGCCGGGCAGCAGGCAGGCGACCTGATAGCCCGGCGCGTCGACGCCCTGCTTGCGCACATAGTCGATGGCCAGCTCAACCAGCTCTTTGCTGCCTTCCTCTTGTGCGCTGCTGATGCAGGTGTAGAACCGGTCACTCAGGTCATGGGTGTCCTCGATCCGGTGTTGGCGGCGGAAGGCGTTGAGGGCCTCGTGTAGGGCGTCCTGGGCCATGACGTCTCCATGGGAACGGCTATCGGATTCACGCGGTGCTGTTGCTGCCGGTTTGGTCCAGTATGCCAGAGGGATACCTAGGCAGCGCTCGTCGCGATGAAAGACCTTAAGGCGCCCGGTATTGGAAGTAATCCTCATTTCTGAAAATCTGACACCTGACGAATGACTCGTTCCCTGCGTAGCCTCTCAACAGAGGTCGTCGATCCCTACCGAATAGACGGGTCCTGCTGCCACGTGCGCAGAGTTGGGTTAGTTCGCTAGGATTGTGGGAGACGATGCCCAGTGTAGGCCGCACGGTTCGATGGTTAGTCGATGAAGGGAGTGCCGGTGATGTTCGGGCCTATCTGTCGCACACTGGTTGTGGTGGTGAGTATACCTGATTGAGGCGCTGTAGCCGTTTGGTTGTTTCGACTCCTCTGTGCCGTTCGGGCAAGCTGGAGCTGATTTAAAGGATATGCATGAGTTCCTATCGCCAGGTTTTGAGCTACCAGCGCCTCCGTGAATCCACCGCTTGGCGTCTGCTCGGCGCTCAGCACGCCCCGGTCATTCTCGGCCTGTTGGAGTCCCATCTCCACGGTAGCGAGACCCGTCTACCTGCCTCGCTCTTCCTGGAGCGGGTAGAACGTGACCTCCAGGCCCTGCGCGATACCGGCTTGGAGTTGCCCCAGAGTAGCCGCGGCTATGTCAGCGACTGGCTGGCGGCAGGGTACCTAGAGCGTTTCCTACCTGCCGGCAGCAACGAGGAGGAGTACCGCCTCTCGTCCGCTGCCAGCCAGGCGATCCAGATCATCCGCGGCATGGCCTCGCCGCGCAGTGCCACCACCGAAAGCCGATTGTCGCTGGTGGCCCAGCAGTTGCGCCAGCTAGCCGATGAGACCGACCCAGACACCGAGCGGCGCCGTCGCCATCTGCTGGCCCAGCGAGAACGCCTCGATGCCCAGCTCGAGGCGCTGGAGGCCGGCGAGCTGGAAACCATGGCTCCCGAGCGAGCACTTGAGCGGGCCCGTGAGATTCTCGACCTGGCCGGCGAGCTAACCAGTGACTTTGGCCAGGTGGCTCAGGCCTTCGATTCGCTGCACCGCGAGCTGCGCGAGCAGCTGCTGGAAGAAGAGAAGGCCCGCGGCGAGGTGCTGGAGGCGTTGTTCGATGGGGTCGACGTGATCGCTGAGAGCGAGGCAGGTCGCAGCTTCGAGGCCTTCTGGCAGTTGCTCACCGACTCGGTGGCCAACGCCGACCTAGAGGACGCCCTGGAGCAGTTGCTGGCCCGGGAGTTCGTTGAGGCCCTGGACCCCGCCGCGCGGCGTTTCCTGATGTATCTGCCCCAGGCGCTGCTCAAGCGTGGTGGAGAGGTCCACGAGGTGCAGCAGCGCTTCGCGCGCAGCCTCAAGCACTTTGTGCAGAGTGGCGAATTCCGTGAGCAGCGCCGACTGCTCTCCCGGCTACGCGAGGCCCAGCGCCAGGCGCTGAAGCTCTCGCGGAACCTGCCGCCCCTGACCCGCTTGGGCCAGGATCTGACCCTGACCAGCGCTGAGATCGCCTCGCCTTCCCAGTGGCGGCTCTATGATCCGGTGCAGCACCGAGTGGCCGGCCAGATGGACGAGGGGGAGGCCGCCGAACTCTCGCTGGACAGCATTGGCCACCTGGTTCGCCAGGCCGAGATCGACTTCACTACTCTGACCCGCCAGCTGCGCGACTTGCTGGCTCGATACCCAAGGTTGACCCTGGCCGAGGTCCTCGACCACTACCCACCCGACCAGGGCCTGGGTAGCATCATTGGTCTGCTGGTACTGGCCCACAGCCATGCCACGCCCATCCGCGGCGAGCGCGAGACGGTGAGCTGGGCAGGCAGCGACGGCCTGACCCGTCGCGGACACCTGCCCCTGATGATCTTTGAACGGGAGAACTGTGATGAGCTCTTCGCCTGATACCCCCAGGGACGTGCCGGTCGTTCCCTCCCTGGAAGGTGACGAGCCTCTGGAAGCCGAACCAGGCGAGCCCCGAGAGGAGGCGGAAGGCCTCTACCCCGGCGACCACGGCGGTTTGCCCTTGGAGGCCCGCCGGGTGCTGGTCAAGCTGCTCAGCGGCCCGGTTCTCGATGCCCACCGCCATGGCCAGCTGTGGCCGGTACTGCTGCGCGAGGAAGCGCGCCTTCGGGTCAGACTCTCCGAGCTGTTCCTGACTCTGGTGGTGGACAGCGAGCAGGAAGTGGCCTTCGTGCGCCAGGCCGATACCGGCGAGCAAGAGGCCCCGCGCCTGCTGCGCAGCACCCGGCTGACCCTGATCGACTCGGCCCTGCTGCTGCACCTGCGCCAGCAGCTGATGGAGGCCGCCCGCCACGGCGAGCGCGCAGTGGTCGAACTCGACGACCTCCACGAGCAGCTGGCGCCCTTCCGCCGCCAGGACAGCACCGACGCCTTCGGCCATCGCAAGCGGGTCGATGCCGCTATCGAGAAGGCCAAGAAGAACAGCATCCTGCGCAAGCTGCGCGGCAGCGACAGCCGCTTCGAGGTGTCCCCGATCCTCAAGCTACTGTTCTCCGCCGAGGAGATCGGCGCCCTGAGCCGCGAGTATCGGCGGTTGGCCGAGGGCGACCTCGATGCGCCGACTGCCGAGGATGCCTGGGAGGAGCGGCCGGAAGACGACGGCGATGATGACGAGGAGTCAGCATGGAGCTGAGCACCCTGCAGGGCGGCCTGTTCGAGGATCCCGAAGCCCTGGCGCAGAGCCGTGAGGCCGCCCAGTTCCGCATGACCCACCTGACGGTGTTCAACTGGGGTACCTTCGACCGCCTGCACGAGTTGGACCTGGCCCGTGAGGGCTTTCTGATCACCGGCCGCTCGGGCTCCGGCAAGTCGACGCTGCTGGACGCCATCTCTACTCTGCTGACCCCGCCGCGCTGGGTCGACTTCAACGCCGCCGCCCGAGACAACGCACGGCGCGGTCGCGACCGCAACCTGGTCTCCTATGTGCGCGGCGCCTGGGCCGACCGCGAGGATGACGCCACCGGCGAGGTCGCCACCCAGTACCTGCGCCCCGGGGCCACCTGGTCCGCCCTAGCACTCACCTTCGCCACGCCGCAGGGCCAGACGGTGACCCTGGTGCACCTCTACTGGGTCGCCGGCACCGCCACGGCCGCGCAGAGCCTGCGCAAGCACTTCATGCTCGCCGAGCGTGCTTTCTCACTGCGCGAGCTGGAGGGCTTCGACCTGGACCTACGCCGGCTCAAGCAGCGCCTCACTGACGTGCAGCATGTCGAGGGCAACTTCGCCGCCTATGCCGAGCGCTTCCGCCACCTGCTGGGCATCGAGAGCGAGACCGCCCTGCGCCTGCTGCACAAGACCCAGTCCGCCAAGAACCTTGGCGACCTCAACGAGTTTCTGCGCCACTTCATGCTCGACCGCCCCGAGACCTTCACCACCGCCGAGCGCCTGGTGGAGGAGTTCGACGAGCTGGACGCCGCCCACCAGGCGGTGGTCAAGTCGCGTCGCCAGCGCGACCTGCTGCGTCCCGCCCGGGAGGCCCACCAGCGCTGGCTGGCCGCCCGGGCCGACGCCCTAGGCCTAGAGGCGGACCGCGAAGCCCTGGAGGAGTACCGCCTGGAGCGCGAGGAGGCGCTGCTCGAAGACCGCCTGCGTGAGCTGGCCCGTCAGCGTGCCGCCGACCAGGCCCGCCAGGCGGAGACCGAACAGCGCCTGGATAGCCTCGAGGGACGCATAGAAGACCTCAAGGAGCAGCGCAGAACCCAGGGCGGCGATGCCATCGCCAGGCTGGAGCGTGAGCTGAAGCAGCTCGGCGAAGCCCTGGCACGCGCCTTGCCCCGGCGCGCTGAGCTGGATCGCGACCTGGAGACGCTGGGATTGAACGCGGTGCAGGATGCTGCCGGCCTCGGCGAGCACCAGGCCCGTGCCGAGCAGTGGCTGGCCGAGTTGGAACAGGCTGAGGCCGATGCCCAGCGTCGGCGTGACTCCTTGGTTGCTCGACGCAACACCCTCGAGAAGACGTTGGAAGGTCTTCGGGCAGAAATTGCAGCCCTGCGTCGCCGGCCAAGCAACATTCCCGCCAACCTGCAGATGATGCGCCGTGACGTGGCCCATGCCTTGAACCTTGGCGAGGACGTCCTGCCCTTCGCCGGTGAGCTGCTGCAGGTCGACGAGGCCCAGCGAGACTGGCGCGGCTCTATCGAGAGGGTGTTGCGCCCGCTGGCGCTGACCCTGCTGGTGGAGGAGCGCCGTGCCGACGCCCTGCTGCGTCATGCCCAGGCCACCGACCTGGGTGATCGCCTGAACTGGCAACGCGTCGACGCCGATGCCCGGCCGACACACCACGGCACCGCCGGACCCGATCAATTGCCGGCTCGGCTTATAATCAAGCCGGGCTATGCCTGGCGCGACTGGCTCGCCGATCGGTTGCAGCAGGATTACGACCACCACTGCGTGGATAAGTCCCATGAGCTCGCCCGCCACGCCCGGGCGGTGACCCGCGCCGGCCTGGTGCGCCACGATGACACCCGTTTCGAGAAGGCCGACGACATCGCCCTCGACGACTTGTGTGACTGGGTGCTGGGCTTCGACAACCGCGAGAAGCTGGCGCTGTTCGAGGCAGAGGCAGAGACACTGGCCGCCGAACACGACGAGCTCGGTGAGCGGCTTACTGAGCTGGAGGCGCAGCAGCAAGGCGTCGGCCAGCGTCAGCAGGCTTGCTACCGGCTGCTCGGGACACGCTGGGAGGAGGTCGAAATTGGCGGTCTACGCGAGCGGCAGGCCGACGTCAGCGAGGCCCTTCGCGGGCTGCGTGAGGGCAACGATGCCCTGGCAAGCATCGAGCAGCAGCTCACCGAGGCGCGACACCAACGCCATCAGCATCAGGAGCAACTGACCGATCTGCGAGCCACCTTGAAGACCCGGGAGCAGGAGCAACGACAGCGTGAGCGGCGCCTGGCCGAGTGCCGCGAGCGGGAGCTCACACTGGACGACGGACGCCGCACTCGCCTGGCGGATCGCTTCGGTGAACTGGGCGATCTCACCCTGGACAACCTTGAGCAACAGCTGCGCCGGGTCGACAACGCCCTGCAGAAGGAAATCGCCCGGCTCGCCCTAGACGCCAAGGAGGACGAGAATCTGATCACCTCGGCCTTCGAGGCCTTCCAGCGCGAGTTCCACGCCGAGGCCAGTGACCACGGCGCCACACTGGCCGACGCAGAGGGCTACTTCGAGCGTCTCGCACGCATCGAACAGGACAACCTGCCGGCCTTCGAAGCACGCTTCTTCGAACTGCTCAATCGCCAGAGTCGTCAGAACCTGGTGGCGCTCGACACCGAGCTGCGTAACGCCCGAAAGCTGATCCGTAGCCGCCTGGAGGACGTCAACGCCAGCCTCGCCCAGGCCAGCTTCAATCCCGGGACCCACCTGCAGATCCGCCTGCTCGAGCGTGAGCTTCCCCGGGTCAGCGACTTCCGCCGCCAGCTCACCGAGATCCTCAGCCACCAGTCGACCGACGACGCGGAGCGTGCCGAGACCCAGTTCGCCCAACTCCGGGAGCTGGTGGCCCAGTTGGCCGGGCGCACCGCGGAGGAACAGCGCTGGCGGGAGCAGGTGCTGGACGTACGCTTTCACGTGGAGTTCATGGCCATAGAGCTGGACGCCGAGGGCCACCAGTTGGAGGTGTTCCGCTCCGGGGCCGGCAAGTCCGGCGGCCAGCGTCAGAAGCTCGCCACCACCTGCCTGGCGGCGGCGCTGAGCTTTCAGTTAGGCGGCGACGAGGGCTGGCCGCGCTACGCCAGCGTAGTACTCGACGAGGCCTTCGATAAGGCGGACCACGAGTTCACCGCCACCGCCATGCGCATCTTCCAGCGGTTCGGCTTCCAGATGGTGGTGGCCACGCCACTCAAGTCGATCAGTACCCTCGAGCCCTTCATTGGTGGCGCTTGCCTGGTGGAGATCAGCGAGCGCAATCGTTCGGCGCTACTGCCTGTAGCCTACAACGTGGAGGTCGGACGCCTGGACCTGCCGGGCCGGGTCGATCACGCTGCCGGGAGCAACGCCGATGCCGCTGACTGACCCTGAGGCACTTTACAAGCGGCTGACCAAGCGCTGGCGAAACCAACGCGGTCGCTGGTTGTGTGGTGACGGCCAGTGGCCCCAGGGGCTCGCGCTTGGGGCTCCTACCCAGCAACAGGCGCGAGATCACTGGCCCGCTGTGGAGGCATGGATAACCGCATGGCGGCGTTCCCCGCTTGCCCCTTGGGTCGAGTGGCAGGTGCGTCAATGGCCAGGGTTGGGGCGTCAGGAGCTGCCAACACGTCTCTTGCTTGCCGCACCTGGCGAGGTGGCCACAGCGCTTGGACAGGCCGATGCCTGGCAGCGCCTGACATCTCGCTTCTCTCGGCTGAGCACTCGCTGGCCAGCCTTGACAGAGCGTCTGGCTGCGGAGGTCGACTGGCTTGACGCGGTAGCCGAAGCGGATCTCGATCGTCTCATTGCGCTGCTCGACTGGCTGGTAGCCAATCCGGGAAGCGGCCTTTACCCTCGCCAGATCCCCCTGGCGGGCCTGGATACCAAGTGGTTAGAAGCTCACCGGGGCAGGGTGCTGCGCTGGTGGCAGGTTCTACACACGGAAGGTGAGGAAGAAGGCGACGACATTTATCAGTCCACCGGTTTGCGCCCACCCCCTCTGATGGTACCCATCAAGGTGCTCGATCAACGACTTGCTGCTCGCCTGGGCGGTGTTCGTCTGTTGCATCTGGAGCGGGATGCCTTGGCTGCTCTCGATTGGCAGCCCGAGGAAGTGCTGATTGTTGAAAATCAGCAGACCGGCTGGGCCCTTGAGTCCCGCCAGGGAACAGTGGCTATCTTCGGGTTAGGCATGGCTATCGAGCGGCTGGCGGGCATTTCTTGGTTGGCCAGGGCGCGCCTCACTTACTGGGGCGATATCGACACCCATGGATTCGCCATCCTTGACCGCCTGCGTGCTCATTACCCCAAGGCTCGTTCGCTCTTGATGGACGAGGCGACACTCGAAGCACACCTTGCCCTGGCCGTCACCGAGCCGACCCCGACTCGAGCGGCACTGCCGCGACTGACGGTGGAAGAAGATGAGGTCTACCGAGGGCTGGTCACGCACCGCTGGGGAGATCGCCTGCGTCTGGAGCAAGAGCGTTTAAATTGGAAATGGGTGCGTAAAAGGTGGTGTGAGTGATGAATGCCGACATGGCTCGGCTTCAGATTTTGATAAACTAAGCTGATAGTATTATAGAGAATGCCTCGAACATGACCGTTCCCCATGGAAGAGCTATCTCTCTCAAAGATCAAATCCCCTTCCGGCGCGCTCGGTGAGATCGAGCGAGTCACCGTTGCCACCACCAATCAGCTGCCCGTGTCGACATGGCTTAACGTTGAGCTGGTGGATACGCTGCTCGACTACCATCCCGTGTCGGTCCGCAAGGTGTCCCGGCACTATGAGGTGGTGAGCGGCTTTCGAGTATTTCATGCTGTCAGCACCCTACTGGACCGTGAGTACGTCATCCGGGTGCGCGTCACGGACGGTCTAGATGCCGATTTGGTGAGGGGCGCGTTGTTCGAGCTCATTACGCACAGCCTGATGCACTGCCCGGAATCCATGGAGGCCAGGCAACAGGTTTACAGGCATCTGAAGGCGCTTTCCTACACGCTACGCAAAGAACATGGCATCGAGTTGCCAACGACGCTTTCTGCGCGTGCTCTGAAGGCCTTGCTGGGTCTGGAGGGGCGGCGTATCACGTATTCGAGACGGCGGAAATCGGAGCTTCAGCGAATCATGGAGTCGCAGTGACATGGTGATGGAGGGCGGTATTGAACAGCTGGCGGAGTTGAGTGGTGTACCGCAAGCCCGGCTGGCACCTCTGCTGGCATTGCTCAAAGCGCCTGATGACCTCCCCCAACTACTCTTGGTCATGACCAATCTGAAGCGAGCGCTACAGGCGGTGGAGGGCACCCCTGACATCCGCAAGGAGCTCGACGACGATGATGGGGAGGGGAGAGGCCTCTTCGATTATCTGCCCGAGATTGGTCGCATCATCGCTTCCCTCAGCGCCACTGACCTGAGCACATGCCCCGAGGGGTGGTTGGATAAGTCTGGCAGGCAGAGAGGCATCATCAATGCCCACCCCGAGTGGGCCATGCTGATCCTGACGCAAGGTGCTGAGTGCTATGACAGCGACACATACTGGCAGCATGCCGGTGTCATCTTGGCGTGCTGCGCTCTGCAGAGGAAACGGCATCGAGAACTTATCGGCTCCGAGATCACCGCGGCCTGTCGTGATATCCGCACAACTGCTAATGGCAAGAAGCCCCTCGAACTGCTGACGGGGATAGGCAGTGACGCCACACTCGAAACCTATCATCAGGAGCACCTGCTGGAAGGCGACGAGATCCTTGAACCGTTATCGGGTGTTGAGCTGCTTGTTCGCAAGGTGCTCCGGTTCAAGGGAAAAACCAGAGAGGGTGGCGGGGGCGGGGGGCGTACGGGGAGAGTAGTCGAGCGGCAGGTTATGGTGCCGGACGAAGAGGATAAAGAGAACGAAGGGCCCGAGCAGTCGGTTCAGCTATTAGAGTCGGCCGGCGATGAACAGGCTCAGAGTCGTCAGCGCACCGCTGGGCTGCACCCGAAAGAATCTCAAACGCTGCGCGCCGTGTCGTTCACGGAGCGCAAGGCGTCACCGACATTGGGATTCGATCCGAGGGACTTAGTCAGGCGCCAGAATCGGCGGCTTCAGCATATCAGTCAGACCAACCAGCGACTCCCCTTTCGCTACTCCAGCCTGAGCCGGTTCGAGTTGTCGCTGGCGGCGAAGGAAGCCTTCCAGCTGTTTACTGGCCGGGGGCGCTTTGAACGGCGTGCTGGCGACGGCGTCTATGCCGGCCTGCTACTGATGTTGATGATCTGGCTCGGGCGCCCCGTCGAGCAACTCCTTGGGATGCGGGTCTATCACCATCGCGGCGAGCTGCCGAGGCATCGCAAGGGAGTGCTCGCCTTCTTGGTTGAGGAGCACGCGTTCGTGTTACCCATTCCATCACCGGAGTGGCGCAACAGTCTTCAGGATGACGCCAAGCAGCTACTGTATACGGCCGGCGACAGTACGCCGGCCCTGGTGGATGACGTGGTCATCGTGGCCAGCCCAGTGCGGATGGAGAAATTCATCTCGCGCATTGAGTTGACGCGGAAGGGGCGGGCGAAATATCGAGAGCTGTTCCCCGAGGAGCGCCGTATCGATATCGAAGAGGCCATGCGGGCTGCGGTATCAAAGGTCAATCGTGCCCATCGCATGCGGCTGACGCCCCTGCGGATCAGTCAGGCGCTATTTGATGAAATCGTCTTGCACTCCAGCGACTGGGTGGATGCCTACCTGTTGACCGGGCACCGGTTCACCATTACCGAGGTGGCCGCCCATTATTACAGCGTTTCTGCCGGGTACCTCGAGCAGCGCTACCACGAGGCCGTGCTCACCCTGCGCAACAGTATCTATCAATACCTCAGTGTCGACGAGCAGCATTACTACGCCTTCCAGCAAGTCGTCGAGAACTCAGGCGATCACGGCAGCAAACTGAATATCAAGTCGCGACTTCTGGTTCGCCTGGTAAAGCACCTGAAGAATGAGCTTCGGGCGGCGCGGCGTCTTTCCCCAGAGGAGGAGAGCTGGCGCCAGGTGCATAACCACTTCGTGGCGTATATCGCCTTCTGGGTACTGTTTGCGACCGGCTTCCGGGCCGTCAATGATCTGGTGTTCCGTTGGCGGGAAATCGACGTTGATACCGGTTTTCTGGTCATTTCCGACAAGGACGACGAAGCCATGAGCCAGGCGCGGGTGGTCTGGCTGCTACCGGAGCTGCGTGACCAGCTGCGCCGCTATGCCAGCCACCTAGAAGTGCTGCAGGCCCGGCTCTATCACCGCGCTTCGCTCTTCGATCACATCGAAGAGTTGCTGAGCGAGCCGCGGCCGAGTGTGCCGCTGATGTTCTTTATCAGCGACAGCTGGCAGATGGTGCAGCTCTCGCCTGAAAACCTGCGGCGCCAGGTGCCGCTCTTTACGCTGCCGATCAATGCCAGCCGGCACTATCTCCGCAGTGCTCTGCGTGCCGAGGGTGTTCGTGGCGAATTGGTCAATGCCTTCATGGGCCATGCCCAGCAAGGGCAGGAGCCGTTTGGTGCGTTTTCTACGCTGACGCCGGTCGAGATGTTCCGCGAGTTGGCACCTACGCTGGGCAAGATGCGTCAGGAGGCCGGCTGGACGGTACAGCATGGGCTGGCCGATGGCTGACCATGTAAGGGACGTATGGAGTGGCTGGAAGCTGATCGACGTGCCCGACGGGGCAGGCGGAGCCGAGGCGCGCCACCGCCAGCACCTGGTGACCCGGCGGCGCCACCAGCTCGCTGTCCTTGAACTGCTGGGGGAAACCCATCCCGAACTGGTCCGCGGTGAGCGGAATGTCAGTGTGCCACCCGAGGTCACGCAGCAGTGGGAGGCGAGCCTTCAAGCTGGCGGCAGCGGCTCGGTGGTGGCAATCCGTAACAAGGTCAACTTCCTGTCGCTGGGGTTGTTGCGCGGACAACGTGAACTGGGCTGGGACGTGGTGGTGCCGGCACCGCTGCGCCTGGTCAGGCCGCCGGCGAGCGCTTTCACGCCGTCATCGTTTGCTGGGTTGAGCCTCTACCGGGATTGGTGCCGGGACGTCGAGCACGCGATCCGGCAGCAAGCCTTTAAGGCGCTTCTCGAACACGGCAATGGAAGCAAAGGGCACCGCAGGCTCGAGCCCGAGATGATCAGCTGGGGGCTGTTTCTCTATTGGGTCATCACGCGCGACGGCTTGCTGGGCAGCAAGCACCTGAATGCCCTGCCGCTGGCTACCGAGACGTTGGCGGCACACGAGGCGTCTGCCTGGCTGCTACTGCATGACGCGGTACCGGATGATATGCCCGGCAAGGTACCGCCCCGAAGTCGCTGGTTGTTGGGGGTGCCGGCTCTGGCGGTACTGATGCGGCACATCGAACACTTCGGTCACCCCGCCGAGAAGGGGGACGGTTATCAGCAGGCCAAGGCCTTCACGCAGCAGGCCTGGCGCCATTTCTGCCGTGCCGCGGGCGCCGATACGATGCCGCTCTCGGCGTGCCAGGAGTATGGCGCGACCGCCTTTCGCCTGTATGTGCCCGAGTACTTGGTCAATAGTTCGCTTGGCAAGCACATAGGAACTTCGCTCGGTGAACCGCGCTGGCAGCAGCTGCTCGGCGGTGGGTATGTGGGGCATGCGGTGCCGGAGGAAGAGCAGGGGAAGGATGGCGCGCCAACCGTGGAGACGGGGCTGTCCCCGATGTCGGTAGAGGATAAGCGGGACCAGCCGCTTTATGAGGGTCGTGCGCTGCTGAAATCACTGCACGATACCTTCTACAAGCGCCGGGACCAGAAGCGCCTCAGTTTCGAGGGAGCCTCTCGAGAGCTGGAGCGTGCCGTCGCCGCCGCTCAGCGCATGGCGCCCATCGTCGAGTGCCTCTGCCGCTGGCTGTTGTTCCTGCATCTGAAGAAAAAGCGTAAGCAGTCGACGCTGTACAAGTATCTCGGCGTCAGCATGCCGCTGCTGCAGGCTTTGGGGGACACACCGGTCGATCAAGATCGGCTGGCCATGCTGGTGGAGGCCTACCAGTATGTGGTCGAACAGGCTAGGACCGAGAAGAATCGTGGTTACCGGTGGACGGTACTGCGCTCCTTTCATTCGTTTCTTGTTGCTGACCTCGGGTTGGCTAACGTGACCATGGAGTTTCTTGGTGGCGGTGCGACGGTGACCCACCATGCGGATGCCAATTGCCTGTCGGAGCAGGAGTTTTGCCTGGTGGCCGGCCATCTTGCCTCCCAGTCCAGCATCTTGGGCCAGATTCGCTATTGGGTGTTCGTACTGGGGTTCCGTGCTGGCCTCAGGATTGGTGAGGCACTTTCCATCCAGCTGGATGATGTCCTGCTATGTGATGAGATGGAAGAGACCGACGTCATCCTGTTGATCCGCAACAATGTGTACGTCGGCACCAAGAGCCACGATTCACGCAGGCAGCTGCCGTTGCATTACCTGCTGACGGACATCGAGCTGGATGCCTTTAAGGCTTTCGTCGCCAACCGGCAGGAGGTGGCCAGGCACGGGCGTGTCATGCTTTTCGGGGAAGGTGGTGATTCGGTCGCTCCCCTGCGCGATGACAGGGTCCAGATCGAGATCCATAACGCCATGCGACGCATCACCGGAGATCCGAGCCTGCGCTTCCATCATCTGCGTCACTCTCTGGCCAACTATCTGCTGCTTTCCTTTCATGGGGTGGAGGCGCCGTGGGCGGGACCTTCTCATCACGCTGGCTTGTGGCAAGACGTGTCGGATGGGCCCTCACGTACGGGGCTGTACTTTATCGCCCAGGTGATGGGGCATGCCTCCCCCGATGTGACCTTGCGCAGCTACTTGCACTTCACCTGCTTGCTGGCGGATCACTACTGCCACAGGCGGCCCGCGTCGGTGGAGGGGAACGACCGACGCCACGCCATCGCGCAGCTGGAATCCCTGGCTGGGTTGGTCGTGATCAAGCCGGCGACGTTGCGCAAGTGGAAAGAGCGCTTTGGCGATAGGCCTCCACTCTGGCTCGGCAAGGCCTATCCGAATTGCCAGATGACTGATGTGGCCCAGCGAGAGGTGATGCCCTATCCGTCGCTGCCAACCAAGCACTTGCCTGAGCGCCAGGGGCTTAGCCAGCTGTCGCTTGAGCAGGTCGAAGCCGCTCTGGACTCCCTGCATCAGCGGGACGCTGAGGATGTGGAGCGCATCTTCAATCTACGTGAGGACGAAGCGGAGGTGCTGATGTCCTGTGCCAAGCGGGTGCTGACTGCGCGCACGCGTCGCGGCAACAGCGGGTTTCGCCACTATCGTGTCACGGCAGGGAAGCAGCCGGTTGTGACGGCAAGTGGTCTACCACGGCTGTCGATGCCGCACTCCCTCGCGGAACGCCAGGTGGCATATGCGATGTATCGAGTCATCTGGTCGCGGTGGTCCGAGCATCACCCGGACCATCTGCGCAGGCATCTGCGCTATTTCTATCGCTTCCATCGTGCCACTGATGGTCACGTGTGGATTCGTGATGTGGATGAGGGCTTGGCGTTCGTGAGCTGGGTGCTGAGCCTGGATGCTGCTGTCAGGGCGGTCATCGAAGTGACCCCCAGTGCGCGCTCGTCGCTATCTTCCAAGGAGCAGGCGCGGGAGTGGAAGCAGCGACTGCCGTCCCACCGGCACAAGGTTGAATGGCAGGAGAAGTCGGCGGGCCGTCGCTATGCTCAGCAACTGGGTACGGGCAACGTGAAGTTCTATGTGGCTAACACGAACAAGAGGGAGCGGAGCGGGTATCCTGCGCGCTATGTGCTGGTAGTGGCCTGTATCGTGTTGGCTGCGGTAACCAAGCTCCAGGCGTCGAATTCTTGACCGCGCTGGGGAGACCTTCAGCGTCGACCCGCTGAACCTTGAGGGCCGCCCGGCTAATAATCACCGGCGGCGACCCCAAAGAGCAGCGCGAATTTCGCCACGCCTACGACATGGGCGAGGCCATGGGCCTGTTCTGCGACGGCTTCGACGGCGAGGTGTTCAACCGCCCCGGCACCGCCTGGCCCGAGTGTGACTTCACCATCATCGACCTGGCCCACTTCGCCCGGGAGGGCTACGAGGCCCAGCTCGCCCTGGCGGTGATCAGCGTATCAATATGATCACCAACCTAGCCGAGCGCGACCAGTACAGCGGACGGCCTATCGTTCAGGTCATCGACGAGTGCCACCTGCTCACCGTCAACCCGCTGCTCAGCCCCTACCTGGTCAAGGTGGGCAAGATGGAGCTGAAGCTCTCCCACTGGATTTGGATGGCGACCCAGAACCTTGAGGACTTCCCAGATGCGGCCTGCAAGCTGCTCAACATGATCGAGTTCTGGCTGTGCCTCTACATGCCGCCGGACGAGATCGAGCAGGTCAGCCGCTTCAAGGAGCTCACTGCCACCCAGCGCAAGCTGATGGCCTCTGCCACCAAGGTCTCGAAGAATTACACCGAGGGGGTGGTGCTGTCAGGTCGCCTGGAAGCGCTATTCCGGGTGGTGCCACCCAGCCTCTACCTGGCCCTGGCCGGCACCGAAGGCGAGGAGAAGGCTGAGCGCATGCGAGTGATGCGAGAGCAGGGCTGCTCGGAGCTTGAGGCAACTATCAAAATTTCTGAAATGCTCGATCAAAAACGGGGAATATCTTAAATTCAGCAAGTAGAAAGTGCGCATGACAATTTTTATCTTAGATACAATGTCGCGAGTGGAGATTAAACCCTTCGAGTTCTTTGCGATGCGTGGGTATTAAAAGGCGGTCGCAAGATGATTTTTCGGTGGCTGGTGTAATTTTGAGAAATCATTAAGAGGCTTCGATTGTTTTTGGTGGTGCTTTGTCATGATGGTATTTATTTCTTTCATTAAAGGTGTGTGTGGCTCACCCTTTCGTCGACTGAAAATGACCTGTGTGCATATGCTGTCGTCGGCCAATCGGGCATAGGAGATGCCACTTCTCTGGACATTCATGACTTGTTCGGGAACAAGAGTAATGCCCAGTCCTGAGGCCACTAGGCCTAATGCTGTCTGCAATTCATTAGTTTCTTGGACTACTTGCGTCTTGATGCTGCGCCGATGGAAGAAGCCTTGTATTAAGTCTGCAAAGCTGGGGCGTGGTCGAGCAGGAAAGAGTATCAATGGGTTGCTGGCTAGCTCCTCGAGGGTGGGATTAGTGCCCTCCAAAGAGTGGCCGGTGGGTAAGGCGGCCAGTAGTGGCTCATCAAATAGCCTTATTTGCTCAATATCGGGATCGTCTATCCTTAGACGGCCGAAGCCAATGTCGATGCGTCCTGCCTTGAGGGCCTGAATCTGCTGCACTGTGGTCATTTCAATCAGGTTCAGTTCCGTCTCATCCTTTTGTCGTAGCTCTCGGACCAGCAGCGGCAGCTGGTCATAGAACACCGAGGGGACGAAGCCGATGCCGAGTAGTGGTCGTTGATGTCGTTCCATTCGCCGGATAGTGGCTGCAGTGTTTTCCACCTTATCCAGTAGCTGTCGTGCTTGCTCATAGAGGAACTGGCCTGTTGGTGTCAGGGCCAAACCTCGGGGGCTTCGAACGAACAGGCGCGAGCCAAGATCCTCCTCCAAGCTCTTGATTTTTCTAGACAGAGGTGGCTGTGTCATATGTAGCCGATGAGCCGCACGAGTCATGTTCAGCTCCTCGGCTACCACACAGAAGGTACGCAGTTCGTGCAGGTCCATCATACCTCCCAGGGTATGGTAGTGTGAGCAAACAATATTGGTTTGTAAGTTACGGCGCAATAAGACTGTCACTGAACTCTTACATATCCGAACCGGATGCTGCCGTGACCGCCACTATCCAGTCCATCGAGACGCTGCTGGTCGACCTGCCGACCATCCGTCCCCACAAGCTCTCCATGACCACCATGGCCTGTCAGACCATG
>Ga0079223_10000899_pt1 | contig 16678 bp, 17 predicted proteins | sample Stecom2011_FD_75072 | JGI IMG/M metagenome (GOLD analysis project Ga0079223, IMG submission 75072) | Agricultural soil microbial communities from Utah to study Nitrogen management - Steer compost 2011 | ecosystem: Environmental > Terrestrial > Soil > Agricultural land | place: USA: Utah... | reverse complement strand
TATATTCCAAGACCTAACTGGAGGATAACCTGGGATGGTCTGGAGAAGTTTTTCTTATTCAAACAAATTGCAAAAAGAGTTTCACTCGATCATTCATACAGTTCTTCTTATACAGAAGGATGGCGTTTAACTCCGGATGGAGTGAAAGAAATACAAACACAAAGAATTGAATATGGATTTGCACCGCTTGTTGGTTTGAATTTCACCTTCGGTCAGTTGTGGGGAGGAAATCTTACAAGTAATGTTAAATATTCAACTAGAACAAATTATGATCTTGGTATATCTACAAGAAATATAACTGAAACATTTTCAAGAGATATTGGTATTACTGCAGGATATTCAAAATCCGGATTTGAGCTTCCTTTGTTTGGAGTATCGTTAAAGAATGATATTGAATTCAGTTTTTCATATACAAGTACACAAAATTCAATTGTCCGTTATGAAATGGCTAACTTTACTGAAGAGGGAATTCCGCAGGACGGAACTATAAGAACGACAATTGAACCGAGAATCAAATATACAATTAGTTCTAAAGTTACTTTGTCAATTTTCTATAAAAGATCGACTGTTGAACCCGAAGGCGCTGCAAGAATTCCTCCAACCACAACAAATGAAGCCGGTCTGGATGTGCATATTTCCATACAATAATTTGAACTTGTCCGAAGGACTCCTTCGGAGAACTTTAACTTAAACTTGAACTTCTTTACCGTGATCTGTTTGATTAAATTATAAGCAGATTTTTAGTAAACTTAATTGATTAAAACAAAAGGTTATGAGATGAAAAAAATATTATGGGTTGATGATGAAATAGAACTTTTGAGGTCACACATTATTTTTCTTTCAGAAAAGGGTTATGAAGTAGATACTGTTACTAATGGTGAAGATGCAATTAATTCTGTGAAAGAAAAACCCTACGATCTAATTTTTCTCGATGAGATGATGGCAGGAATGGGAGGACTCGAAACTCTCGGTAAAATTAAAGAGATAAATTCTACTATTCCTGTTGTAATGGTAACCAAGAATGAAGAAGAATCATTAATGGATGAAGCTATCGGCGGAAAGATAAGAGATTATCTTACAAAACCTGTAAACCCGAGCCAGATTCTTCTTGTATGTAAAAAAATTCTTGAAGGTAAAAAAATATCAGGTGAGTATGTTGCAAAAGATTATCTTCAGGACTTTAATGAAATCAGCCGCCAGATGATGCTCGGACCTGATTTTGATGAATGGATTGAACTTTATATTAAACTTGTAAACTGGGATGTTGAACTTGATGTTCATCCGGATCTTGGTTTAAGGCAGACTCTTAATGATCAGAAACGTGAAGCAAATAAAGAATTTTCCCGGTACGTTGAGAAGAATTATAAGAAATGGATTAATGCAAAAGATGATTATGAAAAACCTGTTCTGTCACCTGAAATAGTTGAAAGATATGTTATCGATCATTTAAAGGATTCAGGCAAGGCGGTTTTTTTCATTGTGATTGACTGCCTACGTCTCGACCAATGGCTGATTATGGAAAATCATTTAAATGAATTTTTCAGAATTAATAAAGAATATTATTATTCTATTCTTCCAACTGCAACTCCTTATTCACGCAATTCTCTTTTCAGCGGTCTGTATCCTTCGGAAATAGAAAAACATTATCCGCAGTTGTGGGCAACCGGCAGTGACGATGAAAAAAGCATGAATAAATATGAAAAAGAATTACTTCAGCTTCTGCTCGATAGGAAAAAAGTAAAGTTGAAAAATGATCTCCAGTATATTAAAATTATTGATCCCGAAGTCGGAAGAAATTTTGAACAGAATATTCTTTCATATAAAAATACTCATTTCACTGCTGTTGTTGTTAATTTTCTCGATATGATTGCACACGGCAGATCAGATTCTGATATACTGAAAGAAATTGCTCCAGATGAAGCTGCCTACAGATCCCTGACAAATTCCTGGTTTATTCATTCATCTCTCTACTCAACATTTAAAGCACTTGCCAAAATGCAGAATGTTAAAATTATAGTTACAACAGATCATGGCAGTATAAGGTCATTAAGAGGTGCTAAGGTGCTGGGTGACAGGGAGGCATCAACTAATTTGAGATTTAAGTACGGCAGAAATCTGAAAGCCGATGAGAAGAATGCTGTTTATATTAAGAATGCTGAAGATTATAAACTCCCTAAAAGAGGAGTTACAATAAATTATATTATTGCAAAAGAAGATTATTACTTTGTTTACCCGACTGATTATCATAAATATCTTACTTATTACAAAGATACTTTCCAGCATGGCGGTATCTCTCTTGAAGAAATGATTTTACCCGTAATAACAATGGAACCAAAGTAGTGGTTTTTCCTTTTACGAGAACTGTTTCATCACCCGATGAAACAAAAAAACTTGCATCGGAGTTTTCTGAAATTATTAATCCCGGAATTGTTGTTGTTCTTAATGGCGAACTCGGTTCCGGGAAAACTTTTTTTGTAAAAGAGATTTGCAAAAACTGGGGAATAACAAATGTAAGCAGTCCATCCTTTGCAATAGTAAATAATTACAGTAACAGCAGATCGGTTTATCATTTCGATTTTTACAGGATTAAAAAAAAAGAAGAATTATTTGATATAGGTTTTAATGATTACATTAATAATAAAGATGCCGTAATTTTTATTGAGTGGGGGAATCTTATTAATGAAATTCTTCCGAAGGAAAGAATTCAGGTTAACATTAAAATTATTGATGATTTAAAACGAAAATTTGTTTTTGAAAAACTTTCATGAATAAATCGAAAATAAAAACACCTATTCTTGCAATTGAAACATCGGAGAAAAACTGTGGTGTATGCCTCTATTTTAATTCTGAAAAATATTTTGAATTTTCTTTTCGCTTAAAGAATGCCCACTCGGAAAAAATTTTTGAACTTGTTGAAAAAGTTTTTGATGTTTCGGGAACAAATATTAATGATGCAGGATGTATTGCAGTATCATCGGGACCAGGTTCATTTACAGGATTGAGGATTGGTATGGCTGCAGCAAAAGGTCTGGCATTCGGCAGCAGTTTACCCCTGGCATCTGTTCCAACATTTGAAGCTTTAGCATTACAATTGTGTGATTTGCTGTCTGATGGTACACAATTCTCCATTGCAAATAATGTTAATTCTGAAGAGATATATTTTGCTAAGTTTCAAATTAAGGGTAATAATTATATATTTGTAGAGAATTTAACCATTATTAAAAGTTCAGAACTTCCTGGTAATGAGCTGATTTTTGGAAATGCAGTTAAAAATTCTGATAAAATATTTAATCTTTCTGCTCCCTCTGCAAAATATGTTGCTTCGTGGGCAGAAAAATTCGGAAGTGAAAAATTAACTTTTGATTTTGATTACCTGGAGCCTGATTACTTAAAGGATTTAATAATAAAAGGGATAAAATGATGAAAGAATTAAACAGAAATTTTTTTCTTAGCAACTCAGGGAAAAAATTAATTGTACTGTTAGTTTTTCTTTTTAGTTCTTTTGCTTACTCACAATTAATGGGACCTAAGATTGTTGTTCAGCAGCCTGAGTATGATTTTGGTGACATTGTACAGGGTGAAAAAGTATCTCACAATTTTATTGTTACAAATACAGGCGGCGATGTATTAGTAATTACAAATGTCAGGGCATCCTGCGGCTGTACTGCAGCGTTACCTGATAAGAAAGAATTAGCACCGGGTGAATCAACAAACATTAAAGTTGAATTTAATTCACTTGGAAGAATAGGAAAACAATCAAAGACTGTATTTGTATCTTCGAATGATTCGGAGAACCCGCAGATTCAATTAAAGTTTACATGCAATGTTGTAAAACCTGAAGCAACCTTAAAAGCACAGGATGGTCCGTCTCTCGTAATGCCCGAAACACAGCATAACTTTGGCAAAGTTACTGAGGGTAAAGTTGTTGATCACGTTTTTACTTTTACAAATGAAGGAAATAAAAAATTAACAATTAAAGATGTGAAAACATCCTGCGGATGTACAGCCGCCCTTCTCAGTAAAAATGAACTTGAACCCGGTGAAAAAGGCGAATTAAAAGTCGAACTTAATACTGCAAACCGTTCAGGTAGAATGACAAGAAACATTACAATCATTTCGAACGATCCAAAACAGCCTGAAAAACATTTAACCATTTATACCGAAGTTTTGAAGGAAGGTTCTAATTAATGGCATGGTTCAGCAGATCAAAAGAGAATATCTCTCCTGAAACACAAAAAAAAGAATTGCCGGATGGTCTGTGGGAGAAGTGCCCAAGCTGCAATGAGATCATTCATAAAAAGCAATTAGAACAAAACCTGTGGACATGCTTAAAATGCGGGCATCATTTCCGTATCGGAAGTAAAGAATATATTGAAATTATTCTGGATAAAAATACTTTTAAAGAAATGGATAAGAAGATGCGTTCCGCCGATCCTCTTAATTTTGAGGATACAAAAAAATATTCGGTACGTATCCAGGAGACAATTAAGAAAGTCGGTTTGAATGATGCAGTAAGAACCGGGATAGGAAAAATAAACGGAATTGAAGTTGCATTTGGCTGTATGGATTTTTCTTTCATAGGCGGAAGTATGGGATCAGTAGTTGGTGAGAAGATTGCACGGCTTACCGATAAAGCTTACAAAAGTAAATTACCTTTGATTATCGTTTCTTCTTCCGGGGGTGCAAGAATGATGGAAGGAGCTTTCTCATTAATGCAGATGGCTAAAACTGCTGCAAACCTTGCAAAATATTCAGAGCTTGGACTGCCGTACATTTCTGTTCTCACTGATCCGACAACAGGCGGTACAACAGCAAGCTATGCAATGCTTGGTGATGTTCATATTGCAGAACCCGGGGCTTTAATTGGTTTTGCAGGTCCCCGTGTTATCAGGCAGACAATAGGTAAAGATTTGCCGGAAGGTTTTCAGCGTTCCGAATTTCTGCTTGAACAGGGTTTTGTTGATATTATTTCTCCGAGAAAAGATCTCAAGCAAACAATTTATAATGTGTTGAATCTTCTCAACTGAGGTCATCAATAAAAACTATTGCTACTGTCAGGGAAATGCATTCCATTTCCCGCGAATTAAGAAAAAGGGGGAAGTCAATTGGATTGGTTCCCACAATGGGGTACCTGCACCAGGGACATATTTCACTCATAAAAAAATCCAAAGAACAAAATGATGTTACTGTAGTTTCTGTGTTTGTTAATCCAACCCAGTTCGCACCAAACGAAGATTTTAATAAATACCCGCGCGATATTGAACGTGATAAAAAATTATTATTTGATGAGAGTGTTGATTACCTCTTCTTGCCGTCAGAAAATGAAATTTATCCAAACGATTTCCAGACTTATGTTGAGGTAAATGAAATATCCCGCAGGTATGAAGGTGAATCTCGCCCTCATCATTTTAAAGGTGTAACAACAATAGTATCTATTTTGTTTAATTGTGTTATGCCCGATACTGCATACTTCGGACAAAAAGATGCACAGCAGGCTGCAGTGTTAAAACAAATGGTGTTGGATTTAAAATATGATATTAAAATTGTTGTGTGTCCTATAGTTAGAGAACCCGATGGACTTGCAATGAGTTCGAGAAATGTTTATCTCTCTCCCGAAGAAAGAAAAAAAGCATTGATACTTCATGAATCTCTTTTATACGCTTTAAAGTTAATTGAGGGAGGCGAAACTAATCCGCAAAGAATAATTGATAATATGAAAGTGATGATTAGCAGGGAACCATCGGTTAAATTGGATTACATTGCAATCGTAAATGAAAATGGATTTAAAGAGCCTCTTTTTATTGAAGGAGGAAATGAATATTATATTTTAATTGCGGCAAGAATAGGTAATACAAGACTTATTGATAATGAACTTGTCAGAATTAAATCTTAATGATTTCAGAAAATGAAAATATCATCAGAAAATTTATTGAAGCCTACAATAAATTTGATATAAATTCACTTCTTGAATTTCTTCATCCCGAAATTGAATTTAAAAATATTTCAAACGGTAAGATAGATACTCACACGAAAGGAAAAAAAGAATTTGAAAATCTTGCCGGGAAATCCGCTTCTCTATTTAAAGAACGTGAACAGAAAATTATCTCAATCAAAGAATCCGAAAATAAGGCTGAATTGGAAATAGAATTCAGTGCGGTTTTAGCTGTCGATTTTTCTGATAAATTAAAAGCAGGTGATAGTATTTCAATGAAGGGAAAATCTGAATATCAATTTAAGGATGGACTGATTATTTCTCTTACTGATGTAAGCTGATCTCTATGTTTAATTTCCACAAAGAATAAACTCCGTAAAAAATTAATCCCTCTTCAAAAATAAAATTAAAATTTAAGTAAGGAATAATCTTTTCAGCATTTCCTCCTGTAATATAAGTATGAATTTCTGATGCAGTTTTTTCTTCAATTAAATATCTTCTTACTTTTTCAATTAAGCCGACTGCTGAATTAACAACCCCGCTTGCTATTGATGTTTTAGTGTCACTGCCGATTAAAGATTTATAGTCTGAAATATCAAGAAGAGGAAGCTGTGCCGTATTTTTATTTAAAGATGAGAACATCATACCTATGCCCGGAGCTATAAGTCCGCCGATAAAACTTCCCGGGTATTCTATAATATTAATTGTAGTCGCTGTTCCGAAATCGACAGAGAGAATAAATACTTTTTCATTATAATTTTTAAATGCTTCACTTTGCCTGAAAAGTTTAAATGCACCTTCTGCGGAACATAACCTGTCTGTGCCAAGTGTTTCAGGTGTTTTGTAAGCAAGAGTAAGATTGGTTTTTACTTTGTGGGTGATTTCAAAAATATTTTTCTGTTCAAAGTTCTTCTTTACTAATTCAGTTTTTTCTGGAACTACAGAAGAAATTGCAATATTGTTGCACTCTGAAGAGTTTAAATATTTAATTAATTCATCACCATCAGAAAAAGAATTTATACTAACAAGTTTATCATTCTCAAATAAACCTGCTTTAATTCTTGTATTGCCTATATCAATTGCAATAAGCATTAAACCAGACTCACATCACCATAATAAATTTTCTCGAGACCTTTTTCTGTTTTTAAGATAAGAAAACCATCATCATCTATATCATCAAAAATTCCATATTTAACTTTATCATCTTCGGTTATTGAAATTTTTTCCCCAAGCATTCTGCATCTTTCTTTCCATTCTCTTAAAATCCATGCCGGGTTATCAACTACATTCTCAAGAATTTCTTCAAACACATTCAGAAATTCTGCAAGAAGCATTTCACGTTCTATACTCTGTCCAACTTCAATTTTAAGTGAAGAGGGAGGTAAATTAAAATTTCCCTGGAAGCTTGTCTGGTTAACATTAAAACCAATTCCGATTACAACTCTCTCCAGTTTATCACCCTTTGAAGAAGATTCAATTAAAACTCCCGCGACTTTTTTCCCTCCGATCAAAACATCATTCGGCCATTTCAATTCTATCTTCAGTTGGTACAAATTTTCAATTGACATTGCAACGGCCAGGGCAGCAGCAAAATTTATCAGGTTAAAATTTTTATTAAAATATTTTTTATCTGTAAGCAGAATTGAAAATGTTAAATTTTGTCCGCGAGCACTGTACCATTGCCTATCTTTCCGTCCGCGTCCCTTAGTTTGCTTTTCTGCAAGGAGAGTTGTACCGTTTATATTTCCAAAAGATTTATTTAGCAAAGTGCTGTTTGTTGAATCAACCTCTTCAGAATAAATAAAATTTCTTCCGATTACATTTGTATCAAGCTTTATATCAAAGCTTTCAATATTAAATTCTGTTTCCATTCTATATTGTCATATTGTTCTATTTATTGCTGAATAATTGAGTTATAACTGCCATTTGGACAGACAGCCTGACAAGCTGCCAATTATAAGAAAATCATATCATTATTCAATAAATCCTTTAATTACAATAATTTAGAGAAATATTACCAAATGGCATATCTGTTGGAACTCAACTTTCCAATAATAATCTTAAAAAGATAATTCAAATATAACTAAAATAAAGCAAGGAGAGGTAGAAATGACACTCATAAAGTTTGAACCGTTAAGAGAGCTTGAAAACTGGAATGAAAGAATTAATAGATTTTTTAGTGATTTTCATATTCCTGATTTTAAATATTATCCTCACATTGATATTTCTGAAGATGAAAAGAATATTTATGTTGAAGCTGAAGTTCCCGGAGTTAAAAAAGAAGATATAAAGATAACTCTTCAGGATAATATTTTAACAATAACCGGTGAGAAGAAAAAAGAAGAGAAAGATTCGAAGAGAAATTTCCTCAGGAGTGAAAGAGCTTATGGTTCATTTACAAGAAGCTTTACTCTTCCCGATGATATAAATCCCGATAGTGTTGATGCAAAATTTGAAAACGGGATTTTGAATATTAAAATCTCCAGGACAGAAAAGAAAAAACAAAACGAAAAATTCATTGAAATAAAATAAAACCAAAAGTCCAATTCATAAACTAAGTAATTAAAAGAAAGGAAGATTATAATGGGAAAAATAATTGGAATTGACCTGGGAACAACAAACTCCTGCGTTTCAGTTATGGAAGGTAATGATCCGGTTGTAATTCCAAATTCAGAAGGAGGTAGAACAACACCTTCTGTCGTAGCATTTACAAAATCCGGTGAAAGGCTTGTAGGACAGCCTGCAAAGAGACAGGCAATCACCAATCCTAAAAATACAATCTTCTCCATAAAAAGATTTATGGGAAGAACAATGAATGAAGTAACCGAGGAAATGAAAAAGGTTCCTTATGAAGTTACGGCAGGTGATAATAATACAGCCCGTGTAAGAATTGGTGACCGTGTTTACTCTCCTCCTGAAATCAGTGCTATGATTCTTCAGAAGATGAAGAAAACTGCTGAGGAATATCTTGGACAGGAAGTAACCGAAGCTGTAATTACTGTACCTGCATATTTCAATGATTCACAGAGACAAGCTACAAAGGATGCAGGTGAAATTGCCGGTCTTAAAGTAAGAAGAATAATAAATGAACCTACAGCAGCAGCACTTGCTTATGGTCTCGATAAAAAACAGAGAGATCATCTTGTAGCAGTTTATGACTTGGGCGGCGGTACATTCGATATCTCGATCCTTCAGTTGGGTGAAGGTGTTTTTGAAGTTAAATCTTCCAACGGTGATGGTCATTTAGGTGGTGATGATTTTGATCAGAGACTGATTGATTATCTTGCCGATGAATTCCGGAAGCAGGAAGGTATTGATCTCAGAAAAGATGCAATGGCTTTGCAGAGGCTTAAAGAAGCTGCAGAAAAAGCTAAGATTGAATTATCATCTTCTGTTTCTACAGATGTTAATCTTCCGTTTATTACTGCAACACAGGATGGACCAAAACATCTTAACATAAATATTACAAGAGCTAAGTTTGAGCAGTTAATCGATGATCTTGTTCAGAGAACTATTAAACCTTGTGAAGATGCACTTAAAGCAGCAGGTGTAAGTGCTTCACAGATTGATGAAGTAATTCTTGTCGGCGGTTCTACAAGAATTCCTGCTGTACAGGAGCTTGTCAAAAAATTATTTGGAAAAGAACCTCATAAAGGTGTTAACCCTGATGAAGTTGTTGCAATTGGTGCTGCTATCCAGGGTGGTGTGCTTACAGGTGATGTAAAAGATGTTCTGCTTCTTGATGTTACTCCGCTTTCACTTGGTATTGAAACTCTCGGCGGAGTATTTACAAAACTTATTGAAGCAAATACAACTATACCTACAAGAAAAAGTGAAATCTTTTCAACTGCATCCGATAATCAGCCGTCTGTAGAAATTCACGTTCTGCAGGGTGAAAGACCAATGGCTGCAGACAACAGAACACTTGGAAGATTTCATTTAGATGGAATTCCGCCGGCACCAAGAGGCGTTCCGCAGATTGAAGTTACATTTGATATTGATGCTAATGGTATTTTGCATGTCTCTGCAAAAGATAAAGCAACAAATAAAGAACAAAAGATAAGCATAACTTCTTCGAGCGGATTAACAAAAGAAGAGATAGAAAAAATGAAGAAGGATGCAGCAGAGCATGCAGCAGAGGATAAAAAGAAAAAAGAAGCTGTTGAAGCAAAAAACCAGGCAGATAATTTAATCTTCCAGACAAGGAAACAGATAAATGAAATGGGAGATAAGATGACTGCCGATCAGAAATCCAGACTTGAAGCTGAGATTAAAAAAGTTGAAGATGCAATGGCTACCAATAATACCGATTCTATTAAATCTGCTACTGATGGTTTAACAAAAGTATGGAATGAAATTGCTTCCCAGCTTTACCAGCAGGCAGGTGCACAGGGGCAGCAGGCTCCGGGCGGACAAGGTGCTCAAACAGGAGGCGATTCCAAGGGCAAGGATGATGCACAGGAAGCGTCTTATGAAGTAGTAGATGATGAGGATAAAGATAAAAAGAAGAAAGATTAATCAGCAGAAGACTGTTTCAGGAATTTGGCTGTCACGAACCACTTCGTCACAGCCGTTAGCAGTACAAAAAATCCCGACAGCTTTTGCAATAAAAGATATTTAATAAAACAGGAGAAAAAATATGACAGATAACAAGGAAGTTGTTTCGGTAAAACAAAACCAGGACTGGGAAAAGATACTTGAGACTGAAGCAGTTGTTGCTCCTCTTGTGGATATATATGAAACAGATGATGATTTTATTTTATCTGCAAGTATGCCGGGAGTAGCAAAAGATGATGTTCAGTTAAAGTTAGAAGAGAATTCACTTTCAATATTTGGTAAAGTGAATTATGATGAACTTTCGAAAAGAAAATATATTTTGAATGAGAATGAAATAGGAAACTATTACAGGAAGTTCAATATCAGCAACAGCATTGATGAATCAAAAATAGAAGCACGTTTTGAGAATGGTCAATTGGTTGTTAAACTGCCGAAACACGACAGAATAAAACCAAGAACGATAGAGATAAAATAAGTCCTTTATTTTAAACGTGAAAGAGATGACATCTTTAATGTTTCAAATTATCACTCCGGAAAGATGTCATCTCTATCTCATTCAATCATGCAACCATGCATCCATTTCGCTAATTCATTGAATTCCATCATTCCACCATTCCATCATTCCGCTCTTCTGTTCCTGTCAATCCAGTATCCCCATGCAATTATAAGCCATTGAGAAAGTCCGACATAAGCAATTGCATCTGCTGAGGGCGGGGGAGGAGAAGTAATATTCATTACATAAATTATTATTAGAAAAATAAACAAAGCCCATAAAGCAATGCTGCCGGTTTTATTTTTTGCAGGCGCTGCTTTAATGTAAAGCAGAAAACCTGAAACGTATATTAATCCTTCTATTATTATTGTAAGAATGACAGAATTCCATAAACCGAGACCGACTTTTGCTTCAACTCCGGGTAAGAACGGGAGATCGGGAATGTGTGTTATGAAATCCAGTATCCAGTGGCTTAATACAAGAAAACCAAGAAGGACTGCACCTTTTTTATTTTTCTTTATTAAGAAATAGATAGCACCAAACAGCACACTCCAGAATAAAACCCCAAGCAGGCTGTGAGAAAAAGGGTAGTATGTAAAATCCAGCGGAGTAAATGCAGAGATACCCGGATCAATCTCCACTCTTTCTATACCCAGCAAAAGAAAGAATGGCCAGAGAAGATCAATAAATTGAGAAGCGAGAAACAATGTCCCAAGTGAAGGCAATGAATCAACCTTCTTAGCCCCAAACCCAACACCCAAATGCCCTATAAACATATTGCTGTCCTTTATTCTAGTTGTAAATAATGAACTTGAAATGAAAACGACCGTTTAAGAATTTATTGAATTCTAAATAACAAAAATATCTGAGGAATGAAAGTATCTAATGAGTTTTTGAGATTAACATTATCATTATGTCAATTCCCTAAATTCTGTCACGAAGTGGTTCGTGACAGCCAAGGAAAACTTAATATTAAATATCCTTAGGAGCACTGGATTATAATTCACTATTATAATTTGTTAATTTTTTTAGTTCCAATTCTAACCGTTAGAATTGGAACTATATAGTTATTTTAATTCCCACTGTTAATCACCTGTTGGTTGAATATCCTTTGTTTCAACCATGAGCATTATTGTTTTTACTTCTGCTCTTGTTCTGTGTACAATTCCTTTGGAAATTGTGTACCCTTCAAAAGGATTTAATTCAATTGTTCTATCCTCAAGATCTATAAATAATTTACCTTCAAGTACAAAGAAAAATTCATCATCATTATCATGTTTGTGCCAGTGGTATTCACCTTTTACTATTCCGATTCTCACAGCACTGTTGTTAACGTTAGTAAGTGTTTCATTATACCATTCATCTTTACATTCATTTATTATTTTAGGTACATTAATTTTTTCAAGATGATTGTACCGGACATCAAGCTTTGTTGTATAATTAAATTTTTTCATAATAATTTTTTATTTATTTCCAAAATATTTCTTTCTTTAATTCATACATAACTGTTTCAGCACCAGGTGAATTAGTTTCTTCTCTTAATATAAAATTCAGTTTCTTCATAAGATTAAGTGATCTTATGTTTGCCGGTTCAACTTCACCTTCTATTAAATCCAGGTTAAGTTTGGTAAATCCATAATCAATTACTGCAGCAGCGGCTTCCAGCATAATTCCTTTTCTTTGGTAAGCAGGCAGTAGCTCAAATCCAATTTCAGCTTTCTTCTCATCTTCAGAAAAATTCCAGAGACAGATTGTACCTATTAAACCCGGTTTATCTTTCGGTTCAACAGCCCAGTAAATGTTTTCATCTTTATTAATTCCTTCATTAATCTTTTCTATAAACTGCCGTGCTTCTGATAATTCAGTACAGGGTTTTCTGTTTAAAAATTTATTAATATTTTCATCGGAGCGGAGAAGGAAAATCTCTTTTTCATCATTAATGCTTAATCTGCGCAAGATTAATCTGTTGGTTTTTAAAACAGGGAAAGGATTGAATTTTCTCTTTTTCATTTTAAATAAAAATGCAGTTGGACTGAAAATTACAAAAAGAGAAAAGAATTAGAAATTATTTGCCGGAAAAAATAAAACCCTCTCCCCATAACAGGGGAGAGGGAATAAGGAGGTTATTTAAGAAGAGTCATTTTTTTAATTAAGACAGTTTCACCTGCCTGCATTTTGTAAATATATGTTCCGCTGGCATAAGACGAAGCATTAAACTCAACTGTGTAAAAACCGGGAGCCTGTTTTTCATCGACCAGTGTTGCAATTTCTTTTCCAAGAATATTATAAACTTTTATTGTTATATGTTCTTCATTGCTTACAGCATATTTAATGAATGTAACAGGGTTAAACGGGTTCGGATAATTCTGCCAGAGATTGAATGTTGTAATAGAATTATTTTCAACCCTTACAGGATTATGATATTCAAATGAACCATCATAATCTATTTGTTTAAGCCTGTACCAGCTAACACCATAAATAGGATTTTCATCTTTAAAAGTATAAACACTTGTTTCAGTCGTGGTACCTGAACCATTAACAAAACCAATCTTCTTCCATTCGCTTTCATTGTTGCTTCTTCTTTCAATCTCAAAGCCACTGTTGTTTATTTCAGAGGCTGTAATCCAGTTAAGCAATATTGAAGTTCCAGAAACAGCTGCATTGAAAGAGATAAGTTCAACAGGTACGATGTTAAAGATTGTTACTTTTATATCATCAATGTACCAGCCGTCTCTCTGTATATAACCATCGCTTCTTAAGAGGAAACGGAATTTGACCTGTTTTCCAATATAATCTGATAAGTCAATACTTTCGTGAACCCATGTTGCCTGTGTGCCATCATAAACAGGCTGACCATTTGGCTGAAAACTTCCTGTACCGGGATTAGTATACTGACCTTCAAGTGCGGTCCAGGTGCTGCCTCCGTTTGTGGAAATCTGTACCATTCCATAATCCCAGTTAGATTCAATATCCCACTGAGTTTCAAATTCAAGATATCCGCCGAGTGCATCAGTTAGATCTATAGTATTGTTCAAAGTTAATGTTGCATTTGTGTTAGCAGCGTAATTTCCGGATGGTGAATCAGTGAATGAACTTGGTGCTGATGTATATTTTGATGTAGTTAATCCCCAGCCGCCTGATTGTGTCCAGTTACTAAGATTTGATGCATCATCATTCAGAGCAAGAGTCAGAGGTCCAACATAGAAGTGGAAGAATTCAGTAGGGGGAGTAGAGCCGGGAGGATTAAATCCGCCTCCGCCTGCAGGCAGTGTTACAGAAATCATTTCATCCTGATCCTGAACTGCAAAATAATATTGTATTGAAGAACCTAATGCAGGTGCAGGAATAGTAAAGTTGAAAACATCATTATCTGTTTCAGGAGTACCGACTACCTCAAAAAAGTTTCCATACCCGCTGCCTGTATCGACCCTGTAATATAATCTCGGAGCAGCAGTTCCTGTGGTTGCAATATTTAGTCCGCTTAAAATTTGTATTGAAGTTTCAATATTACCTGATACACTTGTTGATGCAATAGGTGTATGAACAATATTAATATTAAGATTGAGTGCATAAGTCGCTAAAGTTGCAATAGCTAACTTTGCATTTTTATGAAAGTAAGGCTGATTGTAGTACATCACTTTATCATTAACTGTGTGGTAGTACTGGTGAAAATCATTATCATCTTCAATTAACAAAACAGCAGCATAACCGTTAGACAGAAATGATTCATGATCGCTGTAAGGTTCTGCAGGGTAAACTTCAACTATACTAAGATTAATTCCATACTGTGAATTTATTTCAACCATCTTCTGGTAAATTTCTTTTGTAATTCCAACATCATCAGTATGAATATTGCAGACGCCGTCATTGTTTGAATCCCAGGCAACCATATCGAGGTTAATAACACCAAGAATAGAATCTCCGGCAGCGGCAGCCTGTGTTGCATAATAATCACTGCCGATCAAACCCTGTTCCTCTTCATCCCATAGAGCATATTGAATTGTATAAGGAAAAGAATATTGTGAAAGAACTCTTGCAGCTTCAATAACAGCAGCAGTACCGCTCGCGTTATCATCTGCGCCGGGTGCAATTGTTCCGCTCGGCATATCATCATAGTGAGCACAAATCATAAATTTCTGGTTAGGATATTCTGTTCCCGGCTGTGTCCCGATTACATTTTTCCCCGTTGAAGAGAAAGAGTGAATGAATGTTGAAATACCATAAGATTCAAGTTTCTGCTGAATATAATTTTGTGCAATTTCATTGCCCGGCTGATTCTTATGTCTTGATAAAATAGTAACAGGTGTACCGTTAACATTTGTTTGTACATCACCCGAAAGCTCTCTGGCAAAATACACAAGTGAATCCTGGTTTACAGAATTAATAATCTGCTGTACCAAAGGCACCTGCGGAAAAGCATTTAAAGAAGTAAGAAAAATGACAAAAGCTGTCAGTAAAGATTTGTTCATAATTCTGCCCTTGTAAAAAATAATAAATGATCAACCGATAATGAGGGCAAGATTTATACCGATAAGAATTACTTTAAATATTGATATTTAGAAAAGATTATTAATAGGCAGGGGAGAGAAGAATATTATAATTATCATTTATGAGATTATAATCTTCAATATTGAGAGATAAATTTTATAAAAGAAAAAATTGTCGATTAACAATTATTGTATGAAGGAAGATAAAATAAAAATTCATTTTAATAGGAAACTTCAGAAATTAATCAATATTTGTAAAACAAATAAGCATTTATAATTTTGTTATTTCTTGTTATAATTTTATAGCATTGTTTCTCTTTAAGTAGTGTAAAATTGTTTTTAGAATTTTTCAATTGCCCGGTAATTAAAATTGTAAAATTCGTTTCAAGAGAATAATCAGTTATATCTTCATCAAATAAACTATCATCTCCTTTGAAATTATTAATACGAATAATGTCCTTTTCAGAATAATCAACCAATGCTTTTAGTTCTTTTCCATTAGCTTTTAAAATTATATTTATGTTTGACATACTAACTTGAACATCATTAAAATGCTTTAAAATAAAATTATAATAAAAAAGACTGTCTTTCACTTTATTAATATTCAAACTATCCAAAGCATCAAAATAATTTTTATCCCCGGAGATAAAGAAATTCTTTTTGGAATCACATAAACCTAAACCAATCCCTATGGTTTTAAAGGCAGGTGTGGATATTAATTCATTTACTTCTTCTTTTGTTAAAGATGAAAGTTTAAAACCGGAACAACTATTTAAATGAAATATAAGTAAGGAAATAATAATGGCAGGTAATCTCAATTTATACCTGTTTTAAAAATTATTAAAAATCTACTTCAGGTGCTTATCAAAGAAATCTTCTTTTACCATTCCTTGTTTCAAAAATTTTAAACCATCAGGAAAGATTAGTAAGTTTGTGGGGTAGCCTGTTATTATGAACTTTTTCTCTATATCCTCTGGTAATTCAATCTGAATCCATTCAATATTATTTTCTTTAATAAATTTCTTTGCTTTTTCCAGGTTATATGTCTTTAAGAAACTTATAAATTCTACTTTTGATGAATATTTATTTCTTGCTTTTACTAAATGAGGAATCTCTTCAAGGCAGGGTATGCACCACTCGCCCCAAAAATTAACAAAAAGATATTTGCCTTTAAATTTTTTTAAGTCAACCAGGTTACTATTTAAATTA
>Ga0079223_10000898_pt1 | contig 16697 bp, 15 predicted proteins | sample Stecom2011_FD_75072 | JGI IMG/M metagenome (GOLD analysis project Ga0079223, IMG submission 75072) | Agricultural soil microbial communities from Utah to study Nitrogen management - Steer compost 2011 | ecosystem: Environmental > Terrestrial > Soil > Agricultural land | place: USA: Utah... | reverse complement strand
GGTCACGACGGCCAGGTAGGTGAACGCAATTCACCGACGGTGCTCAACTCGGGCTTTCTCAGCGCGCAATTCTGGGACGGCCGCGAGCCTGACCTGGAAGGCCAGGCCGTAGGTCCAATCGCCGATAGCGTTGAAATGGCAATGGAGCTGGACGCCGCCGTTCAGCGTCTGGCCGAATTCGATACCTATCACGAACATTTCGCTCTGGCCTTCCCCGAAGACGACGACCCCATTCACATCGACAACGTCGCCCACGCACTGGCGACCTTCCAACGCACGCTCAACACGCCGAACTCACCGTTCGACCGTTATTTGCGCGGGGATGACGACGCGATGAGCGAAGCCCAGAAACGTGGCATGAAGGCATTCGTCGAAAACGGTTGCATCGCCTGTCACCGCGGGGCCAACCTGACCGACAGCCTCTTTCATCGCTTCGAGCTACCCGGCTCGACCGATGAGGGTCGTTTCGTCGTCACCGGTGAAGAGCGCGATCGTTTCGCCTTCCGCACGCCCACCCTGCGCAACGTTGCGGTGACCTATCCCTACTTCAACAACGGCAGCGTGGACGAACTTTCCGATGCCGTCGAACTGATGGCCGATCAAATGCTCGGACGCGAACTGGAGGAGGACGTCATCAACGACATGGTCGCTTTCATGCACGCCCTCACCGGTGAGATGCCGAACGTAAGCTTCCCCGCATTGCCCTGAACCACGTTGCGGGCATGAAAAACCGGCCTCTCGGGGCCGGTTTTTTTATGGGTGCGCATGAACATCAATCAAGCAATGCCATCGACTTGATCTGCGCCCACACCGTGCGACCCGGCTCAAGGCCCAGCAGATGGCTCGAACGTCGCGTAATACGCGCGAGCAACGAGGTGCCGTTGGCATCGAGACGAACCAACGCATGCGTGGGCGCCTCGAGCTCGACAACACTGGTCACGGTGGCATGAATCAGATTGTTGATACTCGTACCCGAGGCCTTCTCCAAGGTCAGACTGACGTCTCGGGCATGGACACGCACGCGCACGGAATGACCCGGAGCATATTCACTGCGTGGCACCCACAGCTCACCTCCTGAAAACACAAGCCGGGAAAGATGCCACTGTTCGTCGTGCTCGACGATCTCTGCCTCGATCATCACGCTTGCCTCGGCATCGGCCGAAAGCGACAGATCGGTGCGCACCAACACCTCGGCCAGCGGCCCGTTGGCCTGCACCCGCCCATCTTCAATAAGCACCAGATGGTCGGCGAGCCGGATCACCTCGTCATGTGAATGACTGACATACAGCATCGGCATCGCGAGCTCGTCGCGCAACCGTTCCAGATACGGCAGGATTTCGCGTTTGCGCTCTCGGTCAAGAGCCGAAAGCGGCTCATCGAGCAACAACAGGCTCGGACTCGTCAGCATCGCACGTCCGAGCGCGACACGTTGCCGCTCACCGCCCGAGAGCTGATCCGGATACCGGCCCAACAGCGGTTCGATGTCGAGCAAGGCGACGATTTCATCTTCGTCGATACGGCGTTCCGCAAGCGGGGTACGTTTCCAGCCATAACGCAGATTGCCGCGTGCAGTCAGATGCGGGAACAAACTCGCTTCCTGAAACACATAGCCAATGCGCCGCTGATGTGGCGGCACAAACCGTTCAGCGTCTTGCCATACTTCGCCATTGAAGACGACATGACCCTTGTCGGGCTGTTCCAGCCCGGCCATGCAACGCAGAATCGTGGTCTTGCCCGAGCCCGATTTTCCGAACAGTGCAGTCACTCCGCGCGAGGGCAGTTGCACGTCGACATCCAGCACGAATGCGCCGCGATCCACGTAAAAACGAGCCGCAATCGTCATGACGCGACCCCCACCACCTTGAAGCGCCGATTGATGACGTATACCGCCAGCAACATCGAAAACGACATCACCACCAACACCAGCGCCAGATTGTGTGCAGCGGCAAAATTCATCGACTCGACATGGTTGTAGATCGCAACCGAAGCCACCTGCGTACGGCCGGGAATATTGCCGCCCAGCATGATGATCACGCCAAATTCACCCAGCGTATGGGCGAACGACAACACGGAAGCGGTGAGGAAGCCGCGCCGGGCCAGCGGCAACGAAACCGTCAGAAAGCGATCCACCGGGCGGGCGCGCAAGGTGGCCGCAGCTTCCAGCACGCGCGTGCCGGTGGAAGCAAACGCATTTTGCAACGGCTGCACCACAAATGGCAGCGAATAGATCATCGAGCCAATCACCAGCCCCGAAAAACTGAATGCAAGATGGCCCACACCGATGCGTTCAAGAAAGCCGCCCACAAAACCGTGCGGACCCAGCAGCAGCAGCAGGTAAAAACCGATTACCGTGGGTGGCAACACCAGAGGCAGCGTAACCATGGCCTCGACCAGGGTCTTGGCGCGAGATCGTGTGTGCGCGAGCCACCATGCGAGCGGTACGCACAAAACGATCAGAATCACGGTGCTGATAGAAGCCAGCTTGAGCGTAATCCACAGCGCCGTGAGATCCTGCGGTAAAAGCATGCGCGGCTCAGTCGTCGAAACCGTAACCGGCGGCCTTGATCACCGCACGCGCTTCAGACCCTTGCAGCCATTCCAAAAAGTGCTCGGCCGCTTCGGCATCGTCAGCGCGTTTCAATGCCACCCCAGCCTGAGCGATAGGCGAATACTCGTCCGCCGGCGGAATCCAGTGGGAGCCCGGAATCTCGCCGTTCTCGTCCGTCACCTGGGCCAGCGCGACGAAGCCCATATCGGCTGCGCCACTGGCAATTTGGCTGTACGTCTGGCCGATAGACTGCCCACGCACGATCTTGCCGGCCTCATCGAGCGACTCGAACACACCCCGTACAGTCATGATTTCCTGAGCGGCAACACCATACGGCGCAAGTTTAGGGTCTGCGATCGCGACATGCCGAAAATCATCGCTTTCCAGCACCTGCGCTTCAGCATCGACCACCCCCTCACGCACGCTCCACAGCACCGGAACGCCGTAGGCATAGATGAAACGCGTGTCTTTGAGGGTCAGGCCTTCCTCTTCAAGACGTTCCGGGCGAGCGGCGTCGGCCGAGAGAAACACGTCGAAAGGCGCGCCATTGACGATCTGCGTATAGAGTGCGCCCGACGAACCGGAGCTCAGCACCAGCGTATTGCCGCTCGCTTCCTGATACAGCGGAGCGAGTTTTTGGAGCGTGCCGTAAAAGTTCGCCGCAACGGCGACTTTCACTTCGGCCGCCCAGGCGGGCAGCGCAACGAGCAACGCAACGGCTGCGAAGAAGGTTCTGGTTTTCAACATAGGTCGTACTCCGAGTGATGATGCCTTGCGGCGGAAATCAGTCGTAGGTGGCGAGCATCACGCTGGAGGCCTTGAAAATGGCGCAGGCGCGCGTACCGACAGCGAGGCTCAGGTTTTCACTGCTTTCGTGCGTCAATACGGCCGCAAGGCTGCGGCCGGACGGCAACGTCAGGGTCACCTCATCATTCACCGAACCGTGGTGGATTGCGGTGATTTCTCCCCATAGCTGATTGCGCGCCGTCACGCGCAGTTCAGCATCGGTGGAAATCAACACCGAGGGCGCCTTGACGAAGGCGAAAACCTCTCGGCCAATCGCAAGCCCCAGATTCTCGGCGCTGGTACGGGTGATGACCGCTGCCAACTCTGTATCGTCATCGATACGCAGACGCACCTCGAAATCCACCTCACCGTCGCGCAATGCGACCACCGGGCCGGAAAACTGATTACGCGCGCTGCTGCGCATTTTCATGCGGTGCATCAAGCGACGAAAACCGGCCACGTCAATCGGCTCCTCTTCACCCAGCCGGGCACCGACGCGTTCGAGCGCTGTCTGGGTTTCGATCTCGAGCGCGCGGTAGAGCGCAATCACACGACGTCCGTATTCGGTCAGGGCTGTGCCGCCCCCCTGACGGCCGCCCGTCACGCGCACCACGAGCGGTTCGGACGCAAGGTTGTTCATGGTGTCGATCGCATCCCAGGCCGCCTTGTAGGACAATGGCACCGCTTTGGCGGCTTGGCTGATCGAACCCAACTGGTCGACCGCTTCGAGCAAACGGATACGGGTGTCCGAAAAGGCCGTGCCGACTTCAGCCTCGATCGACACTCGACCGAGCAGACGTTCAGGAACTTTCTTGTTCATTGTATATATTCTTGTACATATCGAAAACACAAGAAAATCGAAATACAAACACCTAACCACCGCAATCGTCAATAATATATATACATGAGTATATAGCGTGACAGAGTTTGAAGACAAGCAGGCGAAGCCTTTGATAAACATCAGCGCTCGCAACGTGCTGCCAGCCCGCATTCGTGCGATTCACGACGATGGCACGATGAGCGGGATCGAACTCGAGCTGCGGGGAGAAGAAAGGCTGATAGCGACCGTCGCATGCACGAGCGTCGCTGAATTGGGGCTGCGACCAACAATCGAAGTGTTGGCGATCGTGAAGGCGCCATGGTTTGCACTCGTCGCTGGCGGCAACGCCGTCAAGCTCGCGCTGCCGAATCAACTCATTGGCACGATCACCCATATCGTCTCCGGCACGGTGAATGCCGAAGTCTGGCTGCGCACCCTCGGCGGCAACGAACTCGTCGCGGTGTTGCCGCACGGCACGCTGGCTGAATGCGGGCTTGCGATCGGCTCGACCGCCACGGCCGTCGTCAGCCCGGCCGAAATTGTGATCGGTCTCGCCCGCTGATTACAGGAAGAGATAGCTGCAAATCGCCACCGCCGCAATCACCGCCATCACATCAGCGGTCAATGCAGCGGCCAGCGTATGACGAATGCGGCGGATCTGCACGGCGCCGAAATACACCGCCAAGACGTAGAAAGTGGTTTCGGTCGAGCCCTGCAACGTCGTCACCAGCATGCCCACGTAACTGTCCGGCCCAATCGCCGGATCGTTGATGATCGACGCCATGACACCGTATGCCCCCGAACCGGACAAGGGACGCAACAGCGCCATCGGCAGGGCCTCGGCGGGCAAACCGAATTTGCCGGTGACGGCGCCGAGCGTCGCCACCATGTAATCCATCGCCCCGCTTGCGCGGAACATACCGACCGCAACGAGAATCGCGACCAGATACGGAATGATGCGCAACGCAACCTGAAAGCCGTCCTTCGCGCCCTCAACAAACACTTCGTAAATGCGCACACCGCGCAGCGCGCCGAACAGCAGAAAACCGATCATCAGCCCCGGCACGATCCACGGCGAAATGGCCCGACCGTACACAATGGTGAATGGAATCAGCAAAAACAACGCGGCAAGCGCTACGGCCGACACCCATAATGGATACGCTCCGGTGTCCTCGATGGCTTCCCCTTCTTCATCCACCCACGGTCGCTCCAGCGAGGCTGCGTGTACATCCTTCGGGCCGACCGGAAAGAAGCGGCGATAGAGAAACGCCGCCGAAATGGCCGCAATCGTCGCGCACGCCGTGGCGAACAGAGTAGTGGGAAGGATCGCAGCAGGTTCCATCGAGCCCGCTGCAGCGCGGATGGCGATCACCCCGGTAGGCAACAAGGTAATACCCGAAGTGTTGATCGCAAGAAACAACGCCATCGCGTTCGTCGCGGTGCCAGGACGCTGATTGAGCTTGTCGAGTTCCTGCATCGCCCGGATGCCGAACGGCGTGGCCGCGTTCCCCAACCCCAGCGCATTGGCGGACATGTTGAGGATCATCGCCCCCATCGCCGGATGGTTGGGCGGCACCTCAGGAAACAGTCGCGTCATCAATGGCCGGATAACCTTGGCAATGATGGTCAGCATGCCGCCGGCCTCGGCCACCTTCATCAGACCGAGGAACAAGGTCATCACGCCGACCAGACCGATCGCCAGCTCCACCGCGCCGCCGGCCGAGTCGATCATGCCAGCGGACAGCGCCTCCATCGGAGACGTCCCGCCTTCAACGGGTATATAGGCCCATTCGCGCCACGCTGCAGCGATGAAAGCGATCAGGACGATGCCGAGGAAAATACCGTTCATAGCGCCGCATCAAAACACGACACCCGACGCGGCACAAGTCGGCTGAAAGACCTTCCAGGGAAAATGAAACCTCCCGCCATGCTTTTCACTTCATATCAGAACGAGATGGATGTTCCTGCACGGCGCACATCGTCCGGTCGGACATTTCTCCATGTGGACAACCCGACGCGCACCGTTGTGCGCAGAGGCCGCGTTTTCCATTCCAGGTCTGCGCCAAAAAGTTTCGGAGCCGAGCAGGAAGGCGCACACAATGAGCGGGCAGGCGGTGCTTTTTTGTCCGCACCAACAAAAAATTGCCCGCTCGGGCAAACCCCGGCGGGCAAGATGAAACAACGTTACAACGCTCCGATCAACCTGCGTCGCTCGCGCCATCCTGGCCCACCCAACGGGCCTCTTCACGGATAATCTGCCGGCCGCCGCTCAATGCATTGTGATTGCGCCGCAAGCCGGTAACGACGATCGGCAGCAGACCGTCGGGTCCGTTCTCTTCAAGATGCTCAAGCAACTGGTCGCGCATACGCGGATCCCAAAAGCGCTTCATGTGGCCGGCAACATCGTCGGCACCGGCTTCGAAATCAGCCGCAGCTTCAAAGAAAGTGCCGATCTGATTGGCCATCGCGATCAAGCGTTCGATTTTCATGTGGAGGTTCCTGAATACGTGGAATTCAAACGTTCGGGGTTGGCATAGACGACGTGTCCGGCATTGCGCGTGAAGCCAAGCAGCGTGACGCCGGCCTCTTCGGCGATACGCACCGCCAGTCCGGTCGGCGCCGAAATTGCGGCAACCAGACCAACCCCACGAGTGGCGGCTTTGGAGACGATCTCGTAGCTCGCACGGCTGGTAATGACGACAAAACCCTTATCATGCGCAAGGCCCTCTCGAGCGATCGCGCCGAGCAACTTGTCGAGCGCATTGTGACGACCGACGTCCTCGCGCACGCATAGCAGTTCCCCATCCAGGTTCGCCCAGCCCGCTGCATGCACCGCACCGGTGATGCGTTGCAATTGCTGACGCGGTGCAAGCGCAGTCATCGCACGGTGTACGGCCTGCGCCGTAACCTCTGCACTGGAACGGACCGGCGCCGGTTCACGCACCGCCTGCTCCAGCGTCTCGACGCCGCACAAGCCGCAGCCGGTGCGCCCGGCCAGGTTGCGACGACGCTGCTTGAGACGCATGAAGCATTCGGACGAGATCCGCAAATCAACCTGGATACCCGCATCGACCTGTACAGCCTCGAGATCGTAGAGATCACTCAGGTCGTTCAGGATGCCTTCGGACAGGCTGAAACCCACCGCGAAATCCTCGAGATCAGCCGGAGTCGCCAGCATCACGGCATGCGAAATGCCGTTATACACCAGCGCCACCGGCACCTCTTCGGCCACCTGGTCGATGCCATCGACGGTCTGGTCATTCGACCAGCGTTCCACCCGATGGCTGTTCCAGGTGTTCGCGTTTACAGACTGCCCGACGGCGGAGGACATGCATACGCTCATGGGTTTTCCGTTTCGCGCGCCTTGAGCAATTCAAGCTGCTCTTCGGTAAAGCGCAAGAAACCTTTCTGCCATTCCGAGGGCTGCGACACCGGCGTGACCTGCACCGCAGTGACCTTGTACTCAGGACAGTTGGTTGCCCAGTCGGAGCTGTCGGTAGTGATCACGTTGGCGCCGGATTCCGGGAAATGGAAGGTGGTATACACCACTCCCGGCTGAACGCGTTCAGTGATCTCCGCGCGCAGCACGGTTTCACCCGCGCGGCTGGTGATGCCGACCCAATCGTCCTGACGGATGCCGCGATCTTCGGCATCGTGCGGATGGATCTCCAGACGGTCCTCGCTGTGCCACATCGAATTCTTCGTACGTCGAGTCTGTGCACCGACGTTGTATTGCGACAGAATACGACCCGTGGTCAGAATCAGCGGGAACTTGCGCGAAGTACGCTCAACACTCGGAACGTAACGCGTGACAGCAAATTTGCCTTTACCGCGCACGAACTGCTCGACGTGCATGATCGGCGTACCCGCTGGCGCATCGTCGTTACACGGCCACTGGATTGAACCCAACTCCTCGATACGGCTGAAACTCACGCCGCGGAAAGTCGGCGTCAGGCGCGCGACTTCGTCCATGATTTCGGACGGATCCTTGTAGTTCATCGGGTAACCGAGCGCATTGGACAGCGCCTGCGTGGTTTCCCAATCCGCCAGTCCGGCCATCGGCTGCATGACCTTGGTCACACGCGAAATGCGTCGCTCAGCGTTGGTGAAGGTGCCGTCTTTTTCGAGGAAGGACGAACCCGGCAGGAAGACGTGGGCAAACTTGGCCGTCTCATTGAGGAACAGATCCTGCACGATCAGGCATTCCAGCGACTCCATCGCGCGCGCGACGTGCTGGGTATCCGGATCGGACTGAACGATGTCTTCGCCCTGCACATACAAGCCTCTGAACAGACCGTCGGTGGCGGCATCGAACATGTTCGGGATACGCAGGCCCGGTTCGGCCTCCAGCTCAACCCCCCATTCAGATTCGAATTCCGCTCGCGCGGTGGCGTCTGACACGTGGCGATAGCCCGGCAATTCGTGCGGGAAGGAGCCCATGTCACATGCCCCCTGCACGTTGTTCTGACCGCGCAACGGGTTGACGCCGACCCCTTCACGGCCGATGTTTCCGGTCGCCATCGCGAGGTTGGCAATGGCCATGACCGCAGTCGAACCTTGGCTGTGCTCGGTCACACCGAGACCGTAGTAGATTGCGGCATTGCCACCGGTGGCAAACAGGCGCGCAGCGGCACGCAATTCCTCAGCCGATACACCGATGGTTTCGGCAAGCGCCTCGGGGCTGTTCTCTTCCTGCGCGATGAAAACTTTCCACTCTTCGAACGCCGGCATTTCGCAACGTTCGCGCACGTACTCTTCCTGCATCAACCCTTCGGTGACGATGACGTGAGACAACGCGTTGATGATCGCCACGTTGGTGCCCGGACGCAGCTTGAGGTGATAGTCGGCCTTGACGTGGGGCGACTTGACCAGATCAATGGTGCGCGGATCGATGACAATCAGCTTCGCGCCTTCGCGCAAACGGCGTTTCATCTGCGACGCAAACACCGGGTGGCCGTCCGTCGGGTTGGCGCCGATGACCATGATGACGTCTGACTTGAGCACCGAATCGAAGGTTTGCGTACCCGCCGATTCACCCAAGGTGACCTTGAGCCCGTAACCGGTGGGCGAGTGGCACACGCGCGCGCAGGTGTCGACGTTGTTATTCCCGAACGCGGCACGCACCAACTTCTGAACGAGATAGGTTTCTTCGTTGGTGCAGCGCGACGAGGTAATGCCACCGACTGCATCACGGCCATATTTGGCCTGAATGCGCTTGATCTCGGAGGCCGCGTAATTGATCGCTTCATCCCACGACACTTCCTGCCACGGATCGGTGATTTTCTTGCGAATCATCGGCTTGGTGATGCGATCCGGATGGGTGGCATAACCAAACGCGAAACGACCCTTGACGCAGGAATGGCCGTGGTTGGCCTTGCCGTCCTTGTGCGGAATCATGCGCACAACGGTTTCGCCCTTCATTTCCGCCTTGAATGAGCATCCCACACCGCAGTATGCGCAGGTGGTGGTTTTGTAGTGTTCGGCCTGACCCAGCTCGACCACACTCTTTTCCATCAGCGTTGCGGTCGGGCAGACCTGCACGCATGCACCACAAGACACACACTCCGAGTCCATGAAGTCTTCGTTCTGGCTGGCCGCAATGCGTGAAGCAAAGCCTCGGCCGTCAACCGTCAGCGCGAACGTGCCCTGGGTTTCCTCGCAGGCACGCACGCAGCGGTTACACACGATGCACTTGGAAGGGTCGTAATTAAAGTACGGGTTGGACGCATCCGTCGTGTCATTGAGGTGGTTGGCACCTTCGTAGCCATAACGCACCTCGCGCAAGCCCACAACGCCCGCCATGTCCTGCAGTTCACAGTTGCCGTTGGCGGAACAGGTCAAGCAATCGAGCGGGTGGTCGGAGATATACATCTCCATGACGTTGCGGCGCAGATCGGCAACCTTGTCCGTCTGGGTCTTGACCGACATGCCTTCGGCAACCGGTGTGGTGCACGAGGCCGGCGTGCCGCGACGGCCTTCAATTTCGACCAGACACAGACGGCATGAGCCGTAGGCTTCGAGACTGTCCGTGGCGCACAGCTTCGGAATATTGATGCCGGCCTCAGCAGCGGCACGCATCACGGAAGTGCCTTCCGGCACCGTGATTTCGACGCTGTCGATGGTCAAGGTGACAAGGTTTTCCGACGTGCTTGCCGGCGTCCCATAATCGATGTCGTTCAGGTGGTAGAGCATCGGATAATCCTCCTCAGGCCGCCTGGTTGGCGGACTCCTCAATACCGAAATCGGTCGGGAAGTGGTTGAGTGCGCTCAGCACGGGGAAGGGCGCCATGCCGCCGAGTGCGCACATGGAACCGTCGAGCATCGTGTCGCACAGCTCGCGCAGCAAAATGACCTGCTTGGGACGTTCTTTCCCATCCACAATGCGTTCAATGACTTCTGCGCCGCGTGTTGCACCAATCCGGCAAGGGGTGCATTTCCCACACGATTCAATCGCACAGAATTCCATCGCAAAACGCGCCATCTCGGCCATGTCGACGGTGTCATCGAACACCACCAGACCACCGTGACCGAGCATCGCGTCTTTCGCGGCAAGCGCTTCGTAATCAAGCGGCAGGTCGAAGTTGGATTCCGGCACGTAAGCGCCTAACGGACCGCCGATCTGTACCGCGCGAATCGGACGACCGCTCCTGGATCCACCCCCGAAGTCATACAGCAACTCACGGATGGTCAAGCCAAAAGCCACCTCGACCAGACCGCCATACTTGACGTTGCCGGCGAGCTGGAAGGGCAGGGTGCCACGCGAACGGCCAACGCCGTATTCCTGGTAGTTCTCTCCGCCCTGGTCGAGGATCACCGGCACGCTGGCGAGCGAAATCACGTTATTGACCACGGTCGGCTTGCCGAACAAACCCTCGATCGCCGGCAGGGGCGGCTTGTACCGCACCATGCCGCGTTTGCCTTCCAGGCTTTCCAGCAGCGAAGTTTCCTCGCCACAGATGTAGGCACCCGCGCCGCGACGCACTTCAAGAAAGAATGTCTTGCCTGAGCCGAGGATGTCTTCACCCAGATACCCGCGCGCCATGCCCACCTCAATGGCCTCATTGAGGATCTCTTCCGCGTAGGGGTATTCCGAACGCAGATAGATGTAGCCTTGCGTCGCGCCCACTGCGAGACCCGCGATGGTCATGCCTTCAATCAGCACGAAGGGGTCGCCTTCCATGACCATGCGGTCGGAAAAGGTGCCCGAGTCGCCCTCGTCTGCGTTGCACACGATGTATTTCTGGTCAGCCGGGGCGTTGAGCACCGTATTCCACTTGATGCCGGTCGGGAACGCTGCCCCGCCACGGCCACGCAGACCGGAAGTGGTGACCTCTTCCACGATTTGCGCCGGTTCCAGTTTCAACGCATTGGCAAGACCGCGATAACCGTCGTAGGCAAGGTAATCATCGAGCGACACCGGATCCGTCAGGCCGATACGCGCAAAGGTCAGGCGTTGCTGCTTCGCGAAATACGGAATCTGTTCGGTCAGGCCAAGGCTCAAACGATGCTGTTCGCCATACAGGAAGTTGGCCTCGAACAGCTCGGACACATCTTCCGGCTTGACCGGACCGTAGGCAACGCGACCTTCAGGCGTCGACACTTCGACCATCGGCTCCAGCCAGAACATGCCGCGCGAACCATTGCGCACGAGGTTGATGGTTGCGCCACGCTTGGCCGCCTCGACGGCAATGGCGCGCGCCACCTTGTCCGCACCTTTCGAGATGGCAGACGAATCACGGGGGACATAAACGGTAACGGTCATTATCGAGCCCTCAGCGAATCGACGATTTCGTCGAAGGATTCCGAACTCACTTCGCCGACCACTTCGCCATTCACCATGATCGACGGCGAACAGGCGCAGTTGCCCAGACAGAACACCTCGTCGAACGAGATCGCTCCGTCTGCGGTGGTTTCGTGAAAATCAACACCCAGCTTCTTTTTCGCGTGCTTGATGAGATCATTCACGCCCATCGCCTGGCACGCTTCGGCGCGGCAAATCTGCAGGGCATGACGCCCCGGCGGCGTAGTGCGGAAATCGTGATAAAAAGTCAGCGTGCCATGCACCTCGGCACGCGACAGGTTGAGTGCCTCGGCAATCAACGGTATGGAATCCTCCGGCACGTAGCCGAGCTCATCCTGGATACCGTGAAAGATCGGCAGCAACGCGCCGGGCATGTCCTGCAACGCCGAAACGATGCCCAGGACCTTGTCGCGATCCCAGTCGGCCTGGTCGATGTTCATGGTCTTCCTCTGAATTACTTGAAAAACGATCCATTCGGGTTATGCTGGATTCAGAAGGAACGCATATGCAAATACGTTCATATAAATACAGTCGCAACCCAAATACTGTTTTTGGAAGGTAGCAGAGGATCAAAAGCCTCTCAATATGAGATAGTTTGCACATGAAGTTCAAAATTTCGATCCAGCCCGCTTGGCGTGTGACGCGCGACGAAGAGGTCGAGCTGGCCCTGCCGGGGTTGCTCGCTCTGCTCGCCGCCATCGACGAACTCGGCCAGATTGAACAGGCGTGCGCACACCTGAAGGTGTCCTACCGTCACGGCTGGGGACTGTTACGCACCGGCGAGGAAGTTTTCGGCACGCCATTGGTGAGCAAAACGCGCGGGCGCGGCACTTCGTTAACAGCGCTGGGCAAAAAACTGTTGTGGGCAGACAAGCGTATTGCCGCACGGCTCGCACCGACCCTCGACAGCCTCGCCTCCGAACTCGAAACCGAACTGATGAAGGACATCGAGCATCGCAAGCAGATCCTGCGCGTGCACGCCAGCCACGGCTTCGCCGTCGAGACGCTGCGCGGCCATCTGGTAGAGGCCGCAATTCCGGTAGAGTTGAAATACTGCGGCAGTCTGGACGCGGTCGCCGCCCTTGCGCGGGGAGATTGTGATGTGGCCGGCTTTCACGTACCGCTGGGAAAATTCGAAGCGGCCGCATGGGAACAGTACCGCCGCTGGTTGAAGCCGAAAAAACATCGCCTGATTCATCTCGCGGTACGCCAACAGGGACTTTTCGTGCCGCCCGGAAACCCGAAAAACATTACCGGGCTGGACGATCTGGTGCGCAAGGATGTCGTCTTCGTAAACCGCCAGCCCGGCTCCGGCACACGCATTTTGCTTGATCTGTTACTCGATGAGCGCGGCCTCGACAACGACCAGATCCACGGTTTCCGCAACGCCGAACTGACCCACGCCGCAGTGGCCGCCTATATCGCCAGCGGCATGGCCGACGTCGGCTTTGGCGTACACACTGCCGCCCACCGCTTTCATCTCGACTTCGTGCCCATCGCGGACGAACGTTATTTTATTGCCTGCAATGCCTCGATGATGAAATCGGACGCCGTACGCGGCATGCTCGAGATCATGCAGCATGAGAACTTCCACGCAGTTGTCGACCGCTTGCCGGGTTACGACAGCACGGATGCCGGACAACAACTGACCCTGGATCAGGCAATTCCGCCGGCACCCTGAGTCGGTTGGCAAGCATCTCATTCCAATTCATGCGATGATTGCGTCGCATCCGAACTCATTCCGCACGAACATCCGATGGAAGCTGAAAGCCCTCAAGAAAAAACGGTTGTCGAAACGCCTCAAGCGAACATCGAACCACGCGAAGTCTTGCGTCGCCTGCAGGAAATTTCCCCGACGTTCCGCGATTGCAAACCACTCGCACTCGGGATCGACAAGGCCATCCAGGAGCGTTTCCCGGAATTCAATCGCAAGCTGGTGCGTGCAACGATGCGCATGCACGTTTCATCGACGCGCTATCTGAAGGCCCTCGAAAGGGCGACGGAGCGATTTGATCTCGACGGCAATGTCGATGGCGAGATCACCGAGGAACACCGTAGCCACGCCTCGCAGACACTGAAAGAACGTTTTGCCGCCGCGGCGAAACGCAAACGCGAGCAGGAGAAAACGGCGCGCGCTCAACAACGGGAAGAAGCCTCCGAACAGCGCAAGGCCGAACGGCTGCAGCAGCTGGTCGGCAAATTCTCGAAGCGCTGACACACCCTCCGCCCCAAACGAAGGTCCGAACGCCCGAACGTTAAGGTCGGCGAGTGTTTGTGACGGCCTGTTGCGCCGCGCTGCCAACAAAACCCGGCGCGTCACGCTCGTTCCACACGCCTTCTGTATCTATGCAAGGTTGTGGCTATCCAGCTCCAGCAGCGTTGCCGCACGCTGCGACACCACCAGCATCAGCTTCATCCCGGCACGCGTTGCGCCCACAAACAGCTTGCGTCGATTACGCTCGCTGAGCGCTTCGAAATCGATTTCGGTGAAAATCACGCACGGTGCGGCCTGACCCTTGAAGCGGTGCACCGAATCAATGAGAAAGTCTCCGTGGGTATATTCAGGCGAGCCGACCAGATCGTAGCGTCCGGTGAACGCGCGCAGACTGTGCTGACCCAAGCGTTCCAGCCCGGTGAAAGACGAATTTTCCCGACCGCGAAAAGTGACCAGCGCGATGTGTTCCCGACGAAATCCGAGGCCAATTGCACGCGCGATCGCCTGGCGGGTCCGGCTCATCATTTCCGTTTCGTCCTCCCACACCATGACCTCAACGCCCGAACGCGCCAGCGGACTGCCCGCCGTAAACGGCCGCGCAGGCGCAAGGATACGGTTGAGCAGGGCGACGATGTCAGACGGGCTGCGGAAATTGCACTCACTGGTAAGACGCACCCAGCCCGGCAATTCCACCTCGGGGCGGTCGTACAGATTTTGCATCGGATCTTCCAACCACCACGCGCGGCCTTCCGACGGAATCAAGCGGAGCAGGCTGTCATGCCATTCGGCAGTGAAATCCTGTGCCTCATCGACGATCAGCTCGTCATAGCAAGGCAGCAGCGGCAGGGCGATGAAGTCTTCAACGAGCTGCGTAAAGGCATCCGGCCGGGAAAAGTCAGGCGGTTGGCCAGCGTTCGTGAGCATGCGGTCACACAACTGGTGATAGGTGACAACCTCCGCCTGCGACGGCGCAATGCGCGCGATATGATCCGCCAAAGGTCGGTTGTAGCACACGTAAAGCGCGCGCCGCTCGGCCGCGCGCGCGTCGTTCAGCACGGCCAATGCGAGCTGGGTTTTGCCGCTCCCGGCGGTGCCCGTCACGCGCAGGCGATGCGGCGAGGCTTCGATGCGGCGCCCCCATTCGGCCAGCCCCCCGGCGAGCCGGGTGTATAGCATCGTAACCTGACCGACCAGGGCGCTCGGATCGGGCGCGAGCTCCAATTCATCAGCGAAAAATCGATCCAGGCGGGCCATCACGTCCGACGGGGCGTTTTCCTCTGCTCCCTCACCGGCAACCAGATCGCGCACCCGCGCGATGAGCTGATCGCGCCGGCTGCTGTCGATGATGCGCGTCGGATCCATCCCGACGCTGCCGGCTTGACGCACGACGCAATCCGGACAGTAGAGCAACAGATCAAGCACCGGTTCCGCACCGTCCAGGATCGTTCTGAGCCGAGCGCGCAGGTGATCGGCGGTGCGAGCGAGCTCTACACTGACATTACGTCGAGCGCGAATATGGCGTTTGACCAAGCCTTCCGGGGTTTCCTCAAGAAAACCGGCGACCTGCTGAATCAACAACACCCGTCCGAGCGGCCCCACGACCACGAAGTCCACGTTGCCGAACAACAGCCGTTCGTGCGCGGCGCGCGTCCAATGGTTGCCGTGATAGACCACGCAGTCAGCCGGCAGGCCATTGTCCAGCTCGATCAGCGTGTCAAGTTTGCGCGCCTGCGCGCCGCTGGCGGACAGCTCGCGCCAGCCTTCAGGATGAATGCGGGGCATGGGACGTCTGGGCAGCATGGTTGGCAATCCGCATGGTAATACGGGAAATCCCCTTCTTGCTGTCTTTCGGGAGGCGAGCCATAGTGAAACAGCGGTTGCGGATTACATATCTTCATGACAAAAGAATGTCTTCACGGAGGATGTTTCATGGCTACATTTCATGCCTTGGCAATCAAGAGGCTTCCCGGCAAGGTCGGGCTGATAGGCAAACCCGAAACGCCTCCAGCCGAAATACTGCTCGAGCAGCCCGCCCTATCGGTAATGACCGACCTGACCCGCATTCCAGCGGCCTCGGTCTCGCCCGACGAATCCGTGGACCAGGCTCACACACGCATGCTCGAACGCCGCGTGCGAATGCTGTTTGTCATTGACACCTTCGAAACCCTGTTTGGCCTGGTCACATCCACCGACATACTCGGCGAAAAACCCATGCAGATCGTGCGTGATCGCGGCATACATCACGATGAAATCCGCGTGCAGGACATCATGACGCCGGTCTCAGCCGTCGAGGCACTTGGTCTCGAGCAGGTGAAGCAGGCCCGCGTGGGCGAGATTGTCGAGACCATGCGTGAGCAGGGCCGTCACCATATGCTCGTGGTGCGGCGCACCGAAAGTGACGCATTGCAGGTATGCGGCGTGTTTTCCGCTGCAGATCTGTCACGCCTTCTGGGATTTGAAATCGTGCCGCTGACGGTGGCGAGGACTTTCGCCGAAATCGAGAAAACCCTCGCGCACGAGTAGGGCC
>Ga0079223_10000895_pt1 | contig 16702 bp, 15 predicted proteins | sample Stecom2011_FD_75072 | JGI IMG/M metagenome (GOLD analysis project Ga0079223, IMG submission 75072) | Agricultural soil microbial communities from Utah to study Nitrogen management - Steer compost 2011 | ecosystem: Environmental > Terrestrial > Soil > Agricultural land | place: USA: Utah... | reverse complement strand
GGGAAAAGAAAAAGGATCATTCCAAAGAATCGATCCTTTTTCACCATCAAACCAACTAACTAAAAACAAAAATTTATCTTAAGGATATTTACTTAATCTTAACAAATGAACAACAATTGCTCATGATTTTGCTAACTTATTGAATACTTTAGTGGAAAACAAATAATAGGATGTAGGAAAATCCTGTGTTTGAAAGGAAGGGGTGATGTTAGTTAAAATGCTCTGTTAAAAATCTGCAATATGTTTATAATCAATGCGTCTTTTTAAATATCTTGTATGGTCAAAGGCATCTTGAGAAAGTGTGGATTGTCATAATAATGAAAAGTGGGGTTATGGAATGGACATTTGAAAATTTTAATACAGACTTGGATCGATTAAATCCAGAGGTGAGAAAAAAGGCTTTGGAAATTGCGAGGAAGTTAATGGTAGATGGGAAGCATTCGGAGAGCCAAGCTATAAAGGAGGCCATTTTGCAAGCACAGGAATGGTTCTATGACTTGGAAGGTTAAAAGTAATCTTGATATTTTATAGATTGAACATACAAGTACGGTACAATGGTTGATTGTACTTTATAATTAAAACGATTAAAAATGAAACTACATACTCTTTTCGCCTTGTTCGCCATTTGTTTTATCTCAAGCCCTGTGCTTTCGCAGAATAAGGATGAAATGGCCGAGTCTTCAGTTAAAACACAGACAGCATTTGATGCTTTAATGCTCTCAAAAACTTTTGAATTTGTTGCCAAAACAGTTTTCCCATCAGGACAATCACCAAAGGATTTGAGTGGGAGCAATTATTCCATAACTTTTACGCCAGAAGTAATAGCTAGCCATCTGCCCTTCTATGGAACTGGCCATAGTGGGATGGCGCTTACACGGGATAGAGGAATGCGTTTTAAAGGAGTGCCGGAAGATTTTGCGGTAGAGAAAACCGAAAGAGGTTATGTAGTTAGCGCTAAAGTTAGGGATGAAAATGACGTTTTTTCAATATCGTTGACAGTTTCAAATTCCCGAACTGCCACTTTGAATATCAGCACCAACAATCGGAGCTCTATTAGTTATTATGGGGAGGTGAAGTAGGTTAGAATTAAGGTACGGGAGTGGATTCTCGCAACAATTTCTATGCTTGGAATATTGAGGTTTCGATTTATAATACGAGCTCTTTAAATAGTCTCTCCAAGGTTTCATCCAAAGAGTCACTAAATCCACTATGCGGTCGCGAGGTTTGCAACGAAGTACTGCGTTGTGCGGTAAGCCAGCGAAATCTTTCCGGGACATCCCAAGTAGCTATATGACCTCCATCTTCGGCGCCCAAACAAATTTTTTCAAAAGCGCGTAAATTTTCTTCGATGGTTTCTACCTCTAATTCTCCTGGGAAAAGTTTTAGCTTTTCTATATCAAGGTGATATTTACATCCTAAATAATTACAAGCTTTACAAAAAAGGATAATTCCCACGTTTATAAATTCCTCTCGTTCCACACGGGGGACAAATCGAATTACTGCATACTCATACAAGTGTTTCCCGGGCATGATGAATTTGTTTTATAAAGTTGATGGAGTTGTTTCGTCTGTTAACCAGGAATTGATAATAAATTTTTCTGATGGCGTCTGGAGCCAAATCACTGTCTTCCCAAATAAGCCAGTCTTCAGGAATTAAGTCGGTAATCTCACGCAGTTTAGCGTCGGGTAACAAGATTGTCATTTCTTCATTAATCGTTTCCACTGATGTAGCTCTAGGCAATAATACGTGATCTTTAATATATGGAAATGGACTTAGAGCTTGTTTCTCCCAATTATCCCAAGCATGGTGAAAATAGAAGGTTGCGCCGTGATCTATCAACCACACTTCCCTGTTCCAAAGCAGCATATTTGTGTTTTTTACCGTTCGGTCTATATTGGTGGTATAAGCATCCAGCCAAACTATTTTTGAAGCCAAATCTTCCGGAACCTGGGTCACAACAGGATCAAAAGTGAGAGCGCCGGACAGAAAATGGAGGCCCATATTTAGTCCTCGGCTATTTTTTAATAAATCCTGAATTTCCTCATCCCCTTCACTACGGCCAAAAGCCTCGTCAAGATTTGCAAAAACTAGTTCCGGGATTTTTAATCTCAACGTACGGGCGATTAACCCTCCGAGCAGTTCGGCAATTAAAGCTTTTACGCCATGACCAGCACCGCGGAATTTCAATACGTATTTAAACCCATCGTCGGCTTCTGCCAGGGCTGGGAGGGAACCCCCTTCGCGCAAAGGGGTAATATAGCGGGTTACGTTTACGGTTCGCAAATCAATTTTATTTATTCCCATGAGTGAAAGGGTAAGTCAACTTCAAAATTAGGATTATTTGTGAAAAGAGAAGGGTGACTTTTAAATTGCTTTATATAAATGGCTTATTTTACTTTCATTCATCTATTTTTGTCACCTTGGAATACGTAATTTTACGAAAATAGGAAAACTTCAAACCCGACACTATTGAATCTTACGATTGAAAACATTTTACTTGTAGGCTCCATTTTGCTTTTAATAAGCATTATTGCCGGGAAAACATCCTATAAATTTGGGGTTCCTACCTTAGTGCTTTTCTTGGGCATCGGGATGTTGGCAGGGGAAGATGGCATTGGCGGAATAAGCTTTAACGATCCGCATATCGCGCAACTTATAGGAGTTGTTTCTTTGAACTTTATATTGTTTTCTGGAGGCTTGGACACCGATTGGAAGGCCGTAAAACCAATCGTCAAGGAAGGGATCATGCTTTCCACCCTCGGGGTTTTATTAACGGCCTTGAGTTTAGGAGGCTTTGTTTACTATGTTACAGATTTCACTTTTTACGAAAGTATGCTCTTGGGAAGTATTGTTTCTTCAACAGATGCGGCGGCAGTTTTTTCTATATTAAGATCTAAAAACCTTGCGCTAAAAACCAATTTGCGGCCAACTTTAGAGATGGAAAGCGGAAGTAACGATCCTATGGCTTATGTTCTTACCATTGCCTTTTTGGGGCTGGTCGTGAATCAAGACAAAGAATGGACTTCTATAATTCCATTGTTCTTACTTCAGATGGTTATTGGTGCCATTGCTGGTTTTGGCTTTGGTAGGTTGAGTAAAATTATAATCAATAGGATTCGATTGGATTTTGAAGGCTTATATCCTGTTCTTGTGATAGCTTTAATGTTCATAACCTTTTCCGTAACCGATTTTGTGGGAGGGAATGGGTTTTTGGCAATTTATATCTGTGCTCTGTATTTGGGTAACCAATACCTGATCCACAAAAAGACTATCTTAAAAATGTACGATGGGCTCGCTTGGCTCATGCAAATTGTTCTTTTCCTCACCTTGGGACTTTTGGTATTGCCGACCCAAATTGTGCCTGTTATAGGTATTGGACTCGTTATCTCTCTGTTTTTGATGTTAGTTGCACGTCCGTTAAGCGTGTTTATAAGTCTGATTCCTTTTAAGATGAAATTGCGGAGGCGATTTTACATTTCCTGGGTTGGATTACGGGGTGCAGTGCCAATTGTATTTGCTACCTATCCACTCTTAGCGGGAATTGAGAAGGCGAATATGATTTTTAATATAGTGTTCTTTATTTCTCTCACCTCGATATTAGTTCAAGGAACTACGCTCGGCATTGTGGCCAAATGGTTAAATGTGAGTATTCCCGAAGAAGCTAATAAAATGACACCAACCGAGAAGTTCCTTTCCGAACATCCCAAAACTGAGATGCGGGAAATAGGAATAGACAATGGCAATAAGGTGGTTGGAAAACAGATTGTGGAGATTGAGTTTCCGAAAGCCGCCATTATTGCAATGATAAAAAGAGATGATAAGTATATCACTCCCAATGGAAGTACCGTTATTAATGCCGAAGATGTGCTTATAGTTCTTTCCGATTCTAAAAAGGGCATCAGAAAAGTTTATGATACCTTGGGAATTAAAAGATACGAGGTGTAAAACCACGATTCGAATTGACGATTTTCCTTTAAAACTCTAACTTTACAATGCTTTTAACGTCCTTCCTAAGTTCGATTTTGTATTTTTCGCTTGCTATGAATCCAGTGCAACAAATAAACGTCGATAATAAAACATTTCCCAAAAGTCTTGAAAAGGAAGTATTGAAAGCGCTTTCTTTTTATCCTGAACTCAATGAAACTTCTATAGAATTTAAGTTTAAGGATAAGATTAAAAAATCTACAATGCAGGCCCAGCCTCGATTTTCTAGTTTTTTTAAAAATAAAAAGAAGCGGGAATACATGATTTTAATCAGCAGAAATATCCAAATTGACGGTGAAAATTTTACCATACCCGATATCCCATCAGATGTAATTGTAGGATGGCTTGGCCATGAGTTGGGTCACGTTATGGATTATAGTGAAAGAACCAATGTGGGCATGTTGATTTTTGGGATTAAATATCTTTTCTCTTCCGCCCATATAAAGGAAGTGGAACGTGCGGCAGACACTTATGCCATCGCGCATGGGATGGGTGATTATATAATAAAAACCAAGAATTTTATCCTCGATAATGCCGATCTTTCCGAAAAATACAAAGCTCGGATCCGAAGACTGTACATTTCTTCTGAAGAGGTAATGGAACTTATCAACGAGAATAAAATAGAGGAGGAACTAGAAGTTGTTGAAGAGGCGGAATAAATGTCAATCTTATTTTTGGGATTTGACAAAACTTTCCCATTTCTTAAACTTCTCTTCATCCATAACCTTTTCCATTTTAACCTGTCCGCCTTTTTTTTTGTTCTTGGCATTCCATCCGTGAAATATTTCTGGATTTACCGTAGTTACTTTTACTCCCTTTAAAGCTTTTGAACGCGCTACCTCGTAATTTTTATTGGCACCCTTCAAGCATATGTCAAGTGCATCTGCAATTTCGTTTTCATCAACACCCGTATCAGTTCCCAAATACCAATGGTGGTGAAAATCACCATTAATTTTTACCGCCGCTAAGGTGAATTCAGGAATTTTTATATCGAATTTCTCTTCCATTTCTCGTAAGGCTACTTCCATTTTATTCACAGATAGTTGAGAGCCTACTACATTTAAAAAGAATTTTGTGCGGCCTGTGATTTTTATTTCCGCCTTTTCAACATCCGTAAAGGCGATGGTGTCGCCAATTAAATAGCGCCATGCTCCCGAAACTGTACTGATTATCAGTACGTAATCGGTATTTGGTTTTACTTCTGAGAGACTTAATGACGGGGCATCTTGGGAAATGGAACCGTTTTCGAGAATATATTTGGGATGAAAAGGCACAAATTCAAAATAGATTCCGTTATCGGTCACCAATTTCATGGAAGTGGTATCTGGCCGATTTTGAAAAGCTAGAAAACCTTCTGAAGCCAGGTAGGTATCGATTATGATGATGGGGTGGGCGAGGAGTTGATTAAAACTTTTTTCGTAAGGTTGAAAAGCCACGCCCCCAGTGGTGAAAACTTGAAGATTGGGCCAAATGTCGTGTATGTTATTTACTTCGTGATGTTCTATTACTTTCTTCAACATAAGTTCCATCCAAGAAGGGATCCCGCTTAGCGCCCCAATATCCCAATCTTTGGCTTGTTTGGCAATGGTCTCCACTTTTTGATCCCAATCCTCCATTAGTGCAATTTCCTCCCCAGGCTTATAAAATCCGCGAAACCAAAAAGGAATATTACTCGCACCAATACCGCTTATCTCTCCCTCCAAAAATTGATTTTGTTCCTCAAGATTGGTGCTACTGCCCAGCATCATAATCTCTTTTTCATAAAAATCGGAAGGGATGTCAAAATTTGCCAAAGCGCCAATCTGCTTTATCCCGCTATTTCGGATGGCCTCAACCATTTCATCGGTTACCGGAATCCGTTTTGATGTTTTTCCAGTGGTACCACTGCTTCTCGCAAAATATTTGGGTTTTCCGGGCCAACTGATATCTTCGAGACCTTCTTGGGTCTTGTTCCACCATTGTTCATCCATTTGATGATAATCAAAATAAGGAACTTTCTCAGAAAAGTACTTTTGAACATCTTTTGATACCAATATTTTCTGGAAACCGTAATATTTTCCGAAAGCGGTGTTTTTAGCTTTTTCGAGTAAGTTCTGTAAAACTTCCTTTTGCGATTCCACCGGTGATTTCTCAGAAACCAAGGCTCCTCTTAAATCGATAGCTGTTTTAATAATTGATCCCAGTATGGCCATTCTTTGAAATTTTTGATGAAACTACGGTTTTTGAAAATCCAGAATAAATATTTTAATTGAACTTTAACCTTTTCAAACTAAAAAAGGGAAATGGTATCTTTGTAAAAAAAGAAATGCACCATCCTGATTCTATTAGATTAAACAAAGCCATTGGCGAAAGTGGATACTGCTCTCGTAGAGAGGCAGATGCCTTAATTGAAAAAGGGCGTGTGACCATCAACGGGGAGCAAGCCGTCTTGGGAGACCGCGTAATGCCTGGCGATAAGGTATGTGTGGATGGGAAGCCTATTTCACAAAGTGATACCACTGTTTTTATAATGTTAAACAAGCCAGTAGGAATTACTTGTACTACAGATAGTCGCGTGCCCGGGAATGTGGCCGAATTTGTAAACCATCCCGAGCGCATCTTTCCAATAGGGAGATTGGACAAGCCTAGCGAGGGATTGTTATTGATGACTAATGAAGGGGATATTGTAAATAAAATCCTCCGCGCGGGCAACAGCCATGAGAAGGAATATATTGTAAAAGTAAACAGGCACGTTACCGATGATTTTTTAATACGAATGGGATCGGGTATACCTATTTTGGATACAGTTACAAAACGCTGCAAGGTTGAGCGAATCAGTCGTTTTGAATTTAGGATTGTGCTGGTGCAAGGTCTAAACCGTCAAATCCGCAGAATGTGCGAGTATTTAGGATATGAGGTAGTGGCGCTACAGCGAATTAGAATAATGAATCTTGAGTTGGGGGATTTACCTGTTGGAAAATGGCGCGATCTTACGGCAAAGGAGTTGAAGATCTTGAGGGATTCGGTTAAGGACAGTGATGGGTTGCCCAAGACCTACGAGAGAGAGGCAAGGGCTCCTAAACCCGAAATACAAAGCAAGGATTCAAAACTTCCCGCCAGAAGACGAAGAAGGGATTAGGTTATACCAAGAAAAAACCGCGCACCGATTGAGTAGCACGCGGTCATTTCAACTAACTAACCAAATTAAATTTCAATTATGAAATCTCAACCATTTTCTTTAGGACTTTCTGCTCTTCCAATTTTGGAAGGGTAACTCTCAGAACCCCATTATCGTAATTCGCCTGAATGTCTTCAGTATTAATGTTTTCTGGTAAAATAAAAGAACGCTCAAAACTTTTATAGTTAAACTCCCTTCTTTTAAATAGGGCATCGTCGCTTTCTTCTGTTTTTTCTTCTACTTGTTTGGCGGTTATTTTTAGAGTATCCTCTTCCACCTCTATAGAGAAGTTTTCCTTAGCCAATCCAGGAGCAGCTAATTCGACCACAAAATTCGGCAATTTTTCAATTATATTTACCGCTGGATTGCTAAATGTTTCATAATTGTGACGGGCAAACTCTGGGCTGTCAAAAAAAAGATTATCCAATATAGTTGGAAACCACAAATTGCTTTTATTTATTGCTTTCATATCTAAATATTTTAAAGTTTATCATTTGATTGAATTAAGTCAATAACAATTCCATTTCCGGTTTTATGACGTTTTGGCTGAAATAGCTAGTTTTTTAATGACGATATGGCTGGAATCGGCGTTCGAATTAACAATTAGGTCGATTTTAGTAATATTGGGCGAGTCGTTTCATTACTTTTAAGACGAATTATCACCGTAATATGAAAAAAGTTTTCTTCCGACTCTTTGATTTCTTCAACACTCTAGAAAGCAAAATTGCATTTTATCCGAGCCTCCTAGCCATTTCTGGATTTTTGTTTGCGTTGGTGATGATTTATTTGGAGCAATTGGGCGTTTCCCGGAGAGTAATGGAATTTTTTCCAAAGTTGATGGTTGAGGATGGGGATACGGCGCTCACGGTTTTAAGCGCATGTTTGGGAGGACTTATTTCTTTGATGGTCTTCAGTTTTTCAATGGTTATGTTGTTGCTCAGTCAAGCTTCAAACAACTATTCCCCGCGGTTGCTTCCTGGACTTATAAGCGATAAGCGGCACCAGTTTATCTTGGGTATTTTCATGGCCGCTATCTTATATAATATTTTCACGCTTTTTTCTATTGAGCCGAGTGAGAACAAATACACTTTGCCGGGCTTATCAATTTTGTTGGGTATCGTTTTCACAATTCTGTGCTTGGTAGCGTTTATATATTTTATTCACACTATTTCTCAAAGCATTCAAATCAATAATATTTTGGACAATATTTTCAAACAAGCTCAATCCAGGCTTAAAACTTTGATTAGTTCCGAAGAAAGGGATCATAAGTCATTCCCTGATACTCAGAATTGGTATGAGTATACAGCCGGTCGCAGTGGATATTTTCAAAATATAGCAACTGAAAATATTCTTAACATATGTGATAAATTGGGGACCAAAATTTACATAAGGGTTCCAAAAGGCCTTTTTGTTCTTGAAAATGCCATTTTTATAAAATCAGAAAAGCAATTAGACGAGAAATCACTTGCTTCAATTGTTTCCAATATCAGCTTTGCTCGTGGGGAATTAGTAGAGGATAATTATATATTGGGATTTAAGCAAATTACAGAAATTGCGGTAAAGGCCATGTCACCTGGAATAAACGATCCAGGAACTGCGATTAATGCTTTAGATTATTTAACCGAACTATTTGCGTTGAGGATGCGAAAACAGGACATTGGGGTTATTGCCAACGATGGGAAGTCCCTGCTCAAAATTGCTGTGGTGAGTTTTGAAGAACTTATTTACCATGTTATGGCAGCTTTGCGCACTTATTGTTCCCACGACCCACTTATGGTAGAAAAACTAATATGGATGTTGGAGTATCTCCAGGAAATAGAGCCTGCCGAAGATTATTACGGGGCAGTGATAATTGAGAAAAAGAAGACTCTTTTGGAGCAGGCAAAAAATTCGTTTAAATCGGAGAGAGATATTGCGATGTTGGCGAAAGTAGCAATCGTCTAATTATAATAGATCTTGAATATTTCCAAAATTTCTTCGGCGGTAAGAGTTTTGCATTTTTGTCTATCCATTTTTTTGAGGATTTGTTCGGTCACTCCGGGTCGGATACCCATTTTCAGTCCGAAGTTTTTTAATGCCACTATCTCGGTTTGATGTGTTTCATCGTCCACCTCCATCATTAATAACAGCTTATAAAAATGAGTGATTCTATCCACTTCGCTATAAAGCGGTTTTGAGGGTTGTGGGTTTTCAAAAAGATGAAGCGTTTTTTCTTTGGAAACGCCCATTTTCTTAGCCAACTTTTTTATAAACTCAATCTCTGAACGGTCAATTTTTCCATCGGCCATTACCATATTGATCAAATCGCTCAGTATGGATTTGGAATTTCTTTCCATATCTATTGTTTAAAAAAACCCTTGGCTTTTGGCGAAGGGTTTTTTATTCGTTTTAATACCTTTTAGGCAAGTACTTCCCTTACTATATCTGCTGCCTCTTGGAACTCAATAGCGCTATGAACATCTAAACCGCTATTGTCAATCATTTCTTTCGCGATGTCGGCGTTGGTGCCTTGCAAGCGTACAATAATAGGTACATCTATAGTTCCCATATTTTTATAAGCATCTATAATTCCTTGTGCCACGCGGTCGCAACGAACAATTCCCCCGAAAATATTGATTAGGATAGCCTTTACATTCGGATCTTTTAAGATGAGTTTGAAAGCGGCTTCTACACGCTCGGCATCGGCAGTTCCGCCCACATCCAGGAAGTTGGCAGGTTCGCCTCCGGCCTGTTTGATTAAGTCCATAGTGGCCATTGCAAGACCAGCTCCGTTTACCATACAGCCTACGTTGCCATCGAGATCTACATAGTTTAAACCTTTTGCTTGTGCTTCTACCTCTACAGCATTTTCCTCGCGAATATCGCGCATTTCCAAGTAATTTTTATGGCGGTACAAGGCGTTGTCGTCTATGCTCACTTTGGCATCTACAGCAATTATTTTATCGTCGCTAGTTTTTAAAACCGGATTGATTTCAAATAAGGAAGAATCAGATTCATCATAAGCCTTATAAAGAGCGGCGACGAATTTTGTCATTTCCTTAAAAGCTTTTCCGCTCAGGCCAAGATTAAAGGCAATTCTTCTGGCCTGAAAACCCAAAAGGCCAACGGCTGGATCGATTTCTTCAGTAAATATTAGGTGGGGAGTTTCTTCTGCCACTGTTTCAATGTCCATACCACCCTCAGTAGAGTACATAATCATATTGCGACCGGTGGAGCGATTTAAAAGAACGCTCATATAGTACTCCTCTGGTTCGCTGTCGCCAGGATAATAAACATCCTCGGCAACAAGAATTTGATGCACCTTTTTACCTTCTGCGGAAGTTTGTGGGGTAATCAAATTCATTCCAATAATTTGACCAGCAATAACTTTAACTTCCTGTAAGTTCTTAGCAAGCTTAACGCCACCGCCCTTACCTCGGCCTCCAGCGTGAACCTGGGCTTTAAGAACATGCCAACCAGTGCCGGTAGTTTCAGTAAGTTTTTTTGCGGCTTCCACTGCTTCTTCTGGAGTGGTGGCCACGATGCCGCGCTGAATTTCAACGCCAAAACTGTTTAAGATTTCTTTTCCTTGATATTCGTGTAAATTCATAGTAGCGGTTTTGAAAGCTGCACACAAGGCGAGCTTGTTGGATTATTGATGGCAAAAATAACAAATGTTAGAGGAACTGACTAATATATTTTAGTTTCATAAGAGAGCGTTGAAGAATGAAAAATATACTAGAAGCCTCAATAATTGTAAATGTGGGTATTCCGAAAATTAAACATTTATTAATGGATTATTTATAATAGCATTTCTATTTTTACGCTAGGTTTATAAAACTAAATAATAATTTTATGAGAAATCAAGACCTTTTGGCTATTGTCCAAGAATTCGGAAGCCCTGTTTATGTTTATGATGCCGCAAAAATCGAAAAGCAATATAAACGTCTTACGAAGGCCTTTCAAAAGGTTCAAAACTTGAAAATTCATTATGCTGTAAAAGCGCTTTCAAACATATCGGTTTTGAAATTGCTTATAAAAATGGGAAGTGGGTTGGATACGGTTTCCATTCAAGAGGTAATGCTGGGTTTGCAATCGGGCGCCAAGCCGGAAGATATAATCTACACTCCAAATGGGATTTCATTAGAGGAAATAGAAAAAGCAGCTACTTTGGGGGTGCAAATAAATATCGATAATCTTTCTATTTTGGAACAGTTTGGAACGAAACACCCCCACATTCCTGTTTGTATCCGTATAAATCCACATGTTATGGCGGGAGGGAATTCCAACATTTCCGTAGGTCATATCGATAGTAAATTTGGTATTTCTATACATCAGATGCCATTGTTGAAACGGATTGTGAAGAATACTGGAATGAACATTAATGGTATCCATATGCATACGGGCAGTGATATATTAGATATAGACGTATTCCTTTATGCCTCGGAAATACTTTTTGACGCGGCGGGGAACTTTGACAATCTCGAGTTTATCGATTTTGGAAGTGGATTTAAGGTGCCTTATAAAGAAGGTGATATTGAAACCAATGTAGAAGAATTTGGAGAAAAATTGAGTAAACGCTTTAATCAATTCTGTAAAAACTATGGGAGAGAGCTCACCCTTGCTTTTGAGCCCGGCAAGTTTTTAGTTAGCGAAGCTGGTCAGTTCTTGGTAAAGGTAAATGTGATAAAACAGACAACTTCCACAGTTTTTGCGCAAGTGGATAGTGGTTTTAACCACTTTATTCGACCAATGTTTTACGGGTCGCAGCACGAGATAAGAAACATTTCGCACCCCCATGGGAAGGATCGTTTTTATACCGTAACTGGATATATCTGTGAGACAGATACCTTTACCAGCAATAGACGCATTCCGGAAATTCACGAAGGAGATATACTTTCCTTTCACAATGCGGGGGCCTATTGTTTCACCATGGCCAGCAATTACAATTCCCGATACCGTCCCGCCGAAGTGCTTTGGTATAAGGAGAGGGCACATTTAATTGGTAGAAGAGAAACCTTTGAGGATATTGTAAAAAACCAAGTGGTTCTCGATTTCTAATGGGAGTATAGTGGGAGAGAAATCGTTACAATAATTTTAATATTTTAAATTATTAGTAATAAAAAGCTATATATATGATTTTTCAACCTATATTTGCATCTTATATTAATTATTTATTTAAATACAATGAACAAAGGAACAGTAAAATTCTTCAACGACACCAAAGGTTTTGGTTTTATCACTGAAGAAGGAACCAACAAAGAACATTTTGTACACATTTCAGGCCTTATCGACGAAGTTCGCGAAGGGGATGAAGTAGAATTTGATCTTCAAGAAGGTAAAAAAGGATTGAACGCAGTTAACGTAAAAGTACTTTAATATCGCAATTTTTTTTAAGATTGAAACCTCCCAAAATTGGGAGGTTTTTTTATTTATATAGTAGTCTGAAAGTAGTTTTTTGAAATTTTTAACGATTTTTTATGATTTTAGTCGATAATATTCTACATTTATCGCGCTAACCAAATCGAATTTCAATATGAAAAGATCTACACTACTAATCATGGTGTTCTTTTTCTTGTGCTTTCATCTATCCGCACAACACCAAAATCTCCCAAGGCAAAAAGAATCAGAACGCGTGGCGAGCCAGCCGGCTTCGATATCATTGTCTACATTAATTCAAACAAAAAGTAGTACTTATCATATTACTACAGAGAATATTAGCAAATCCAGTGGGATTCGAAACGTATATCTAAGGCAGGCCATTAACGGGGTAGAGGTGTCCGGTACGGAATCCAGTGTGCACTTTGACAGAGCCGGCAAGGTGCTGATGGAGCACAACAGATTTTTGACGGATGTGAACGCAACCGTCACAAGCAGTTCCCAAGGCATAAATGCCTCTCAGGCCATTTCTTCGGTGGCTTCCCAAATGGGCTATAGAATCTCTGATCTTCAAGAGATTAAAAAAATTGGGGGAAAAAGTAAATCTGCAATTTTCAATAAGGCTGGAATTTCTTCCGAAGACATTCCCGTTAAATTAATATATTATTATCGAGAAGGAATTGGTACCCAGTTGGTATGGGAGCTTTCCATTGCTGAAAGAACCTCTTCCGATTGGTGGAATTTCCGAGTGGAGGCCGCCAGTGGGAAAATAATAGACAAAGATAACTGGACAGTTTCCTGTAATATTTTGGGGGACCATAATGATCATGTGCATTCTGTGGAATCCACATCTGCTCCTTTTATTGGGCCGATGGAAGAACCGATTACTTATAATGAAAATATAGGAGAGTCAGGAATGGCCGCACCGCCTATTGCTCGTTACCGGGTATTTGCCATGCCAGTTGAAACTCCAAACCACGGAAATAGGACTTTGGTTACCAATCCCGAAAACTTACTGGCTTCTCCCTATGGATGGCACGATACCAATGGAGTGGAAGGAGCGGAATATACCAATACTCGAGGAAACAACACAGATGCTTATGACGACGATAATGCAAATAATAACCCAGATGGGAAATATGCACCGAGTCCTGGTGGAAATCTCGTATTCGACTTTCCTTTCGATCCTATTTATAGCAGTGGTAATCAGTCAGAAAATGCTGCGATAACAAATCTTTTTTATTGGACCAATATAATTCATGATGTAGCTTATAATTATGGCTTCGATGAAGCAAGTGGCAACTTTCAGCACAACAACTACGGAAGAGGGGGTATTGGAAATGACCGTGTAAATGCGGAAGCGCAAGATGGAAGTGGGACGTGTAATGCCAACTTTGCTACCCCTCCTGACGGTAGCCGCCCAAGAATGCAAATGTATATTTGTAATAGCCGCGATGGAGATTTTGACAATGCCGTAATAGTCCATGAATATGGTCACGGTATTTCAATCAGATTGACAGGTGGTTCCTCAAATGTCAACTGCCTTAATAATCAGGAGCAGATGGGTGAAGGGTGGAGTGATTTTTACGGCTTGATGCTAACGATGAAGGCCGGCGATGTTGGTGCTAATTCCAGAGGGGTGGGTACATGGCTAATTGGTGAGGGAGCAAATGGTCCTGGTATTCGGGTTTATCCTTATAGCACCAATTTCGCTGTGAATCCGCATACATATGACGCTATAAAAACAGCGATCGCCCCTCATGGGGTGGGTGCGGTGTGGGCCACCATGCTATGGGAAATGACCTGGGAAATAATGGCGACAGTACCTTTTAGTCCAGATATTTACAATGGATCTGGTGGGAATAACATCGCTCTTGCTCTAGTTACCGAAGGTTTAAAATTACAACCCTGCAGTCCTGGATTTGTGGATGGGAGGAATGCTATTTTGGCTGCGGATCAAGCCTTGTACGGCGGGGCTTATAAATGTCAGATTTGGAATGCCTTCGCTCGAAGAGGACTTGGTTATAGCGCTAGTCAGGGAAGCACAAATAATAAGAACGACGGGGTTCAAGCTTTCGATCTCCCTCCAATTTTTGCGATTTTGGATGTGGTGGAGGAAGTTTGTCTTTCTGAAGGTGTTCAAACCGGATTGTCTGGAGGATCTCCAGCGGGAGGTGTTTATAGCGGTCCGGGAGTAACTGATGATGGAAATGGAACAACCTTCACTTTCGACCCTAGTGTCGGTGGTCCTGGTTTGGTGACCGTTACTTATTTAGTTAACGATCCATGCACCGGCTCTCCCAAAACGATCACAGATAATATTAATGTCACCAATGAGCCACCAAGCATTATTTGTTTGGGAAGTGGCACCGTTACCATGACGGGAACCCGGTCTTCCAGTCCCAATGTCGCCATTCCGGACAATAACACTACTGGTGTTACAAGATCAATGACGGTAACAGAAAATGTGGTAATCACCGATTTAAATGTGAATTTGGATATTACCCATACTTGGGTTGGGGATGTTAGAGTTAGAATTAGGTCACCTTTGGGAACTACTGCTTTTATTGTAGATGGACCAGGAAAACCTGCTTCTCAATGGGGCTGTTCAGGAATGGATATACTAGCAACTCTCGATGATGGGGCAGCAACTTATATTGAAAATGAATGTGCTTCTACTGTTCCAACCATTAATGGTTCTTTTAGACCTAACAATCCCCTTTCAGTATTCAATGGAGAAAATACTCAAGGAGTTTGGCAGATTACAGTTTTTGATAGTGATGCTTCATATACAGGAACCCTCAACTCATGGGGTATTGAATATGAATACGAATTATCTACTTCTCCTTTAGACGTAACTCTCGATGCTACGGGCAACGCTACTATAAATGCAGAAGATCTTTTATTCAGTGTTGATGTGGAATGTGGGACTTATACGGTCTTGGCAGGAAATCCGTTGGCGAGTACTGTTAGTTTTAGCTGTGCAGACATAGGATTAAAGACAGTTACCGTTCAAGTTACCAATGCGGGTGGGGCAGCTTCCACTTGTATTGCTACCGTCAATATAATTGATGGCAGCGGGGGTGGATCATTGGAATGTCCCCTGGATATCGTGCAGCCAACCGATCCAGGTGTCTGTGGTGCGGTAGTCACTTATGTTGTGGATGCGCCAGTGGCTTGTGGAGGCGGGGGAACTTTGACTCAAACGGCTGGATTGGCGAGTGGTAGCACATTCCCAAGTGGCACAACAACCAATTCATTCGAATATGATGACGGTATTAATCCTATTCAAACCTGCTCTTTCGACATTACAATAAATGATAATGAAATGCCGGTAGCAGTATGTAAGAACATAACCATTCAGTTGGATGCGAATGGCAATGCGAGTATTGGAACCAGCGATATCAATAATGGGAGTTCGGATAATTGTGGCATTGTTTCTATGAGTCTATCCAAAACTAACTTCACTTGCGCAGATGTTGGCGACAACAATGTGTCATTAACGGTGAGAGATGCAAATGGAAACACAGACACTTGTATTGCCATAGTAACGGTTGGAGATAATTTTGCGCCAACTGCCATTTGCCAAAATATTACCGTTCAATTGGATGCTAATGGTACCGCTTCTATCAATGCGGCCGATGTAGATGGTGGTAGTACGGATGCTTGTGGTATAGATTCTTTGAGTGTTTCTCCAAGCACATTCACTTGTGCCGATGTGGGGGCGAATAATGTTACTCTCACAGTTACCGATATTAATGGAAATGTTAGCACTTGCGTGGCTGTGGTAACGGTTGAGGACAATGTTTCCTCAACCGCCATATGCCAGAACATTACAATTCAATTGGACAGTGCTGGAAATGCAACTATTACTGCAGCTGATGTAGATGGTGGCAGTACGGATGCTTGTGGAATTGATAGCTTGAGTGTTTCTCCAAGCACCTTTACTTGTGCTGATATTGGTGCGAATAATGTAACTCTCACTGTTACCGACCTTAACGGAAATGTAAGCACTTGTGTTGCTGTGGTAACGGTTGAGGACAATGTTTCCCCAACTGCGATTTGCCAAGATATAACGGTTCAATTGGACAGTGCTGGTAATGCAACTATTACTGCGGCCGATGTAGATGGCGGCAGTACGGATGCTTGTGGAATTGATAGCTTGACTGTTTCTCCAAGTACTTTTACCTGTGCCGATGTGG
>Ga0079223_10000890_pt1 | contig 16723 bp, 16 predicted proteins | sample Stecom2011_FD_75072 | JGI IMG/M metagenome (GOLD analysis project Ga0079223, IMG submission 75072) | Agricultural soil microbial communities from Utah to study Nitrogen management - Steer compost 2011 | ecosystem: Environmental > Terrestrial > Soil > Agricultural land | place: USA: Utah... | reverse complement strand
TTCCTTCTTGGTTATTCCTTTGATCTGCTTATTTTTGCTATGTTTTTCAATTCAATAGATTTACATGCAGCTGACCAAGTTGGAGATAAAGGGTTTCAAGAGTTTTGGTGACCGGGTGGTGATCCACTTCGACAAAGGGATCACCGGTATCGTTGGTCCCAATGGCTGCGGGAAATCCAATGTCGTGGATGCCATCCGATGGGTGCTTGGCGAGCAGAAAACAAGAATGCTCCGTTCGGAGAAAATGGACAACATTATCTTCAACGGCACCAAATCCCGAAAACCGGTCAATATGGCGGAGGTATCGCTGACTTTTGAAAACACAAAAAACCTGCTGCCTACCGAATACACCTATGTCACCATCTCCCGTAGATACTACCGTTCGGGGGAAAGCGAATACCTGCTCAACGGCATCACCTGTCGGCTCAAAGACATCAACAACCTCTTTATGGACACCGGAGTCCAGTCGAACAGCTATGCCATCATAGAATTGAAGATGATCGATGAGCTGCTCAACGACAAGAACAACTCCAGAAGAGAGTTGTTTGAAGAGGCAGCGGGAATATCCAAGTTCAAATCCAGAAAAAAAGAAACCCTCAAAAAGCTGGAAGATACGGACGCCGATTTGGATAGGGTGGAAGATATTCTATATGAAATAGAGAAAAACCTCAAGTCCCTGGAAAAGCAGGCCCGCCAAACGGCGAGGTATTTTGAAATAAAACAGGAATACAAGGCCGCCAGTATAGCCTTGGCAAAAAAGAACGTCACCAAACACACCGACAGCCTGCTGGGTATCAACTTGAAGATCGAACAGGAAAACGATAAAAAACTCCAGCTCAACAGCCGGATGGCAGAAACTGAGGCTTTACTTGAAAAAAACAAAGCAGAACTGATCAACAGGGAAAAACTGCTGAGTTCCCGCCAAAAATCCCTCAATGAACATGTCAACAAAATCCGCCAATTTGAAAGCGACAAAAAAATAAAAAACGAGCGCCTCCGCTTTTTGGAAGACCGCGCTCAAAAATTGCGGGAACAGATAGAACTGGACCGCCAAAGCAACGAAAGAGCGGGCTTCAGTATCAAATCCCTGGAAGCCGAAAAGGAGGTAGCGCAGAAGCTGTTAGCCGAAAAAGAAGCGGTAATCGGCTCACTTAAGAGCGACTATGAGCATCAAAAGCAAGCGCATGCCCAGTTGCAGGAAAACCATAAAGTACTCAGCAAGAATCACTCCTCCAAAAAAGACCGGGTGTATCAACTTGCCAAGGACGTGGAGATCCACCAAATCCAACTGTCCACTTTAAAGCAGGAGCTGGAAAAAACCGCCTCGCAAGACAACAACCAAGAGGAACACCTCTCGGATTTTGAAGAAAAACTCGTGCTCCTTCGGGAAGAATTGGACCATAAGTCTACCGAACTTACCGCGCTTAAAGCAAAAGAAGAACAACAAAGTCTCCAGATCGAACAGGCCAGCCACACCATCGAACTGATCAGAGAGGAAGTCACCCAATCCGGAAGAAAGCTGGATGCCAGGCAAAACGAATACAACCTCACCAAGTCCATGGTGGACAATTTGGAGGGTTTTCCTGAGGCTATCAAGTTCCTCAAGAAAAACTCGTCCTGGGGCAAGGATACCCCTCTCCTCTCCGATATCCTCACCACAAGCGAAAGATACCGCGTGGCCATTGAGAATTATCTGGAAAACTACATGAACTACTATGTGGTGGACACAGAAGAACAGGCCATAGCTGCTGTGAATTTGCTGAGCGACGCCGCAAGAGGCAAAGCCCACTTTTTTGTGTTAGAACATTTTGAGCGCTTCCAGCCCTCCCACAACAAGCTATACCCGCAGGCCATCGCCGCCACAGAGATCGTGGAATACGATCTTAAATACGCCAAGCTGGTTGCCTTCATCCTCGATGATGTCTATGTAGTAGGGCAGGAAATAAACAAAGTACCCACGGATAACAGCGCTATATTTATCACCGAAAGCGGAAAATTCATCAAAAGAAAATTCAGCATTTCCGGTGGCTCTGTAGGCTTGTTTGAAGGAAAAAGGATAGGCCGTGCCAAGAACCTGGAGAAACTAGAAAAGGAGATTAAGGAACTCCAAAAGAAAATCAGCACTACCCGTTCCAATTTGGACACCAAGGTGTCGGACCTGATGAAGCTGAAGGAGGTCTCCTATCGGTCTTCCCTTGAAAACCTCCGGAATGATATCAATGAGATCAACCAAGAATACGTCTCTGTTCGCACCAAGAAAGAACAGCTGACCGAAATGCTCTCTTCCAATGCCAACAAGAGGGAAGATATCCTGGACCGTATCGCTGTGCTTGAGGAAGAAATGGTGGAGATCAAAAGCCAGCTGTCTGAAGAGCAGGAAGAATTCAGGAACCTGGAAGAGGAGATGATGGATGTGGATGATCAATTGCGAAAAGAATCGGAAACTTTGTCCATCAAATCCAATCTCTACAACCAGGAAAACATCCAATACCACCAGCAGGTCAATCAGGTGGACCGGTTGGAGCAGGAAATTTCTTTTAAGCAAAGTGCCTTTGAGAGCAGTAGGGAAAGGATCAAAAAATCGCAGGAGGAATTGGCGGGTACGGACCATGAAATAAAATCCCTGCTGGACAACAATGAAATCAAGGATGATGAATTGATTGAGCTTTACTCTGAAAAAGAAGCCATAGAAACCGGGGTCAACGAATCCGAAAAAAGTTATTATGCCGTGCGGGGAAGCATTGACGAGCTGGAGAAATCCCTCCGGGAAATACAGCGGTCCAAAGAAAATGTAGATGTCCTAATCATGGATCTGCAGCAGTCCCTGAATGAGGTTAGGCTTAAGCTCAACGGCATGAAAGAAAGGCTAAGCGTGGAGTTTGAGATCGATCTCGAGCAACTCATGGAGGAGGACCCGGATATCGGCCCCGACTACAGAGAAAAGGATGAAGCCACGATCAGGGAGGAAGTCAACCGGGCAAAGGAAAAGATGGAAAAAATGGGTCCCATCAACCCGATGGCCATGGAAGCTTACGATGAGATCAAAGAAAGACACACTTTTATTACAGAGCAAAGGGATGACCTGATCAAGGCCAAAAACTCTTTGCTAGAGACCATCCAATCTATTGATCAGGTGGCTAAGGAAACTTTCCTTGACGCTTTCGGAAAAATCAAAGAAAACTTCATCAAGGTCTTTAGGTCTTTATTTACTTCTGAGGATGATTGCGATATCAAACTGGTGGATCCTGATAACCCGCTCGAAAGCCCCATCGAGATCATGGCAAAACCTAAAGGAAAAAGGCCCCTATCCATCAACCAACTATCGGGCGGTGAAAAGACGCTAACTGCTACCTCTTTGTTGTTTGCTATCTACCTGCTGAAGCCAGCTCCATTTTGTATTTTTGATGAGGTGGATGCTCCCTTGGATGATGCCAACATTGACAAATTCAACCAGATCATCCAGACTTTTTCCAAAGAGTCCCAGTTCATCATCGTGACCCACAATAAAAGGACAATGGCCAGCACGGATATTATATATGGGATTACCATGATAGAAGCAGGCGTCTCAAGGGTCGTCCCCGTGGATCTTCGGGAGCTGGAGGAATCAGTTTAAGGACGGGTCCTGTTTTATCTTGCTACGGATAGACTCGGAGGAAAAAATCAGCAGGTAGATGATGACCAATAATATGACCAATACGGCCATCTCCAATTGGGTCCATATTTCCGAACGGTTTACGGTTCTACCCGATTCTTGGGTGAGCTTCTCCCCCTCAAAAAGCTGTATCGCGGATAAAGCTTTTACATCTTCAAAGGCCTCCTCGAAGCTCCGATTAAAAAATTCGACCCCCGCTAACAACGTGTCGTTGTCGGCGAGGCCAGGAGAAGAAAACCACAGGTTTTTTTCTACCTTCTGTCTCAACTGGGCAAGATGACTGGCTTCATCCCGGGTAAGGTTGGTGTTTTCAAAATCATCGATGATATCGAGAATGGCGGTGCGGTGGGATTCTACATCTTCTTCTAGCAAATTGCTTTTGAAGTCCGGCTTGTTGATCGCCAATTTCATCAGAAAAAGATGTTCGGTTATTTCAAATATATAACTTTCCACGACCAGGCGATCATCATAGAAGGAAATAAAATCCCTCCCCAATTCGGTGATATTTCGTCTATCAACAATGTTTTTGGCAAACACAAAAAAGACGATGATCGTCAACACCAGTGCGGCCTGCAACTTATACTTAATCGAATAAACCCATTTCATTCGATGAAGATAACCTTTTTAATAAAAAAACCAATCCAGTTCCCCGAATTGGATCTATACCGTCAATCGGGAAAGTATAGCCGCCCCTTTGTTAATCTCCAATGCCAGATCCGAAATTTTCTTGTTTCTTAACATTTGCTCCAATCGGTCACGGACTATTTTGAAATCGTTATGGATAGGACAAGGGTTCTCCTCAGAGCATTGCTTGAGCCCCAATCCGCAACCTTTGAAAAGCTGGTCTCCATCAATGGCAATGACCAGGTCGATTAAAGTGAGATGCTCCTGTTCCCCATCTACATAAAAACCCCCATTGGGCCCTTTAGCCGAACTGATTATCCGCTGTTTGGCCAGCGATTGCAGAATCTTAGCAGTAAAAAACTCCGGGGCGTCTATTTCCTTACAGATGTCTTTAATACCCAGCTTTTTTCCGCTGTTGCTTTGGGACCAAATATATATCACCGCCCTAATACCATATTCACACGCTTTTGAAAACATCTTCAATTAATTTTTAACCCAAAATTCATCCTCCCAATGCTCCTGTACCTTCTCATGGATCATCTCCATCCTCTCCCGGAATTCCCGCAGGTCATCTTCCGTCAATTCCACCTGTATATAAGGAAAAAGCTTCCTTTCCTCAAAACGGATATGGCTCTCCAAGGAATCTGCAAATTCTTTTAAATCCACATCATCCACTTCCGGACGCTCCGCCATCTGGCTGAAAAGTGCCCGTAGTGATTCATGCTGACCCTCCGCTTCCCTTCTCAACAGATCGTTTTTGGCTAAATAGCTGAACAGAAATTGCTCTTCATGTTGGAAGTGCTTCTCCAGATGTTCATTGACAAAATATGTCACATATTCCAAAATTCTCTGCCGGCTGATGCTTGCCTTAAACCCTTGCCGGATCTTCCAGGATAACAACAAGCCAAAATGATGGTCCTGGGAGAGTGGAATCAGAGCAGGATGTCTTTTTAAGGGTTTTGCCATAAGGTTACCATTCTTGGCTTTAAGATGAAACGATGCGGTTAATTACAAAGATAAATAACTTAATCTATAAAAAAGACAACAATGTCTTTAATCACAAGTCTTTATGCCGGAACATGCGGAAGGATATCCCAACAGGAACAATAGCCCAAACGATTAATACCGCAATACTTCCAACTATACCCCACCATTCATTGAAGAACTTGTTGAAGATGGCTCCACTATACCCCATCAAAGCCGCCGCCTCCGTCTGCATCAATACCAGTATTCTTCCTAGATCAACGGGGTTCAGGAATGTAATAAAAAGAACCCCCCTTTCAATAGGATAATCGCTGAAGTTGTACATCAACATTAGAATAATCCCATCGAATATAAGGACAAAATAAATCCAAAACAGCAGGGAAACACCCATACCCTTGGCCTTATCCCGTGCCCAAATACCTGCCAGAATAGCCAATGCAATAAAAACCAACGTCAACATTAGCGAAACCAACAACAAAATGACAGACCCCGCGGAAGGGTGCATTACCAACAAGGGCAGGCCTAATCCAATCAACAGTGCCAAACCGAAAGAAATTGTCAAGCCCAAATAGATACTCCCCAAAACCGTCTTCCTCTTAAGCGGCTGTGCCAATAACAGCACGATAAACTCGTACATATTGTAATAGTAAATCGTAGAGAAGATGATGGTAACCATCGGCACCAGTAAAAGTACCAGGTTAAGGATACCCAGAAAGGCCTTATCCACCTGACCTTCCAACATGAAAAAGCCAAAACCGGCCAACATCAGAAAGGCCATGTACAGAAGGACGATCCAATTGCGGAGCAAGTCCTGAACGACAAATTTGGTGAGCTTAAACATAAACTTTTTCTTGATTTAAAACCTGCGAGATAATACGGTTGAGTCTGGTTTCAGCGGTTTCAGTTTTTAGCTGTTCTAGGCTGTTGAAAAATTTCACCTCCCCATCCATGAGGTAAGCCACATGGGTCGTAATTTCATCCAAGTCATTGAGGATATGGGAGGTGATTAACACTAATTTGCCCTTTGAGATCTCTAGTCTCAGCTTGTCTTTCAGGATCTCGTTGGATACGGGATCCAAACCGGCTGTGGGTTCATCTAAGATCAAAATCGGGGGAGCGAACAAAAACGCGAGGGCAGCGCTGACCTTTTGTTTCATTCCGCCGGACAGAATGCCCAGCCTCTTGGAAGCCATCTGCTCGATGTCAAACGCCTTGTACAATTCCAGATCGTAGCTATTCGGCTTAACATCCGATCTTATCTCCTTCATCATTCCAAAAAGCTGCCTTACCGTCATGTTATCAGGAAAGCGACTCATCTGGGGCATATAACCTATTTGCTGGCGGTAGTCGCTTTTTCCTTTGATGGAAGTTCCCTCCACCCATATATCGCCTTCCGCTACCACCAAACCAAGTAAAGCCTTGATCAAAGTGGTTTTACCTGAACCATTCGGCCCAATAAGCGCCACACTTTGGCCCCTACCAAATTCCAGATTGACGTTGTTCAAAACCTGATGCCTGCCAAAGGATTTATTCAAATTTTCAATCTTGATCATTTTTTTATTGGCTTTATTAATGGTTTTTCATCTATAAGGTGTTCGGGAATCATTGATGGAAACAACCTTTCGGCTACCTCCAAGCCGTTGACCAGAAAACTATGCAACAACATATTGGCTGCTGGAATCCTGTCTGTCACCAAGGCAAAGAGGTTGACCGGACGGTGTGGTACATCTCCTATCCCATCTTTGTCCAGATCATAGCCTTTGTACTGGCCCCAATAATTCCCTTCAAAATGGTTAAGGTTGGACCGGGAATTCGTCAACACTTCAAAGGTGTTTCCGATAAAATTATTGGCGATAATTTGGTTGTCCATACAGTTTCCCTTAATGTCCATCGCCTTGCCATTGGAAATAAAATCGTTATTTTCAATGACTATCCTATTGGCTCCCTCGGCATACACCCCTATGGTGTTGCGGACGAAAGTATTATCTAACAAAAGACCATCACTTATTTCCTTTAATAAGACACCGTATGCAGATCCTCCCCAGTTTTCACTAAACACGTTATTGACCATCTCAATGTGTTTGCTGAACATCACAGCCACTCCAGCACCGTTTTGCTCAAAAGTATTACTTTCGTAACTGTTGTAATTTGAGAACATAAAATGCAGCCCGTAACGCATGTTGTTTTGACTCAGATTCCCTTTTACCTGGCTTCCATTTACAAATTCCAGATAGATCCCATCCCTGTGGTGGGTCACTTCATTGTTATAGATTTCAAGCCGGTTGCTTTTCCAGGCATGGATGGCATTGCCCGCTCTTACTTCATCTGCCGCCTCTCCCTTGACGACGTTGTTTCTGATGATACAGTCAGCCGAATTTTTGATATAAATGCCAAAAAAAGCGTTGATCAAGCGGTTGTCTTCAATTACTGCCCCTTTTACCTCATTTAATTTAATGGCGGCCCTATCTTCTATATAGCTGACGCCAATATTTTTCAGGATAAAACCGCTGATGAGGACATCATCGGCAAATACCACAAAGATCTCTTCCCCGCCCTCACTGTCAATAATAGGATTATTGACGCCTATAATGGACAAAGGCTTATTGATTTCTATCTTGCTTTCCAGATAAAGACCTTCATGGACTAATAGGCTATCGGATTCTCCAGCCAGCGCCACCGCCTGTTTGATTTCCGAAAGCGCGGAGCCCTTCTTGATTTCCCAGGTTTTCGCCTCTCCAATGGTCATTATTAAAAGAAAGGGAAACACCCACGCTATAATCCGGAGATAAACCATGTTGTCAATGCTTTTTGAATGAGTGAACTTTGACTTGTTGCCAATCCAAGAACTCTAGGCCATCTTCCATAAGAGTACTCTGATGTAAAGCGGCAAGGTTTCCGCCCATAGGGCTCTTATAACGGTCTGAAAATGCAAATTTGAGGTTCGCTACCGGCTTTAATTCACCGGGCTCATCATAGGCAATTGCCAACACATGCGAATAGTCAACCGCACTGTTTTTCTGAAGATAAGGCACCATGCATTCGACCGCATCGAACTTAAAGACTTTTCCTTTGGCAGTTACGAGCTCCGCACCAAATTTGGGATCAGCAATATTCATCCTACAATAGGTGCAGTGGTCTTCACCGAAAGCAATGGGCTCAGGCTTGACACTGCAACTGACCGCTATAAAAATGCATAAAGCTACAATCCATAAGGGTGTTTTGTCCATTTCCGTATTTTTTAATAAATGATTTTTTTCGATGGCTTAAAACTTTTTACTGTCGATCCTTTCGCCTTCATATTTCATCTTGAAAAATGCGAGTGCAGCAAAACCTATGGCCAAACCAAGCCCTACCCCCCCCCAATGGGGATAAGATTCTACATAGAAATTCAGGAGGTTTTTTCCTCCCAGCAGAGGTGGCTGATAAGTCATCCCCTCTACTTTTATAGGTGCGGTTGGGTCTAGATTATGTCCATAATCATACAACCAAAGGTAAAAGTCGTAGATACCCAATCCCCCCAAGATCGCGAGAAGAACAGTCCAGGAGAGATATCCCCAAGCCTTATTGACAACAACCGATACTGCCCCGAGTCCCAACATGACATAGGCCACCATCGGGAAATACCTCAACTCAGGTATCGCGTCAGGATGGATAGCCTTCATTCCAATGTAATGGTTGAGGATATTGACGTTTTGAAGTATCCATTTATCGGTACCGGATATTTTGTTTATCCAGATATACATTTGGAGTCCTCCCGGAAACTGGGGCGCCTCCAACAATATCTGCCAAAGTGGAAAGGCAAAAACCATTGCAAGGCACAGCAATGCGATAATCATCAATATTCTAGGAGAAGGTAAAAATTTCATGGTAGAAGTATTTAAAGATACTGCCACCAAAATATTTGGTGGCAGTATTAAATTTATTTAGCTGCTCTAGCGTCCGCGTTGGCTTTAGCCTGTTCTATAAAGGCATTTGCCTGTTCCTGGCTTTCTCGTAAGGCCTCATTAAGTCCCCACTTGATGGGCACATCAGAACCTTTTGGAGAGACCCTGGCATACCCGGACATCTCCTGGTGCAAGGCTGAACAGAAATCAGTACAGTAGAAGGCAAAGACACCGGCTTTTTTGGGTTCCCACAAAAGGGTACGGGTTTGGCCCGGCATAATGAGAAGCTCCGCATTGGTGGCTCCCTGTATGGCAAATCCGTGAGGCATATCCCAATCCTGTTCCATATTGGTGACGTGGAAATAGACCTTATCCCCCACCTGAAACCCTTCTATGTTGTCTGGTGCCAAGTGACTCCTCATGGCTGTCATGTAAACATGGACCTCATCCCCATCACGTTCCACTCGGGTATTTCCCTCTCCCATCGTGGCATACGGATGGGTGTTTTCTTCTATGGGATAGAATTTTTTAGAGTTGGGCATCACCAAATCCGCAGCAATCATCTGGGCGTAGTGCGGCTCAGCCTTTGTCGGAAAATCCAGGATCATCTTCATCTTGTCCCCGGTGATATCGAACAGCTGCGCAGAGTGCATCATTTCAGGACCCGTAGGAAGGAATCTGTCTTTGGTCATTTTATTCATGGCCACCAGGTATTTCCCGTTTGGCTTGCGCGTCTCTCCTCCAGGGATAGTCAGGTGACCGGGTGAATAATAAACCGGGTGCCTGTCGAGAATCTCTTTGGTTTCCACATCCCATTTCACCACCTCAGAAGAGATGAAGAAAGTTGTATAAGCATTGCCTCTCTCGTCAAATTCTGTATGCAAGGGCCCTAAGCCTGGCTTTTGAACAATCCCATGAAGACCTGCTTCATAATTGATAATAGGAATTCCATCAAAATCTCCATCAAAGTTCTTTTCCTCTATCGCCTTTTTGATTTGGCTAAAAGAATAAACCGACATGTCCGCGGATAATTTTCCGTTGCCTACCAAATATTCACCGGATGGGTCTACGTCAGCGCCGTGGGGAGATTTGGGAACCGGTATAAAATAGACCATGTCAGGACAATCTTTCGGATTAAGAATTTTGGTAGTTGTCATCTCTGTCGACTCCACAATCCCGGAGGCTTCATTTAGCAGGTTATGGTAATAGGACGTTTTCCTTTCTGTAAATTTTCCCGCCGCAAGATATTCCTCCGCTTTCTTCCAGTTGATGATCGCCATCAAGTCCTTATCCATCTGGGATGCATTTACTTCCAAAAGGGAATGCTCCTGTTCTGAATTGTAGGTGGTTAAGAAACTCCATCCATGGGAAGGACCTTTTCCGTTTCTTGCCAAGTCATAGTTGAATCCAGGCATTTCTATCTGAAAAGCCAGCTCCATATGACCATGTTCCTGATCCAGAGAGACGTAATTAATCAACCCTTTAAAATTCTCTTTATAGGTATCGATAGGTACATCCTGCTGTGGAATAGGTACACTGAACCGGGTACCGGACACCAGGTATTCCGAGTTCTCCGTGATGAAGGGAGCGCAGTGCAAACCCGCGACATCGGGAATCTCAAGGATTTCAACGGTTTCAAACGTTGTCAAATCAACCCGGGCAATTCTAGGTGTATTGTTTCCGTTGACAAACAGCCATCGTCCGTCAAATTCACCATTCTGCTGCGAAAGTTCGATATGGTGGGAATCATCCCATGGAACAAAGCCATACGATGTGTTGAACATGGGTTTGGTTTCTTCATTGTAACCGTAGCCATTCTCGGGAAACTGTGAAAAAACCGGAATTTCCTTAAACATCCTACCGGAGGGTATACCATAGACAGTTACCTGGCCACTGTATCCGCCAGACAAAAAAGCATAAAACTCATCATATTCCCCTGGTGGCACATAGACTTGTTGTGCGGCATCGCCGTGGACAACCTGATTTGTATTTCGGTTTCCACAGGAAGAGAGAGCAAGCAGTGTGACTGCGATAATTCCTAATCGGTTCGTTGATCGGTTCATAAGATAATGGGTTATAAAGTATTAAGACGCTGCGCCATCTTTTTCGCCCGCTTTCTCCATGTCGTTATGACGGAAAAACTCCAGGATGCTGCGGGAATCTCCAATGGACACATTTTGGTTTGGCATTCTTGTAAGACATTCTTCCAGGAGGGCTTGGGCCGCCAGATCCTTGTCAAGCATGACCTCTACGTTGGTAATCATGTTCATGATCCATTCGGGCCTTCTTCGGTTGGTTACTCCCTGGAATCCAGGCCCCACCACCCTTTGGTCTGTCAATTTGTGACAGGCGGAACACTTCATATCATAAATGGATTTCCCCATTTTTACCATGTCTTGGTCAATCTCCTCGTCCAAGTTTACTTCTGTAATCTCACCAACACCCTTCCCTTCGGCAATGGACTGGGGGACTTCGGGTGCTGTTGTCTGGTTTTCTGAAGAGCTGTTGCTGCCTTCGTTGCCTCCTGATCCACAGGAAAACAAGAACATACTGAACAGCGCGATTGGTAATACGGATAGTTTTTTCATAAGTAGATTGGTGTTTTGTTTAATTGTTAGAATTATCACGGGTAAGACGTTAGGTTTGCTTTTGCATGATTAATGGTTTTTAATTTTAACTGCCTAATCCATTCGATTATAAACATCAATATCGACAAGGGTAACAAGACTGATGCGCCAAATATCAACTCATAGAATGCCGGTAGCTGTCCCCATTGAAACCAATAGAACAAACCCTGACCAAACAATAACAACTCAGTCAACACAAAACCAGAAATAAATACGGTAGACGCAGCATAGGTTCTTCTATTATCCATCATAACACCCATTGAGCCTAACAGCAAGGCAAATAGCAGGCCCGAAATAAAGCCAAGCATGGTCAGATGGATAAATCCGATCATAAATGAGCGGATTGTGAAAGACACCACGGCGGCGGCGGGCAATAAGACAATCGACTGGATCGCCACCTTTACCAGCCAAGAAACCAGACCAAACTGGTAGAAAGCCTTGGCAGAAGGAGAGAAGATTTGAAACAAACCACCATTGATTGCCCTGACTAACATGAAAAAAAGAAATAATGCCATAAGCTGCAATACCAAGCCTAGCCCATTGATGAGCAAAGGAATAGAACCTCCCATACCCCAAGCCAATACCAACCCATAAGTCAGAACTACTGATGCTACCAATAAAAAGTAAAACTTCCTGAATATATTTTTATTCATAAGGGAGTTTTTGGTTATCACATGCATCACCAATGCCAGGACTACAAAAGTAAACCAGCCATGAAATTGGAAATGAAGGTAAAACTGTATGGCCAATTGATAAAGCGTGGAACTACGACCGCCAGACAGAGTCAAAGGCCCCAAGCTCCATACGCCTATCGTAGATACCACCATAAATACCGACGCAGTTTTGATCGATAAAGTAATTTCAGGATGCTTGGCTTGTTGGTCCCTCCACACGAGATAGACAAAGAGGTAACTTGCCAGAATGTGAAGGGCGGAGAAGGTAATCGAAACAGCCCCATAACCCTGAAGGGGGAAACTGACCATCATGCCTACTACACAAAACTGGGTAAACCAGAACAGGCGAGAATAAATAGGCCGGTTCCATTTTTCTGCGGGAATAACCAAATAGCCGATCAAACCATACAAGGCCAAATAAACCCAGCCCAACATGGCAACATGGGAATGGCCATGCATCATATTCCTATAGTCTAACCAACTGATTTCCCATACAAATGCCCCGCGAAGGACCAGCCCCATGAAGGCCGCAATTAAAAAATTCAAAAGTGAAAACAAAATCCAGCTTTTATTCATTTTGATCGCAAAGAATTTGTACAGGTTCAATATATAATTTTACTTTAACAAGAGCAAAATTTTAGAAATAAATCATTACATCAATAAAACCCCGCCGGACCCAAAAAACAAAATATTTATTTGATCCTTTGACTCTTGACACGGCGGGGAAACTATCAACCTTTATAGCATAGTTATTTGATTTATTTTACTGCTATCGCCTGCATCTTTTCTTCATGCTGTATTGATTTGGGGAAAAGGATGTTGTTTTCCAAATGGATATGCTTGTGAAGATCTCTTTCAAACTCATCCAAAAGAGAGAAAGTCACGCGATAAGTATTGCACGCGTCAGAAGGGGGATTATAATTGTCAGTAAGTACTGCAATCTTTTCAAATCGCTCTCCTTCATTCTCATGCTCCTGCATCATCACTTTGATAGGATTTTTAACCGTGTTAAAATGCGGACCATCCAGAGGGCTGCCCGCTTTGTATTTTTTCAACATCTTTCTGATGTAAGGAAAGAGAATCAACTCCTCCTTTTTCATATGTGCCGTCAGTTCCCCGGCTGTTTCATTGAACAATCTATTGATCTCAAACAGCTCAGGATGGACATCCCCATGTACCTTGCAAAGCTTGTTGAGGTACTGCAGCAATAGCGGAATTCTTTCCTCCACGTAGCGGTGATGCTTCTTCTCGATGTAATCAGCCAATAGGTCCAATGGCCAGAAATTAAAATCCATATTCTCCTCATTGGGCCGATTAAGCACCAGCTGAAGCGCATCTCTTACGGCATCCACATCGATTTTCTTCTTCTCGGTTGCCTCCTCCAAAGTTCGGTTTCCCTTGCAGCAGAAGTCGATCCCGAACTTCTCAAAAACTGTGGCAGCGCGATAGTCTTTGGCTACCATCTCTCCTATCGTCATTTCATCTGTAGTCCCCATCATGATTTTCTATTTTTGATATTAATACCTTTTTAACTTTTATTAGGATGTAAATCATCTTAACTCGTGCACAAAGGTAAAAACAAAATAATAAAAGACAAATTTATCTTTTATTATTTTGTTTGATTTTCTCTCCTTTTATGACCTCTCCGATCTACCTGATTTCTCGAGTACCTTGAGTCTAAAAACTATTGGCTGAACTGCCTTTTCCGCCAATCCTGTCATGTGGGGAGCAGGTGGATGAGGATTTAATGCCGTACTCGCAGAAAAAGCGGCGAAGCGATCTGAGAGTAAGGTGAGGGCATCCGATTTAAAGGGATCTTGATGCAGTTCTTCATATTCTCCCCATACCAAGATAGACCACCAATTGTTGACGTTCTGGATTTCATCCACTTGGAAGCAAACCTTTGGCTGTTGCCGCATCAGGGAGATTTTCAGCCCTTCCTTGGAATGGCCATAGATGTACTGACCATCATAAACATAGCTGAGTGGCACAACATAAAGCTTTTCAGGGCTGCCACAGCCCAGTCTTCCATAGGTCCGACTCCGCAGCAAGTGGTCCATTTGGGCGTTGGTTAAGTCTTTGATCATTGGATTATTAGTTTATAGCTGGTAGTCCATAGACCATAGCTATTGATTATCGGGTTGTTTAGCTACTGATTTATTGGCTATTGGGTAATTTTCGTCGACAGACTACCGTCGACTGTCCACTGTAAATAGCGCACATCATTTATTCCGTTAGTTGTTGTTTACTCCTTATTGGCTTGTGATTGCATTTTTCTTTGCTCTAGGTTCTTTGATCTTTGTTCTGATACTTGGTTCTTGATTCTTGATACTATTCTAAAAACGCCTTCCCTCCCTCTGAAATCATCCCGGCATCCCACCGGGGCTCAAAAACGAGCTCCACCTCCACATCATAACCCGGAAAGTAATCCTTCAGTGTTTCCTCCACACTTCCCACGATGAAAGCGCCCATGGGACAGAATTGAGTGGTTAACGTCATATTCACCTGGATGGCCTTTGCTTCTTCATTTACGGAAAGCGCATAGACCAAGCCCAGATCAACGATATTCAGACCGATTTCCGGATCAATTACTTCACGTAAATACCGCAGGGCCTCCTTTTCTGCCTCATTCAAATCCGATATATCTACCATTCCTATTTTACTTTATGAAAGATCACCTTTACCACATTCCAGACATAGAGACCGGCGGAAAGCGTCATCAGCCCGGCGCTATAAGGTAAAAGAAAATCAATCTTCATCAAAATTCCTAATAAAAAGCCGATATAGCCCAAGAGGTACAGCCACATGCTGCCTTTAAAAATGCGGTGGTCAAAAAGATCCTTGGGATCTGGGTGTCTATGTTTAGCAGATTGGTACCGGTAAACTTTGCTCCAGACGATAAAGGGCAAAGTCTTAAAGGTCATGCCTAAAATTATAACCGTAAGCCAACCAAAAAAAACACAAAACCCATAAGCAATCCCTTATTCTGGAAAAGGAGCCGATGTCCCCATGAGGAGGATCAACAAAAAAACCAAGGGAATCAGGAGCATCCCTATGGAAACCAGGGAAAGCTTCATCTGGCCGTCCACTTTCCTCCTGATCCTAAATTGATAGGCTTTGATCAAAAAATAAAAAAACAGAACAATTCCTCCGCCTATTATAGCGACAGACCCTAAGTGAAAATCGGGTAAATCGGGATTCAGCTCCATGGTCATAAAGGACAATAAACCCAGATTCACCAATACAAAAATCGCCCACAGCAGGTTGTCATTGGTATACTTGGATATAAGAAACAGGGGAACCAATCTTGACCCTACCCCTATTACCAACAACAAGAACCAGCCAACAATACCGGAATGGGCATGGCTAGATAAATAATACAGCGAATCCTGGGGCAACAGATCGACGGTGAAATTAAACAACAGCAACAAGCCCAACAAAGTAGTGACCAGCAACCAACAGGAAGCGGTCAACATGAAGATGGCATGGATATTTTCCGACTTGCTTTTTGCTACACTCCAGGCCAAATTGATAACATATAAAATAACCGCCAAATTGATGGCTATCCCCCCTGCTTGTGCTATCCAACCGAGGGCAAACGTGTAAAAACCATACACCAGCAAGGGAATGCCACATGCAGCCAATATAAAAGAACACTTGGCGAGGAACCTGCCCTGTAGCTTGCTTTCCACCAATACAGGGATCAGCTGATAGCTCGCGCCCAAAATCATCATAGTCCCCCAACCCAAGGCCATCGCATGCGTGATAGCCAGTAAATCCGGTTGAAAATGATGCCCCCGAAAGCTTCCAGTAGAAAACACCAACAAGACACAGGATATCAATAAAAAAACTGCCGCATATAAGTAAAACGGAACAACGACGTCAATAGGCACTTCCTGCATGGGCTTTACGGATGAAGTCTCAGTTGCTTTTGTCATCTTTAAAAATCAATAGTTGAACATGCTGATCCTCAATTTCCCTTATCCGGTACGCAAAACCCCGCTCCCTTAGTTCGGGCAATAAATACAGGGGTATTTTCTTATGTGCTACAAAGAGTGCCTGCCCCCCTGGCAGCCTTTCCAAGGCTTCAAGAATCGCCAACATGGGCTTCGGCATAGGCAAAGCCCTAACATCAATGTTTAACAGGCGGCCTTCAAAACGATCCCAAACATCCTCCCACTCCTCGCCTTCCCGCAGGAAAACTTCTGATTCTTTTTGCACATGCGATGCGCTATAAAAATAGGTTATAACAAGATCCGCCGCTGCTGTTTCCACGTA
>Ga0079223_10000887_pt1 | contig 16777 bp, 12 predicted proteins | sample Stecom2011_FD_75072 | JGI IMG/M metagenome (GOLD analysis project Ga0079223, IMG submission 75072) | Agricultural soil microbial communities from Utah to study Nitrogen management - Steer compost 2011 | ecosystem: Environmental > Terrestrial > Soil > Agricultural land | place: USA: Utah... | reverse complement strand
CTTCAAATATCGCATGGGGCTATTATCCGTTCCCATACTTTAGAAATTAAGAAGAAATTGGATGAGACTGACGAAGACTTGCTGCAGCTTGCCATAGTAGAGCTTCGACAGCGATTCAATTCACTCTCAACAGAAGTTTATCTCCCTTTTGAAATAGAGCTGGGGGAAGAAATCAAAGTTCATATTCCTAAATTGGGCGATAAAAAACACATTCTGGATTTATCCGAAAGAAATGCGAAATATTACCGAATGGAACGTTTCAAACAAGCTAAGATAGTAGATCCCGAACGTCACGAAAAGCGAATAATGGCGCAAATGAAAAAGGATCTCCGGTTAAGCGAGGAGCCGCGCCATATAGAGTGTTTTGACAATAGCAATATTCAAGGAAGCAATCCAGTGGCCGCTTGTGTGGTTTTCAAAAACGGAAAACCCAGCAAGAAGGATTATCGCAAATTCAATATAAAAACTGTGGAAGGTCCCGATGATTTTGCTTCCATGGAGGAAGTGGTGTATCGCCGATACAAAAGATTGCTGGACGAAGAGCAACCATTGCCACAGCTCATCATCATAGATGGAGGAAAGGGGCAACTTTCATCGGCGTTAAAAAGTTTGGACCGATTGGGCTTGCGTGGAAAGATAGCGATAATCGGAATTGCCAAACGTTTGGAAGAGCTGTTCTATCCAGATGATCCTATTCCACTGTATTTGGACAAAAAAAGTGAAACTTTAAAAATAATACAACAACTCCGTAACGAAGCCCACCGTTTTGGGATAACTTTCCATCGAAGCAAGCGCAGCAAACAGGCCTTGAACAATGAAATGGAAACCATACCAGGCATTGGAGAAAAAACCGTGGTGGAGCTTTTGAAACATTTCAAAAGTAAAAAGCGCATTGCCGCCGCTGGTTTTGATGAACTATCAAAAGTAGTTGGTCCCAGTCGGGCAAAGAAACTGTTTGCCCATTTTCAAAATTCAAAACAAGACTAAAAAAATATTCAATATAAAATTTTTAATAAACCCCTTCAGCCCCAAAAATGAAAAAGATACTTTTCCTGACATTTCTTATTTTATCTATCGTCTCATTCTCTCAAGAAAAGAGTAAGGATGATGTCAAGGTGGGTTTAGTGCTCAGTGGCGGGGGGGCCAAAGGTTTTGCCCATATAGGTGCTTTGAAGGTTATTGAGGAAGCTGGAATCCGCGTAGATTATATTGGCGGTACCAGTATGGGAGCGATTATTGGTGCTTTATACGCTTCAGGATATTCGGCTACGCAGCTGGACAGTATTTTTCGGGAAACAGATTTTAGAACTTTGATACAGGATAATCTTCCGCGAAGTGCCTTGACTTTTTATGAAAAACAAGAATCGGAAAAATATGCCCTAACCTTGCCGTTTGACAAATTTAAACTAGGTCTGCCTTCGAGTATTTCAAAAGGACAAAATGTTTTTAACTTCCTTACCAAACTCACTGCTCATGTGAACAATGTTTCAGATTTCAGCAAGCTTCCAATTCCTTTTTTCTGCATTGCCACCAACGTTGAAACCGGAAAGGAAGTGATTTTGGACCATGGGTATTTGCCCCAAGCCGTTAGTGCCAGTGGAGCGCTTCCTTCTCTTTTTAGCCCTGTGATAATAGATAATGAAGTGCTAATTGACGGAGGTGTAGTAAACAATTATCCCATCGATGAAGTCAGGGCCAAAGGAATGGATATTATTATAGGGGTTGATGTGCAGGATAGTCTTAAAGATCGAACAGAGCTTAGATCAGCCTTGGATATTTTGCTTCAAATAAATAACTACCGCACCATTCACGATATGACGAATAAGCGAAATAAAACCGATATCTACATCCAACCCGACATAAAAGACTTTTCTGTAGTCTCCTTCGATGTAGGTGGGCGTATTATTAAGTCGGGGGAAGAGTCTGCGGAGTTATTTAAAAATGAACTGGAGCAAATTGCCCAAAGACAAAGATCGAGTGAAAAGAAAAAAATTGTTATAACCAGACGAGATACTATTGTAATTGGGGATGTACAAATCAATGGAAACGAAAATTACACCCGTTCTTATGTCCTCGGAAAACTAAAGCTCCGCACTCCGGCCAAATTGACCTATGAGCAATTTAACCAAGGTATTAATAACCTGTCGGCCACAGGCAATTTCCAAAGCATTAACTATCGACTTTATGAGGATAAAAATCATGTCAACACTCTTGCCGTAAACCTTCGGGAGAGCAATTCGCAAATGTTACTGCGATTTGGTGTGCACTACGACGACTTGTTTAGAACGGGGGCCTTGCTCAATATTACCCGCAAAAGAGTGTTGACCAATAACGACATTGCGTCGCTGGACCTAATTGCGGGCGACAACCTGAGGTATAATTTTGAATATTATGTAGACAAAGGTTACTATTGGAGTTTAGGATTTACGAGTAAATATCACTTTTTTGAAACAGATGTGCCTTTGAGCTTTGTAGGGGTTGAGTTAGGAGAAGAGCCTACACTTCCTATAAACAAGCTCTCTATTAATTATAGTGACTTTACCAATCAGTTATACTTTGAAACACCATTTAGAAGAACTTTTGTCCTCGGGATTGGAGGAGAGCATAAATATCTGAGATATCTTTCTGAAACTATTGGAACGGATAGCAACAACCTACCTCGAACTCTTTTTGAAAGCACCAATTATTACAGTGCCTACGGTTATTTGAAATACGATACTTATGACAATAGCTTTTTCCCAAGGGAAGGGGTTTATTTTTCTGGCGATTTTCATTGGTATCTATTCGCACATGGTCGTAATAAGGATTTTGACCCGTTTTCAATTGCGAAGGCAAAAATGGGATATGCACATTCCTTTTTAAAATCTTTTTCAGCAAATATAACCATGGAAGGTGGATTTAAATTAGGGGGACAAGAAACTGCAACTCTGGATTTCTCATTAGGAGGTTACGGGTTTAAGGAGATGAATAACATTATTCCTTTTTTAGGGTACACCGCAATTTCCTTAAGGGGAAATACTTACCTTAAATCTACCCTCACATTAGATTACGAGTTTATTAGAAGAAACCATTTAAATGCTTCTGTCAATATTGCAAATGTGGGTAACGATTTATTTAAAAATGGAAACTGGATAGAATATGTAAATCATTCTGGTTATGCATTAGGATATGGGCTGGAAACCTTATTGGGCCCCATGGAGATAAAATATTCATACTCGCCCGAAACCAAGGAAGACCATTGGTATGTAGCTTTGGGGTATAGGTTTTAGCACTCGCTGAAAGCTTAAGCTGCGAAATTTTTCCGATATTTGTAAGAGCCAAGTTGTTAAGTGTTAAAGCGACCTGGTTTCTATAAACTTAAACCACAACACATAATCTTATTTTCAAATGCCATTCTATCATAAATTAGGGAAAATACCCCCCAAAAGACATACTCAGTTTCGAAAGGCTGATGGAAGTCTATATTCCGAACAACTCTTCGGCACTGTAGGTTTTGACGGTATGTATTGCAATATATATCACGAGCATAGACCTACCCAAATAAAGGAAATAATAAAACAATATAGCGTAGCCCCCAAAATTGCCGCAAGCAACAATTTGCATTCGCTACGTCTCAAGGGCTTTCAAGTAAAGCCTGAGAAGGATTATCTAGACAGTCGCAAAACCGTTCTCACCAATGCAGACTGTAGTATTATTTTGGCCGCTCCTTCAGGCTCCCTTCGCGATTATTTTTATAAGAATACCGATGCAGACGAGGTTCTCTTTATTCATAAAGGCAGCGGGAAATTACGCACGTTTTTAGGAAATATTGACTTTAAATACGGTGATTATCTTGTAATTCCGAGAGGGATTATTTACCAGATCGATTTTGATACAGAAGATAATCGCTTATTTATCGTGGAATCTCGAAGCCCTATTTATACACCCAAGCGATATCGAAACTGGTTTGGACAATTATTGGAGCATTCCCCATTCTGCGAACGCGATATCCGCAAACCGGAGGAACTGGAAACGCATGATGAAAAAGGATCGTTTTTGATGAAGATAAAAAGGCGTGACGAAATATTTGAAATGGTCTATGCTACTCACCCTTTCGATGTAGTTGGTTACGATGGATACAACTATCCTTATGCCTTTTCAATCCACGATTTTGAGCCAATTACCGGTCGCATCCATCAACCGCCACCAGTGCATCAAACCTTTGAAACAAATGCCATGGTTATTTGCAGTTTTGTGCCGCGACTTTATGACTATCACCCAGAAAGTATTCCCGCTCCATACAATCACAGCAATATTGATAGCGATGAGGTGTTATACTATGTGGATGGCGATTTTATGAGCCGAAATGATATAGAGGCCGGTCAGATAACATTGCATCCCGCAGGAATTCCTCACGGACCGCATCCTGGAGCCGCTGAACGCAGCATAGGAAAAACAAAAACCGATGAATTGGCAGTGATGGTCGACACCTTTAAACCTCTTCAAGTAACGGAAGATGGAATGAAACTATCCGACGGTACGTATTATAAGAGTTGGCTGGAAGGTGAATAGTAGTTTGGTGATCACTTTGTTTTTTCATATTATAGGTTCCTGTCCTAATCTATTAAAAAAGCAAAATAAATTCCTTGAAAAGCATAGATTGATTTATGTTTGAAAACCTTTAGGATTAAATTAAAATAAATTTATTAGAGAAGAATTAATTATGAGTAAAGAAGTAAAATCGGTCGAGTATGGCCTAGAAAAAATTTTTGAGGGTGCAGAAGATTTTCTGCCTTTGTTGGGAACTGATTATGTAGAATTCTACGTGGGAAATGCCAAACAGAGCGCCCACTATTATAAAACAGCTTTTGGATTTCAGTCCTATGCCTACAAAGGTTTGGAAACTGGCTCTCGCGATTCGGTAAGTTATGTGCTGAAACAGGATAAGGTTACCTTGGTGCTCACATCACCCTTGAACAGTAAGTCGCCTATCAACGACCATATTGTTAAACACGGAGATGGAGTAAAGGTAATTGCGCTTTGGGTAGACGATGCCAAAAGTGCTTATGAGGAAACTACCAAACGAGGCGCAAAGTCCTATATGGAACCTACGGTTGAGAAAGACGACCATGGGGAAGTTGTTCGAAGTGGTATCTATACCTATGGAGAAACGGTTCACATTTTTGTAGAAAGAAAAAACTATAACGGAACTTTTCTGCCAGGATATAGAGAATGGAAATCTGATTACAATCCAGAATCAACTGGCTTAAAATATATCGACCATATGGTTGGCAATGTGGGCTGGAACCAAATGAACACATGGGTAAAATGGTATGAGGATGTTATGGGCTTTGTCAATTTCCTTTCTTTTGACGACAAACAAATCCATACCGAGTATTCAGCCCTTATGAGTAAGGTGATGAGCAATGGCAACGGCCGAATTAAATTTCCTATAAACGAACCAGCCAAAGGCGCCAAAAGATCACAAATTGAGGAATACCTCGATTTTTATGAAGATTCTGGCGTACAGCATTTGGCGGTAGCAACAGATGATATTATTAAAACAGTTAGTCAATTAAAAGCACGTGGAATAGAATTTTTGCCACCACCGCCAAAAGCCTATTATGATGATATTCCACGCCGTCTTGGTGATCATATGAAAATGATGAAGGAAGATATTGAAGATCTTAAAAAACTTTCAATTATGATCGACGCTGACGAGGATGGTTATTTACTGCAGATTTTCACCAAACCCGTTCAGGACCGACCTACGCTTTTCTTTGAGATTATACAGCGTATGGGGGCCAAAGGATTTGGCGCGGGTAACTTTAAGGCTCTTTTTGAATCCATAGAACGAGAACAAGCACAGCGCGGAACTTTATAATATAACCGCTAAAGAAGTAAAACTCCATCAATAAAAAGATGGAGTTTTCTTTTTGGAACAATAATTGTAATTTCAGCCCTTAAAAAACTGCTATAAAATATGATCCTAAGAAAACTGCTGATTTTGTTTCTCTTTTTTAATATTTCAAGTGTCTTCGCGCAAAAAAAGGCATATGGTGATGGAGAATGGTTCAAATTCAGGGTTCATTACGGCTTTATTACAGCCGGGTATGCTACTCTTGAAACTAAAAGTACTAAATATAAGGGCAAGGACGTATTTCACGTTAAAGGTTTTGGCGAAACCGTTGGTGTTTCTAAATGGTTTTTCCGTGTCAAGGACGATTATCAAAGTTATATAGATAGGGAAAAAGACATTCCCTATTTCTTTATTCGGAATATTGATGAAGGAGGATATAAAAAAGACCAGGAGATTGAATTCAATCACAACAACAATGTCGCTACAGTAAATGACAAGAAAAATAAGGAAATTGCAAAGTTCGATTTTCCTGAAGGTACCCAAGACATGATTTCTGCTTTTTACTATTTGCGCAACCAACTCGATGTAAAAAACGTTAAAAAAGGTGAGGTGATAGAAATAAATATGTTTTTTGACAATGAAAATTACAAATTCAGGTTAAAATTCCTTGGTCGGGAAGTTTTAGATACTAATTTTGGCAAAGTTCCCTCCTTGGTCTTTCGTCCCTACGTTCAAAGTGGACGGGTATTTAGAGAAAAGGAAAGTCTAACCGTTTGGGTTAGTGATGATGATAACAAAATACCTTTGTTGGTAAAAGCAGAATTGGCCGTGGGTTCGCTCAAAGCCTCCTTAATTCAGTTTAAAGGTTTACAACATTCCTTTAAAATACTGGCAAAGTAAAAATGATTTATAAATTGCGAAAATTCCCCAAAATTGAAGAAATTAATTTTAGCGATCTTAACAGTTAGCTTTCTTACCGCGTGTGAAAAAACACCTGATGAATCAACAGAAAATATCGTAGAGCCTGAACCAATTATTGAGCAATATGGATATGTTCTAAACGATTTCAATGTAGTGCGAGATACCATTCGATCCGGTGATACCTTTGGCGACATTCTTTATGCCAATGGGGTTTCACAAGATAAAATCATGGAGGTTGCCACCAAATTCCGCGATAGTTTTGACGTGAGAAGAATGGTTGCGGGAAAGCCTTACGTGCTTCTCAACTCCAAGGATTCTATAGGCGCTACTCAAGTTTTTATTTATGAAACCAATAAGGTTGATTATGCCGTTGTGGACTTTCGGGATAATGTTTCAATTACCAACAAACAAAAACCCGTGAGTTATGTAAACATGGAAGCTTCAGGGGTAATTACTAGCTCTCTTTCTGCTACCATGGACGAACAAAAGCTAAGTCCGTATATGACGGACCAACTTGCAAGTATTTACGCTTGGACTATCAACTTCTTTAAACTTCAACCCGGAGATCGATTTAAGGTGATTTATACCGAAAAATTTATAGACGATACAATCCCAGCAGGTCTTCAAGAAATTAAAGCCGCTTATTTTGAGCATAGAGGCAAACCTCTTTACGCCTTTAGATATCAAACAGATTCCATTGGCAAGATTTCTGGATATTACGATGAGATGGCCAATAATTTAAAACGTGCTTTCTTGAAAGCCCCTGTAAAGTTTAGCCGTATTTCGTCCAGATACAATCTCAACAGACGAATCAAGTACTACGGATATCAGTTGCGTCCGCATCGAGGTACCGATTTTGCCGCTCCTGTCGGAACTCCAATTTTGGCAACTGCAGATGGAGTGATCACCAAGTCCGAACGAAAAGGGGGCAATGGCAATTATGTAAAAATACAACACAGCGGCACCTACGAAACCCAATATCTTCATATGAGAGATCGAAACGTGAAAGTTGGGCAGTACGTTAGCCAAGGTGATGTGATTGGATGGATCGGGATGACAGGAAATACCAGTGGGCCACATGTATGCTATCGATTTTGGAAAAATGGAAAAGAAGTGGACCCTTTTCAAGAGGACACTCCTTTTTCACAGCCACTTCCTCCAGAACTTCACGATGATTATTTCGCAAATCAGATGCTTTTAAAGGAGCAATTGGATTGCGTTTCTTTCTAAAACAAGGGTGAATTCACCCTTGTTAATAACATTGTTATTAAGTAAGTGCCCCTGTAACAAGGGTTTAGGGATTAAGTTTTATCTTTATAAAACTACCTTTCCTTTCTGTTTTTTTTCGACTCTATTTCGTGGTGGAAAAGCATTTAAGATGGTACTTTTGCAAAAAATTTAACCTAATATTTTACTTATGAAAAAACAATTACTTCTTATTCTTTTGTTATGCGGATTTGCTGGCTTTTCACAAGGAACAGTGAGCGGAACTGTTATCGATTCAGAATCGAATATGCCCTTGGTCGGGGCTAATGTTGTGGAGTCTGGAACTTCCAATGGAACTGTGACAGATTTTGATGGTAAATTTATTTTGAAGACCAATGCCAACACCGGCTCGGTTGCTATTTCCTTTATCGGATATTCTGCAAAAAGAGTAAACTACAGAATTTCTGGAGGTGTTGCAAACTTGGGCGATATTTCTATAGATGTAGATGCTGACGCTTTGGCCGAAGTAGTACTGGTTGGAAGAGGGATAATCGATTTGGCCCGAGACCGACAAACTCCTATAGCCGTATCTACAATTTCAGCCGCCGATATTCAAGCTAAAGCAGTAGGAAACGTAGAATTTCCTGAAGTTATAAAAAGCACTCCGAGTGTTTATGTTTCTAACCAGGCGGGAGGATTTGGAGATTCCCAAATGTTTCTTCGAGGTTTCGACCAAACCAACACCGCTTTCCTTTTAAATGGACAACCCATCAACGGAATGGAAGATGGAAGAGTATATTGGTCTAACTGGTCTGGAATGTCTGATGTAGCCAACGCGGTACAGGTTCAGCGTGGACTTGGTTCTTCTAAATTGGCAATTTCATCTGTTGGAGGTACGGTGAACATCGTTTCTCGTGCAGCTGGAAGAAAAGAAGGTGGTTTTGCACGATTTATGACGGGTAACGACAGCTACTTTAAAGGAACTGTTAGTTATGACTCTGGTTTAAAGGGAAAATGGGCTTACTCATTTTTATTGGATCACTGGCAAGCACATAGAAAGTTCGCAAACGGTACGGGTGGAGAAGGTCAAAACTATTTTATAGGAATTGGCTATGTTCCAAACGACTCGCATTCCTTCAACTTTTTGCTCACTGGCGCTCCACAATTGCACGATCAAAACTTCTCTAAGTCTTTGGCAGATTACGCTACATATGGTGAGCGTTATAACAATAATACAGGCTTCTACAATGGAGAAAGATATACTCTGCGAAGAAACTATTACCACAAGCCTATCGCAAACCTAAACTGGGATTGGACCATTAGCGAAAAAACAAACCTATCTTCTGTTCTGTACGCCTCTTGGGGCCGTGGAGGAGGAACAGGACCTGCAGGAAAAAGTAGCAGTATAAATAATGTTAGAGATCAAAATGGGGAAATAGATTTTGATGCTATTGAGCAAAACAACATAACAACTGCTGACAACGGCATTGGAAATTACGGACTCGGATCCGTAGTGAGAAGAATGTCTGTAAACAATCACAACTGGTATGGTTTCCTTACCAACTTGGAAACTGTGGTTACCGATAATTGGACTTTTAACGTAGGAGCCGACACCCGTTTTTACAGTGGAAATCACTGGTACCAAATGAACGATCTTCTTGGATTGCAAGGATATGCGGATAATAGAGGCTATGATGGAGTACGAGGACCTGATTATGTTATAAGTGAAACTTTTGAGGCTAATCCTTGGGCAGCATTGTTTAAGTCTGCAAAGGAAGGACAGCGTTTTAACTACGACTATACCGAGCACATCAATTATCTTGGTGGATTTGGGCAGGCCGAGTTTAAAATTGATGATTTTTCCGCCTTCGTACAAGGAGCAGCTTCTACACAGAGCTATCAAAGAGAAGGACGTGCGCCAGGTTCTGAAATTGAAGGCGTAGATGGTCTTGGGAAATCTGAGAAAGTAAACAAGTTTGGTTACAATATAAAAGGGGGAATGGGCTACACCTTTATTGAAGGGAATACCGTTTTTGCAAACGCTGGGCACTATTCTCGTCAGCCTTTCTTGGACAATATTTTTGACGACATCCGAAACTCAAACTATATTCTTTCAGGAGATAATGAAATCGACAATGAAGAAATTACAGGAATAGAAGTTGGTTATAGATTGCGTGCCGGAGATTTCAGCTTAGATTTAAACGGGTACTATACCAGCTGGGGTAACAGATTCCTTTCTGGGAGTTTTATTAAGGCAGATCCTACTTCTTCCAATCCTATTGAGCAGAAAGATCGCTATCAAAGATTTACAGATATTACCCAAGTCCACAAAGGATTTGAATTTGAAGGGAAATATCGTTATTCCAATGAATTCATGTTCAGAGCTTTTGGAAGTATTGGAAACTGGAAATATGATGGAAGTACTCCTTTTCAAACCAGAGAAGATGATACTAACCTTTTGTTGGAACAAGGCACAGTGAATTTGAGTGGGACCAAAGTAGGTAACGCACCTCAAACTTCTTTTGGCTTTGGCTTTAAATATGATATAATTGGAGGTTTGAGTGTAGATGCCGACTATAACATTTATGCTAACCTATATGGGTTTGTTGATGCTGAGGACGTGGTTAAAGCATCACAAGCTGGTGTAGTTTATCAGGCCGAAGAATTGCCAGCATATAGTTTATTGGATGCTGGAGTTACTTATAAATTCACTTTTGGCACAAATAACGTAACCGTTCGTGCCAATTGTTATAATGCAACTAACGAAGCCTATTTGGGCCAAAAGGATTCTTTCGGGTATTTCTACGGAAATGGAAGAACTTGGAATGCTAGCCTTCGTTACGACTTTTAGTAAGTGTTCAAATTTTGAAAAAAATGCCCCGATTTTTTGGGGCATTTTTTATTCGAATAAAGTCTATCTTTGAAACTTCATTAAAATAAAAGTTATGACAACTCTCCAGTTTATTCACAGTTATTGGGCATATCTTACTTTGCTGATAGTTTTGCTCGCAACCCTTAATGCCCTTGCAGGTTTCTTTTCTAAAAGAGAATACAGCGCAAAAGATTTTAGGATTTCCCTTTTTGCTTTAATAGTTACGCATATCCAAGTGCTTATTGGCTTGATATTGTACTTTGTTTCACCTTTGGGATTAAAAAATATTTCCAATATCGGAATGGGTGCCGTAATGAAGGATTCTACTTCCCGCCTCTTCGCAGTGGAGCATCCTCTTATTATGATAATAACCGTTGTCTTGATAACTATTGGTTATTCCGCACATAAAAAGAAATTGCTTTCGCATAAGAAGTTTAAAACGCTGGCAGTTTTCTATACTATAGGATTGGTGCTTATGCTAAGCAGAATTCCGTGGGATCAGTGGTTTTAGACTTTTATAAAACTACCTGATAAGAATTCGAATCAACTCGGTGATTTACTAATTAAGCAGAAATTTAATTGCGAAATTAACGCATGTCAGAGTTCTTTTCTTTAATTAGATAGATGTATACCGGAAAATGGTCGCTATATCCTCCTGTAAATCCAGTAGTGTAGCTCCTGAAAGGATATCCTTTGTACCTGCCGCTAGCTGTTTGCAGATAGTTTTTGTTGAAAATTCCCGCTTTGTAAAAACGATAGGACGAAAAGTCTTTTTTTGTCAATTCAGTTGAAACTATAATCTGGTCAAAAAGATTCCAGCTGTCCTGATAAGCAAGCGTCCCCATCCCCTGTTTATGCATAGCTTCCATAGGGTTATACAGCTCTTTTAGATTCAGATTTTCACGCTTGCTTTTAGTTTTTAAAATCTTTTTAATACTTGGACTCGTAGGGTCGTCATTAAAATCGCCCATAGTAATGACTTTTGCATAAGGATCATCACTAAAAAGCGAATCCATAATGCGTTTGTTGAGTTCTGCCGCCCGAATGCGCTTGGGCCTACTTCGTGCCTCGCCACCACTTCGAGAGGGCCAATGGTTCACAATAATATGAATTTTTTCGCCGTCGAACATCCCGCTAACCAATAGTTGATCGCGGGTATAGATACGTTTGCTGCGATCGCTGTCATTAAAGAGAATTAATTCAAAGGCTTTGTAATGGGTAGGGACGAATAATTTTTTTCGGTAAAGTAAAGCTACATCGATTCCCCTACGGTCAGGACTGTCAAAATGTACAATGCCGTATTCTTTGTCGACTAAAGTCGTCTGATTCAATAGGTCTTCCAAAACCCTACGGTTTTCAACTTCACAAACCCCAATTAAAGCTGGGCTGCTGCCTGTAACATCTGCTCCAATTTCCGAAATCACAAGCGCCATATTTGCCAGTTTTGCCTCATACAGCTCTTCGGTCCAATGGTTATTGCCATCAGGTGTCCAATCCCCGTCAAATGTTATTGGATCTTTCTCATAGTCGAAAAGATTTTCAACATTATAAAAGGCCACAGTGTTGATTAAATACTGTTTCTCCTCTTGCGCTACAGAATAAAAACAGCAAATCATGCAAATTGCTAACCATCTCCTTGAAAACATCATATTTCTCATAATTCGAATCCATATTAACAAAAATAGTAATTTAATTAACTTTAATTAACAAAAATACGTATGTTTGTATTGCTTGGCTAGCTAAAATAGTGTCAAATTAATAATTGGGACTATGGGCAAAGTTATTCTATCAATCTACGGGGGACTTCTTCTGTTCTCCATTCAAAGCGTAGCTCAGGAAACGAGGGTTTCAGGGAAAGTACTGGACACCCATTCAAATGATCCTATCCCGGATGTAGAGATTCAGGTGCAAGGGAGCAGTATGGGTTCTTGGACAGATGCTCTTGGAGTTTTTTCATTATCCACAGATCAGTTTCAACAGGGAGAACAAATCTTGGTGTTTTCTAAAAATGGCTATCTCTCGCAGCGCATTCCGGTGATAATCCACACTGATAAAAGCACTGAGTTGGCCCCTATTTTATTGGCCGTTGATCTCGCGGCGGTAGAATCTCAAATAGGAGTTATTACGTTGTCTGACGACCAGTTGGATGACGATGAAGGTACTTCTTATAATATTTCTGGCTTACTTCAAGCATCCAAGGACGTTTTCTTGAATGCGGCCGCTTTCGATTTTAGCACTACGTTTTTTAGACCTCGTGGGTATAGCTCTGAGGATGGAAAGGTGCTGATCAACGGCCTGGAAATGAACAAGCTTTATGACGGCCGTCCGCAATGGTCCAATTGGGGAGGGTTAAATGACGTGCAGCGAAATCAAATGTTTTCAATCGGGCTTTCGTCTAATGAATATAATTTCGGCGATCTGGCAGGAACTACCAACATTATAATGAGAGCGTCGCACTACCGTAAAGGCGGTAGGATTTCCTATGCTTTAAGCAACAGGGTATACAAAGGAAGGGTAATGGGTTCTTACAATAGCGGTCTGCTTCCCAGTGGTTGGGCGTATTCTCTATTGGTCGCCCGTCGTTTTGCCGAAGAAGGCTTCAACGAAGGTACCTTATATGATGCCAATTCATTTTTCATGTCGGTTGAAAAACGGTTCAATTTTCAACATAGTTTAAACCTGACGGCTTTTTATACCCCAAATCGAAGAGGAAAATCATCGGCCAACACTCAGGAGGTTTATGATCTTAAAGGAACAGAATACAATTCTTACTGGGGAATGCAAGATGGCGAGATCAGAAATTCGCGAATCAAAAAAGTGGATGAACCGGTGATTATGCTCAACCATTATTGGAATATAACGGGCGGAGTGTTTGGCGGCGAGGGAAAAACAAGACTCAACACCAACGTTGGTTATCAATTCGGAAAAATTGGAAACAGCCGTTTGGGGTATGACAATGCCCCAAACCCAGATCCCAGCTATTATCAGAAACTGCCAAGTTACTTTTTGGCCAATGCCAATGGGCCTAATTACGAGAAGGCCTATAAGGCACAAACAACTTTTGTGAACGATGGGCAAATTGATTGGCAGGATATTTATGAAACGAATATTTTCTACGGAGGAACTTCGAGATATTATTTATATGAAGACAGAAACGATGACAAGCAACTCATAGCCAACAGTATTCTCAACTCACAGATCAATGAACATTTTTTCATAACGACTTCTTTGAATTATAGAAATCTCAACTCCAAAAATTTTGCGAATATGCTCGATCTTTTAGGTGGCTATGGCTATTTGGATATCGATACTTTTAGTGTTGGGGTTGAAGCTTAAAATGATTTAAACAATCCAAATCGAATTGTTGGGGAGGGAGATGTCTTCAGATATAATTTTGAATTTGATGTCACCGATTACGGAGCCTTTGCCCAAACACAATTTTACTACCCTAAAGTTGATTTCTATCTCGGTGCTAAAGGAGGAAAAACCACTTATCAAAGAAATGGACTATACAAAAATGGGATCTATCCTAATAATTCCTTTGGAAAAAGTGAGAAATTGGATTTCACCACCTATGGTATAAAAGCAGGTTTTACCTATAAACTTAGCGGCAGACATCTCTTTGAAGCTAATGGGACATATTACACCGACCCACCTTCTTTGCGCAATTCCTTTTCGAATTCGCGAGAAAACAATGCTACCGTTATTGGATTGACTGAAGAAAAAACAATCCAGGTGGATGGAAGTTATATTTACAGATCGCCTATCGTGAAGTTAAAATTGACTGGTTATTATACCCTAATGCAGGATGCTTCTAACATTTCCTTTTTCTACGCCGATGGTATCTCGGTGCAAGGTGCCGATCAGGTACAAACCAACGGCTTTATCCAAGAAGTCCTCACCGATATAGATACTAAGAGTTTAGGGGCGGAATTGGGAATTCAGGCGCAGTTGACACCGACGTTGAAACTGAAAGCTGCAGCCGCCTATGGCCAAAACACCTATGATAATAATCCACAACTTTATATAGCCTCCAATTTTCGTGATAAAAGTATTGAGACATTTAGTTATGGATATTCGTATCTAAAGGATTATAAAGTTGCGGGCGGACCGCAGCAGGCTTATCAGATGGGATTTGAATATCGCGATCCGGAATTTTGGTGGTTCGGGGCAACAGCTAATTATTTTTCAAATGCCTACATCAATGTATCTCCTTTGGCCCGAACCAAAAATTTCTATCTGGATAGCGATGGAATGCCTTTTACTAATTATGATCCCGAAATTGCGCGAGCCCTATTGAAGCAAGAAAAGTTCGATGACTATATTTTGGTCAACCTAGTAGGTGGAAAATCCTGGAAAATAAGGGATTACTATGTTGGATTTTTTGCAAGTGTCAACAATATCTTGGACAAGACGTATAAAACGGGTGGTTATGAACAGGGCAGGAATGCAAATTTTAAAACCATGTCCAAAGATATCCAATACGATCCCCGGGTATTCGGCCCTAAATACTGGTACGGATATGGAACTACCTACTATATGAACTTCTATATTAGATTTTGAAAATCATTTTTGAATTAAATTGCCGAACGATGAAAACAAATAGGAATATTAAATTTATAAGCTTCTTGTTGATGGCAGGAAGTTTTGTGGCTTCCTGCGTACACGATGATGATTTCAGCGTGCCGCAAATTAATTTGGAAGAACCCAGTGTGAATGTAAATACGAGCATAGTCTCTGTTAAAAAAATGTATCGTGGTTATGAACCTGTAAAGGTTGAAACTGGACCAGATTCCAAAGAGCCTATGTATATTGAGGCTTACGTTGTGTCCAGCGATGAATCTGGAAATTATTATAAGACTTTAATCGTCCAAGATTCACCAGAAAATCCGATTGCGGGGGTGTCCATTTCCACGGATGTAACCGATCTTTACACTAAATACAGCCCAGGAAGAAAGATATATTTTCGGGTGGATGGCCTATATATTGGTCAATATGCCGGTTTGCCCACATTGGGGATTCAAAATGGAAATGAGATAGGTAGAATTGGCCGAGAGGATTTTGAATCGCGAATCAAACGGTCACTTGAAACTTTTGAAATAGTTCCCACCGTTATTTCTGTTGCGGAAGCCACTAATAAGGATAGGTTAAATACCTTGATAAAGTTTGAAGATGTACAGTTTCCGGATGGTATGGCAGGAGTGGAGCATTTCGGAAATCTAAACAACAATTATGGGGTAAACAGAATCGTTGAAGATTGTAATAAAAACACCGTCTTATTGAGAACGAACGGCTATGCGGATTTCAAAAATCTCGCACTTCCCGAAGGGAACGGCAGCTTGATCGCAATACTGAGCATTTTTAACAGCGATTTTCAAGTTTTCATCCGTGATATTTCTGATGTTCAAATGACCGGTGAACGTTGTGATTAGATAGATCCAATACCTATTTCTTAAAAAAATCGGGGAGAAATAGTGCCAGTTGGCCGAAAGAAAAGATCGAAAGTTAAAATCACTTCGTGAGAGCTGGGGCCAACAGCTTTCAGTTCTGAAATCACATGGTCGTACGCATATCCCGCCCAAAGAGTTGGGGTAATTTGAAACCCGAGCAAACCGCTAAAGGAATCATCCAATCTGTAGGAAGCGCCAATTTCAAACCTTTCATAAAAAAGGGCGTTTAGGTTGATGTCAAATGATATGGGAGCATTAAAGGCCGACTTCAACATAAACGAAGGCTTCAGTTTAAAATCATCCCACATCTCGAAAACATATCCGGCTGTGGCGAAATAATGTTGAGTCTCCGATCCGTATTTTATGCCGTTTTCATCTAAATGTACAGATGATAACATATTTGGAACTGAAATTCCCAAATAAAAATTTTCGCTATAAAGAAAAGATCCAGCCCCAATGTTTGGGTAGGAATTGTCAATATCCTGAGAG
>Ga0079223_10000884_pt1 | contig 16816 bp, 13 predicted proteins | sample Stecom2011_FD_75072 | JGI IMG/M metagenome (GOLD analysis project Ga0079223, IMG submission 75072) | Agricultural soil microbial communities from Utah to study Nitrogen management - Steer compost 2011 | ecosystem: Environmental > Terrestrial > Soil > Agricultural land | place: USA: Utah... | reverse complement strand
TATATCAGGTCGATAAAATCTATAAATAGCTAATTGATTCATATATTCATGGATTAATTAGTCAAGGAGATTCTTATGTGCTCGCACTCTGTTTCCCATCTCAAAGCAATTTTGATTTTACTTGTTTTAGGCTTCACAATCTCCGGTAATGAATCGGATGTTTTCAATGATTTGTCGCTTAAAGACCTTTTTTCACTTCAGTTAACATCTGGGTCATTTCTGGATCTTGATTTAAAAAGCTCACCACTCAGCATGACAATTATTACTAATGAAATGATTAGATTATCTGGAGCAAGAAACATATCTGAACTTCTTGATATTTATGTTCCAGGTTTTATTTACAATTACAATAAATGGAACGGCACAATTTGGGCTATGCGGGGAGTAGCAAACGACAGAAATACGAAAATCGTTTTTCTCATTAATGGTCACAAAATGAATACACAAGCTAGAGATGGTTTCCAGAGTGAAACTGTGCTGGGATTACTGGGAGATATTGAAAGAATTGAAATACTTAGAGGACCTGCAGGACTTGTATACGGTACTGGTGCAATAGCAGGTATCATTAACGTAGTCACAAAAAAGCCTGATCATAATAATAGCAGTGCCTCCTTTATTTCAACCAATGATGGATCAAAAGCAATAGATGCGAACCTTTTTGCTAAAACAAAAAGAGGTGACCAGCTTTCATTTTCTGCAGGATTTCGTGCAAGCACTGGATTTTCATACGATAAAGTCAGGCTATATGGTAACGCTGGTTGGCCAGGGTCACCGAATCTCAAAGAAGGTGGACCTGGAGATGGTAGATTTGGATCGACTGAAGGAAATTACAGAATTTTTGGTAATTGGATTAAAGATAATTTCAGCCTTTCTGTCAGGCTTACCAGACAATTGGAAAACTGTGTTTCTCTTTTTATTCGGGACCCATGGCCCGATTATAGCGGTCCCCCTCCTTCAAATGCTTCAAACAGGATTATTGATGGCAAAACTGTCAAACCGGATGACCCTTACTGGAGTACTACCGAAAACTGGGAAGAATCCAGAAGAAATTATCATTCTGAAAACCTGATGGTAAATGCTTCGTATGATTATCCGATAGGTGCCAACAGTATCAAATCACAAATCAGTTATGATAGAAATACTACCAGAATAACCAACATTACTCTTGACAAGTTTAAACCAAGTCTGGTATATCTTAACGGTAAAGTCGTAGAAACATTTGGAGAAGCCAGATACGGAATTAATTCCATGTTCCTGTTAAAATCGATACCCGGTTTTCAGGCTGCAATCGGACTTGAATATCGTCTTGACGATTTTGGTCCTGATATGGAAGGCAAAAATGAACAAAATAGTAATCATAAACAATTCGTAATTACAGATTGTGTTTATAATACATTCTCGATCTTTTCTGAAGGTTTATACGATTTATCATCATTTCTTGCCGCTCATGCAGGATTCAGATTTGACTTTCACACCAGGGCAACAATGTTCAATCCAAAATTAGCACTAGTATTTCATCCCTCAGATAATCATTCAATCAAACTTATTTATCAGACTTCATCAAACAACGGAAGTGTAGAAAATTATGAGTATAACAGATACCATATCGATGGAGAGGGCAATCTTTTTACTGAACCACGCCCCAGGGAACCACGAGAACCTCTCGGACCTGATCGTGATATAATTCAGCCGACTCCACCTGTTAACGTAATGCATACCCTGAAACCGGAAAATGTTCATTCTTTAGAACTCGCATACGTTGGAAACATATCAAATAAGCTCACATTTGAACCTTCTGTTTCCTGGGGGTTAATAAAAGATCTTTTTGGATGGGAACAAACACTTTTCAGAGTAGTCAATGTTGGTAAATATCAATATATAAACTGTGATGCAGATGTTAAATACACCGGTAAAAAATTCAGTTTCGGGATTAATCATACCTTTCAAAGACCCGTTAATACCAACCCCAATGAAGAAGGTAAAGATTACTCAATATATGGTAACACTACAAACGAAAATGGTGAATGGGGTTATTTTATCGGATTGAACAGTCAGGGGGATTCACTATGGGGAAGCTACTTTCACCCAGAGGCTGATACGATAAGTTTAAACATCGTTAAAAAGTCAATTACTTATGATGGAAATTCCTTTTTGAACATCCCTGATAATATCACAAAACTGTATGCTATTTATTCACCTTTCGATTGGCTTTCAATCAGTACAAACCTGAGGTTAATATGGGGTTACCCTGGGCGAAAAGCTGTTATTATGAGCAAAGACACTCAAATCAACCCACAACCGGATACTTATTATTATTACGGCTTTTATCATGAAAAAGAGCACTTGAGTTTTAAGGATTATATTATTACCGCGGTTTCCAAGAAATGGAATGCTGCTTTAAACTTGTATTTTCCTGGCGACTTTGACATATCGCTTTACATGTTAAATATCCTCGGAACCGATCGTCATACCTGGGACAAACTGGATCGCAATACTGTAAACACTTTCCGTACGGCTTACATGTTCGGGCTGGAACATAGAGAAAACTATTCAACTGACCAGCGTTCATTTGGTATAAATATTACAAAACATTTTTAACCCAATAAAGCCTGCTATAAAACTATGTACCTGCGTGAATGGCATTGGGTGGAACGGGTTTTATGGCTGTAAAGGTTTTATTTATCTTGTCTTTTTTGGAATCGGAATCACATAATCGCAAATTAGAGAGCTTTTGTTATAGAATTCGAAAATATTAAACTTGAAATACGAAACAAAACTAAAGAAAATTCTGAATATAAACGAAAAACAATACAAATAAATCAGCTTTTCTTCGGTCGGTATGAACATCGTAATCCCAATTATATCATATAGAGCTGTCTCTTTTCCCTTCGCGCGCATCAGGTACAATTATTGCGTCCAATCAACTACGGGATACTGAAAGAAAAGGAATATTTGAATGAAACCAATCAAGGATTTTTTGTTAACCTTTACTTCATATTTATTCCGTATAAGATGTATAAGAGAAAAAATAATCTCCTTCTCAGAACAAATTAAATTTGACTCTTCTTCTTTCAAGGTTTATAGCAGGAAAATCGGACCACCTTTTCAAATCTTTTTTTATCATCGCATTCTTCCATACACAGATCCATATGCTATTGACTTTGTAAATGCAAGAGATTTTGAAAAACAGATCTCCATGCTGTCACGCTCTTTTAAATTAGTTACACTGGGAGAATTATCAGAATCAATCAACAGAGGGATAATCGCACCCCGAACAGTTTGTATTACTTTCGATGATGGTTATCTTGATAACTTCGAATATGCATTTCCAATATTAAAACGATACAATGTACCTGCTACTATTTTTTTGACAACAGGTTATATTGGAACCAATAATAAATTATGGCACGACAGATTATCATCTATTATAAAGCATACAAACAATTCTGTAATTCCATCCGAATTTTGCGGAGAACCTTTAGCTGTAAACACAATTCAGGAGCGGAAAATTGCAGCAAAAAAAATGCTTGAGTGGGTCAAACAGTTTAAACCGCAAGAACGTGATTCATATATTGAAAATTTTGAATCAAAATGTTGCAAAAAGTCAAAACCAAATACGCGCCTTATGCTTAACTGGAATGAAGTCAGAGAAATGAACAAAGCAGGAATCGAATTTGGCAGCCATACAATCACTCATCCTATTCTTTCACTCCTTAATAACGAAATGATTGCCCGTGAAATTATTGAATCAAAAACTGAAATTGAGTCTCAAATCGGGAAAACAGTTAAAACCTTTGCCTATCCCAATGGCCAGTTATCGGATTTTGATAAAAGGTCAGTCGATACACTCAAGAAATGCGGATATAGTGCTGCAGTCACTACCTGCCAGGCTGCTAATGATTTAACAACCGATCCATTTAAACTTTCGCGTGAATCTGTTTGGGAAATGAATCCTGAAAAACTTTTTGTTCGTATGATTAAAGAACGCCTTTTTTTCTAAAGATAATTTCAATGCTTCTGGTTTAGATTTTGCAATAACAATCTATATTATGAGTACTACAAACAATTTGTCAAAACGTAAAATCAAGATTTTACAAGTAACACATGATCTGGAAATGGGTGGACTCCAGAAAGTAATAGTAAACATTTGCCGCAATATAGACAAATCAAAATTTGATATCAGTGTATTATGCCTTAGGAAAAAAGGAGCTTTCAGTACAGAAATTGAACAATTGGGAGTACCTGTAACCATTATCCCACAAAAACAGGCTGGTACAGATTATTTCACTTTTTTGAAAATCGCCAGATTTTTTAAACAGAATAAACCAGATGTAGTTCATACTCATAATACTCAACCACTTATAGAGGGTGGTATTGCAGCATTAATTTCCGGAGTAAAAAGAGTAATTCACACTGATCATGCAAAAATCTACCCTGACAGAAGAAGATATATGATAGCCGAATGGTTTATCTCCCATTTTGTTTCCAAAATAGTGGGTGTTTCTGATTACACATCCAGGGAACTTCATGAATATGAACGTATTTCCAGATCCAAGATCACTACCATTTTAAATGGAATAGATCCTGTTTTTTTTTCAATAAACATTAATAAAATTAATAAAAAGAAAGAATTTGACATATTATCCAAAGGGCCGATATTAGGAATCATTTCACGGTTGATTACAATTAAAGGAATAGGCAATTTACTCAAATCCATGCCGGCTATTATTAAAAACCACCCAGACAGTTGCCTTATTGTTGCCGGAGATGGACCTTCTAAACATGATTTGATGAAACAAACCATATCCCTTGGCATCGTAAAAAATGTTTTATTTATTGGCCCACGTTCAGATATTGCGCAGCTCTTAAAACTCTTTGATATTTTAGTATTACCCTCGCTCAAAGAGGGGTTGCCTATGATTCTTCTTGAAGCAATGGCTGCAGAATGCCCGATAATTGCATCAAATGTAGGTGGTATTCCGGAAATCATTGAAAATAAAATAAACGGGCTTCTCGTTGAACCCGGAAATATTGCTGATTTAACAAAAGCAATTTTGGGCCTGCTTGCAGATCCATTATTACGAAAAACCATAATTCATAATAATATTAGTGCGGTACATAAAAAATATACTGCAGCTATTATGACTGAAAAATATCAAAAATTGTATTCTGATTTTTAACGATGTATTTCCAAATACAATAATTTGATAACACTTCATTATGCATTATTCAAGATATTTTACCAATAATGATCTTAGTCCTGTATCATCCCTGAATCGTAAATACTTAAAATGCAGCTGATCTAACAAGTTATTTGATTTTTCATTGAAATCCAAAAGACAGGTAACTACGTTATCCTTATTGATATAACCCGGTTTACATAAATATTGATCTGAAAAGTTCATATATATTCTGCAGGTTATTGGACGAATATCATAAATCATACATGAACCATCAGATGACAACAATGGACATTTTCTTTCCAATTGGTAGAATACTGATAACAGAAGATCCACCTGATCTATTCCGGCTCTTTCATTTTCAGACAATTTTGACAATTTAAGATTAACAATTTCATCCAGCCGTTCAAGTTCCCGGATATCTGCTTTACAAGATTTTATGATTTCCTCAATTTTTTCTGGAATATTTATCCTGATATAATCAGCAATTATTTCCATTTCAAATGAATTTACATCTTCCACCCAGTGACAACAGCAGTATGAGCACCCTTTTTTACAGCATTTTTTTAATTTTGAAAAACGTAATACCTCATTTTGATACTCCGAAAACCTGACCATTATCTCAGCTATGCATTGCTTAAAATTTCTTGTTAAGCAGGACTCCTCATCAGCATCCAGAAGAGCTTCGAGTTTTTCTGCTATTTCTGACAATATCAATGAAGCTTCTTTGGATAACGGAAATATATCTGTATTGTGAACATTTATATCCATAACTCAATAAATACTAATGTGGTAATTTAACAAAAAAATTACTGTAATGCAATGTAAGGGAAACATCAACAAGAGGTGAAAATTCGAATGACCTGGTCTTTATATTGTCGTTATTTTTAATCCAGCCGGCAGCTACTTCAAATTTCAAATCCACATAGTTTTTAAAATAAAAAAGAGCTTGCAGGGATGTCTCAATACGATTTTCATATGGGTAATCTGTTTCAATCGGGAGTCCTTTTTCGTTACCAGGCTCACTATCTTTCCATCTGGTTAAAGCCGTATTTGCACCCTGACGACAATATGCAAGCTCATACGAAAAAGCCCAAAAATTGTGTCCAATAATATCAAACCCTAAACTTACCTTATCTCCATCAATTAATGGTAGTCCCAGACTTTTACCAAGATAAGTATACCGTTCACCTTTTTTCCCATTTGCATCAGTAACGGTGTAGAGCCATTCTGATCTTTTACTATATTCAGCCCTGAAAAGATTTCTTTGAGGTATATTAAAAGGATCAAGCCAGAATAATCCAATATCACACCCCCAATGTGCCGGTTCCTGATCTGTCACCTTCTCATTGTCTACCTGAAAATCATCCAGTGCAATCTGCCCTTTGAATATCAGGCGTTTTGTAAACGGGTATACTTTCCATTGAAACCCCAGCATCAGATTACCATCACCTTCCTGATTCGTATTCGTAACGGTATAAATTGACATCGGATTTACATACTGTAAATCTGGCAATCCTTCTTTTCTGGTAAAAACTACAGTTTCAGTGATTCCTAAAGTGATCCATTCACCAATCAATATGTTTAGTGAGTGTGCTGTCAGGTATCGATTTATTTTTGAGTTGTTGTCTGTATCCCAATTTGAACGTTTGTAATTAAAAGCTGAAAAGAGATGCCTGAATTCAAAAAAAGATGAATGGATCTCCCACTCAAAAGCATCATAACTGTAGGGATAAGAGGACAAGACAAGACTTCTATCTGTAAACGGTCCCCAATTACGATTCATTCTGCCCAAACGTAAAAAACCATATTTCCAGTCATACTGCAAATATGCTTCATCAATTCTCCCCTGCATCGCCCTGTTCCGATGCGCAGGATAGAATTTGTCATATTTATACCTGCTGTCTATATCAGCAGTTTGCTTTAAGAGGAAGTTTCTGTAACGAACCTCATTGAGAAGTCCTATATTATAACCGGATTTTTCCTTTTTACCAGAAGGATATAAAAGCCCCCCTCTTATTGCAGGTTCAATAAACCAGAAATTATCATTTTCACTTACTTTACTTTTGTCCCATAGTGATGAATCGAATATAGAAACATTTCGAAGATCATCCCAGAACATATTGCTGTGCGATAAGGATTGTGCCAGATCAAACCGTGCTGCTAATGTAAAATAAACCTGTCTCCAATTTTTCAGCTGATAACCATAAACTGAAAAAGTGATAAAAACAATCGATATGATTACTGCTAAAATTTTAATTTTAATATGCTGTATCACGTTCGAAAATAACCAGTATGGTTTTAAGAATAATTTTAATATCAAGCCAGATACTCCAGTTATCTATATAATTCAAATCGAGTTTCACGATTTCATCAAAATTAGTAATCTTGCTGCGTCCCGAAACCTGCCATAATCCCGTTATTCCCGGTCTGATACTAATTCTTCTATGGTGCCATTTTTGATATTGAGCAACCTCATCAGGAGTAGGTGGTCGAGTACCTACAAGTGACATTTCCCCTTTTAATACATTAATTATCTGCGGTATTTCGTCTATACTGAATTTTCTCATCAATTTACCAACCGCTGTCACACGCGGATCTTCTTTTATTTTAAAAAAAGCACCATCACATTGATTTAACCTCTGAAGTTCCTTTTTTTTCTTATCTGCATTATTTTTCATTGACCTGAATTTATAAATAACAAATCGCTTTCCATTTTTTCCGACTCTGACCTGCTTAAAAAACACTGGTCCTTTTGAGGTCACCTTTATGGCTACAGCAAGGAGTGGATAAAGAATTATAAGGAAAATGAAAGCTATTATTGCCCCAAAAACATCAAATACACGCTTAAAAAAAAGCTGATCCGGATCCAGTTCTACTGTATGAGAAATCAGTGTAGGACGTTCCATAAAATGATGATATTCCCACCGGGCAAAATATGTCGCTCCCGAAATATTAAGAAACACACGTGCAGGCCTTCCCATTTCTTCACAAATCTGAAGAAGCGGGTCAATCGTAATACCATCCCTGGTTAATTTTCTGGGAACACAGAAAAAGACTTCCTCTACATAGCAGTTTTTAAGTACTTCTTCCAAGGCCCTTGGCTCAATGCTTAAATCCAACTTTCTGATGACCCGAATCCCCCATTGTGGATTGCATCCAATTTCCTGACTGATTTGAGCAGCAATTCGTCCTCTTCCTACAATGATAACAGGTGAATTGTTCTCATTTTTCAATCGTACACGAGCGATGATTCTCTTTACAATAATTTTTTCTAATGAAATGAAAACAAATGACAGATAGGCAAATGTCAAATAAAGATATCTGCTGTTACGATCATCGGGGAAAAGATAAAGAATTGCAGCACCCAACAAAGCTGCAGAAATAAAAATCATTACTATCCGGCTTAAAAGCCCGTGCATCCAGTTAAAATGCATTATTGAAAAAAGTGATCGTGTCCAGGCAAAGTAAAGGTAAAAACCCATAAATCCAACAAACATTAACCAGTAATTAAGAATTGGATCAAGTTTCCTGTAAGGAACAATAAACAGGTAGGAAAGATAAAAAGCAACTATCAATAAAAAACAATCCAGGATGGCAATTGATTGTTTAACGAAAGATGAGTGTTCCTTTAGCATTATAATTTACCGTAATTAAGCAATTTACATTTCTGTATTAAATTCAAACGGGAATTCAAAAATCATATTTCCGATTTTTTCCGGAATCGAACTGAACCGTATAGCTTTAGTATGAGAAATCAACATATCCAAAAATTCAGAACTCTTTATGTCAGTACGGCTCACATGAGCATCTATCACTTTACCTTCAACATTTACACAAAAAGTAACCATCACCATTCCCATCATAGCAGCATCTTTCTTTAAGAACTGCTTGTACATAAGTTTTAAATCAGGTATGTGTCTGGAAATAGAATCCTGTATGGATTTATGATTTCTATATTGAAGAGCCAAGAGTGATTTATCCTTTTTTTCAGGTATCATTTCATCTTTTGATTTAATTATTTGTTTATCCTTTGGTTCTGTTTCTTTCACAGATAACAAGCCCTTAACCATTTCGTTTACCTTTTCCTTATCTAACTCCGGATCTTCCTGTTCACTCACGAAATAATACAGGGTTTGTGCAATATAATCAGAAACTCCCAGCAGTTTTCTGATCAATTCCATTGTTTGTTCAGGCATTATATTGTTTGTATCCAAAACTAAATCTAAACGTTCAGTTAATTTGGATCCGTATTTTTCAATAATCACAGAATCTGCGTACCCGATAATACCGGTAGGTTTAATACCAGAATCAAGTTTTCTTATTATCACCTGTGTTGATTTCAGTAGCAGCAATGAAGCATCAATTGACCATTCAACTTCAGACTGAAGAGAAAGCTGACCGGAAAGATTAGTTAATAAAGTTTCATTAACCGTTTCAGTGTCTTCTGAAGCTAAAGCTTTTCTGATCACTATATACTTAAATTTCAGTGAATCAGTTTCAAAAACCGGATCCAGTTTATGAAACTGTGTTGAAGTAAGCGTATCATTACCAAAAATGTAATATTCAGGAAGATCCGAATTCTTTTTAGTGCATAAACAGACAAAGCTTATCAGAATATTCACTGCCAATATATACTGTTTTTTCATCATCTGCGACTGTCTATTCCGTAAAATTTATTAATTAATATAGTAACCGATTATCCGCACTCTGCCTTATTCATCCAATGATACGTCATACCTAAATATTAATTCATATACTTTCAACTTCAACAATCTTATCAATTACATTCTTTAATGCTTTTATCTTGCCATCATTCAAAACATATTTCCAATTCTTAACAGATGGTGGCGAAAAAAGTTTCTGTTGTAAAATCATCCTTTTACTTATCTGATCTCTCGACAAGTTACATTCTGGTTTGTTTAATATGCGTTCAAGCCTGGTTATAAATGGTGCATACACCCATATCCGCATATCAAACCAGTTATCAATGTTCCATAATGGGATCAAACTGGCATCAAGTACCACAATCTGTTCTTGTTTACCAATCAGGAGTTCATGGATATTATCCAGAAGGGGCGGATGTACAATAGAGTTGAGTTTACGGATTTTTTCCATTGAACTAAATACGATTGTTCCAAGTTTTTCAAAAGATATTGTTTCATCGTTGCAAATCCCATTTCCGAATTCTTCAATTAACCTTTTTTTTATGTTCTGGCCCTGCTCCATCAGATATTTTGCCTTATAATCGGCGTTAATAATTGCAGCGCCATGGTCCACAAAAATTTGTGAACAGGTTGTTTTCCCTGCTCCCATATAACCAGCTAAACCAATTTTAAATGACTTCATAAAAATTTACCTGACAGAATGATACCTGGTAACAGTTACCCTGTTTCCTTTATCATTAAACGCCACCGTATCAACATAATGTTTAACAATAAACAACCCTCGTCCACAATTTTTACTTAAATTTTCAGGAGTAGTTGGATCTGGTACAGAATCAGGATTAAACCCATTCCCTTCATCCATAATGGATATTGTTATCTGTTTTTTGTCTATGATATGCCCCATTACGACTTTCTTTGAAAAATCTTTTTTATTTCCATGTGAGATTGCGTTTACAAGCAATTCTGTAAGAGCTATTTTCATTTTTCTTATTGATTCATCTGGAAAACCATACGAATCCATCGAAGCAAGGATTACGCTGATAGCTTTATCAATTTCTTCAAAGTAGCTGAAAATCTGCAAATATACCGGTGCTTCTGCAGAAAAACCGAGTTTCTCCTTTATCTGATTTTTTCGTGACTGAGTCTGAACCTCGACACTCATGATTGTAATATCATCTTCCATGTAACCGCTTTTTTTATTTTTTTCTTCGATGAAAGTTTGAAACTCCTTTGGGGATTGTGTACTTAAATGTCCAGTCAATTCAGCTTCAAACATTTCCCGCCCTTTATTGTAATCATCAGAAAACAATCGATAAACTCCATCTGTGAACATAAAAAGGGTGTCGCCAGGATTGAGATATTCATATTGTTCATCAAAAAAAGTATCCTTGAAGACACCGATAAATGTTCCTTGAGTTTTAAGTGAAATGCATTTACCCTCTTTTTTCCTGTAAATAAGTGGATAAGCATGTCCTGCATTGCAAAAGGACAGTTTATTATCATGAAGATTAAGATAGCACAGAAATGCGGTTAAATAAAAATCCGCGTTAATATTACCAATTATTTCAGAATTTACACGACTAATTACAGCACGGGGTGAAACACCAAGATTTATATGGTGCATAAAACAAACTTTGGCCATTGCAGAAATCAATGCAGACGAGATGCCAAAACCAGTTACATCAAAAATTAAGAAAGCCAGAATGTCATCTGAGATTTGAATACAATCGAAAAGATCTCCTCCAACAGCACAGCAAGGAAGGTATACCGAATTAATTTCCAGCCCCTCAACAGCCGGAAAACTTCTGGGAATCATTGCTGCCTGAATTTTTCTGGCAATTACCAGATCTGAATCATTTTCAGAACCGTTACCGCTTTTATCGAAATCTTTTTTTTGCACTCTATTTTCTAACCATATAGTAGAAAGGTCGGGATATTGAATTTATAATAACAATATTTCCCTTTTTGTATTTAAATCAGATGATTAATCAAAATTAAAGGGAACAGGATTAGTTTATCTCTTCTAAGCATCCGCTCCGGTACTGGATGAAATGCTGAATCTTAAACCCTGTAATTACAATAAATTATAATTTTTTCCCGAACTAAAGTCTAATAGTATTGATTTGTAGTTGTATATGAGATGATTTTTTGCGTTGAGAGTCAGCTAAATTCCCTCCCTAATTTTCAGATAAAATCCCTTTTTCAGGCGCATTGTTTTTACTATTCCTTGGTACTGATTGTTAGCGGGCACTTAAAACAAGCCAGAGATGGGCACTTTTTGGAGCTCAAAACCAGCCACTTGAGTAATTAACCCATAATAAATTATTTTATTCTTTTTGCTGGCTTCAACAAAAAGGATGAATAGAACTATGGGGAACAATCTCAATATGGAAAAACAGCAACAAATTCAAGTACTTACAAATTTTGGTTTAGACAGATCAAGCTATAAATCTTTAAACTGGTATCAACCGGGCTACAGTAAATAAAGAAAAACATTTCAAAACCAGCCAGAAGTTCCCACTGATAATTTTTTATTGTTGAAGAAATTTCAAAAAAGGACGATAATTCGTTTAACTGCGATTTAAAGTCGGTAAATGTCGAACTTGAATTAATCAAATTATTTATCCTTAGATAATTTTTGAAATTACAGAAATATCAGAATTATCGACGAAATATCACCCTGAACGATTTTTGACATCTTTAATATCGTTCTTTAGTTAAAATAAAACAGGATATCAGGTAGATTCATTTTTTAAAAAGTTCGTTCACAGCTTTCCAGGTTTCATTTTTTTATTATAAGCTCAAAACAAAATTGTACTAATCCCAAAGGATACATTATTATGTATCTGGTTATTAGTCTGGGTTCTTTATAAATCCTATACAGCCACCGTATATGAAACTTATCAAATATTTTAGGATAGTAATTTATTTTTTGGGCTGTTTGATGATAAAACCCTCCGCAAGTATATCCAACACCTTTCCAACCACCATTAACTAATTCTATCAAGAATTTTTCTTGTTTTGGAGTACCCATACCCACAATAACGATATCAGGATTTATATTTGACAGCTTACAGATATATTCTTTCATTTTCAGATCATTCAGAAAGTAACCATTGTGTGTACTACATATATTTAATTTTGGAAAGATTTTTTTAATGTTTTCAGTTGCTTTATTTAAGTTTTCTTCTGTAGATCCTACAAAACATATACTTTTATTGTTGACAGTAGCATAATTAAATATAGTTGGAGCAATTGATGTCATGTCAAAACTAAATCGATTGATTTTGTAACCAAATAATCGTAAAAGCCACACTAACAAAATCCCATCTAAATATATTCCATTTAGTTGATCAACTGCACTAAAAGATTTTAACTTTAAAAAAGAATATGCATTGATAAAAGTATATACTCCCGTTGGTTTAATGCTAAATTCTTCTATAATTTTATTGATTAATTTTTTCATTTAAAACACCAGTTATTCTTGGATTGTAAAGTTATAATATTTATTATTATACATGTAAGATTTATGCATAATTTTTACATTATAATTTTTAGATGCATATACAATTAGTAATCCTAACATTACAAAAGCGTTATTCAATGCTGATACGGATAGCGATGTTACAGCAATTATAGATATAAAACATATACTATCCAAAATGCTAAATGATGATATTCTTAAACTTTTGTAAATAAAAGCAATCAAAAATAAAAGTCCAATTATGCCATGATCGAATAATATTCTCAAAATAAAAGAATGTAAAATAACAGAATAGCATGTACCATTGTTTTTATAGCTAAAAAGTGACTGATAATACGAAAGTGTTTTGCTTACAAAATCACTCATAGGTGTCAAACGTGGAGCACCTGTTAAAAATTTCCACCATGGCCATTCCTGAGTATCATGTATAAACATCATAATAAACTTATACCTGTCAACATTTTCCAGACTACTGTTGTTTAACCTATTTATGAATACATAAGCCGATGTTAATAAAATGACAATTATAATGATTGAATTAAACACAACCTTTTTTTTATTTCTCATTGATATGAAAATGAATACGATCAAAAAGGCTAAAATTGCTGATCGGGAACCTGATATACAAATTACTGCAAACAAAGTGATAAATTCTAAAAAGTTTAGTTTTTTCTGAAATAAATAATTTAAATAAAATAATAATAAAAGGAATATTAATTCATAGTTGTTTTCATAAAATAAAATTGGCCTTTTATCAAATCTTCCAATAAAAGAAATAATATATTTGATTAAAAAACAAAATAATAAAAAACGAAAAAGATTTTTGATAAAGTTTGCCTTAAAGACCTTTTTGCCTGATGCTAAAGCAAGAAATGGAATATACATAAAAGATTTATAAGCTTGAATAAAATCAAACAGGTTAGTATTAGTCAGATAAATTGCTGAAAAAAGTGAGTACGCTAAATATAATAATGTAATTCCGACAAAAATTAATAAGTATTTATTGATGTATTTAAATAAAGATATTGATCCAGTAAAAAAAAGAATTTCAAAAACAATGTTGGATGGAACAGGGCGGTTTCTTTGGAATGTTATGAGTCCAATTATGGAAAGTAATATAATACCAGGTACTAAAATTGTTTTTTTATAACTTATTGACAGCATAATAGTCTGATCGAAGATTTTTACTTATTCTTAAGACGATACCGAAAAAACAGAAACACCCTCTCCAATAATCCATACGCAATAGTATTAACAAAGAGGTAATAGATTATGTAAGTCAATAAATGTTTCAATTTTACATATTTGTAATGTTTATTTTTCAGTACACTTATTATGGCATCAATTTTATTATTTGATCTTGCCATATAAAAACCAACATTTTGTAACCAAAAATAATTTTTTTCCTGAATATTGAAATATCTGTCGTATTCAACTAAAAACTTTTTAGAAATATTATAATTAGCACCTCTTTTTTCACTTCGTTCCGGGTGATTCGCATAAATTTTAACTAAAACTCTGTTTATCAGTATAAATATAGCTTTACCTTCCAGCTTTAGCAAAAAATCATAATCTTGATGCCGCAGTAAATTTTCGTTGAACAGATTCTTTCGTGCCAATGAAACAGGTAAAAATAAACTAGGTGTTGGCATAAAGCCTCCACAAACAAAAAGGTAATTAGCTACAGACTGATCTTCTCTTATTGATTCATGAGGGAGTTCTTCAACATAACCTCTTCTTATGACATGCGATTTACAATATATTAGAAAATTATTTCCAGTATGTTTATTAGCCGTTTCAACCTGATAATGCAATTTTTGACTATCCCATTCATCATCAGAATCCAAAAAGGCTATATATTTACCTATAGCCAAATTAATCCCAACATTTCGCGCGAAAGCTCCATTTCTATTTATATCGTTTCTGATCAATTTTATTCTTTTGTCATCAATTTGTGCTATCATTTTTTTCAATAATTCATAATCATCCGAACAATCATCAATAACAAGAACTTCAAAATTATTATATGTTTGAGCAATGACACTTTTCAAAGCTCGTATAGTTTCGTATGCTCTATTGTATGTTGGGATAATTACGGAAACCATATCATTAGATTGGATCATGATATCTCACTGTGTATCGAGAAGAATTTAATGAGTCTACCCTAATAATTCAATTAACATAGAGTCTACTCTAAAAAGTTTATAAACGTAAAAATCTTATAAAAGACAATATATACTTGACATCGAGCACGGTTCTAATCATACTAAATCATTGGTAATAATATTTCAAAATCATAGTATACTCATGTTCTTAGAGAATATAGCACACATGCAACAAAACCTTTTCGGCATAGAAAATCATCCAAATGCTGATAAACGTAAAAAACTGCAGAGTTCAGCTGAAGCCTTTTTCTATCATATAATTTTCTGCAACATTAATGAGAAAGACTTTGCGATTCAGTTCTCTACCAATAGCAGTCGTCCTAAACACCTATTAATGCTCTTGTTTCTTCAATCATTCTCTATCACAAGAAAGGCTGGACCACCAAAAAAACTGTTCGATAGAATTGATTTTGATCTTCGAACCCGTACTGCTCTTGGATTACACGATCTTGAAGAAACACCATTTTGTCCAGCAACAAAAAGCAAAGCGGATGCTTAATCTATTTGCAAATCAAAGCTTGTTTGACCTTAAATAATGAATATACTTGTAAAGAATTATAAATTGTCCTAATTATCCATAACAAGCATCAGGTTTTCTATTGCACTAGTGATATGGAATAGATCGTGCTATATAATTATTACCCCAGTGCGCCAAAAGATCAGACCTTAATATTGAGGGGGCTTAAAAAAAATGATGTTATTTAATCATCAGGTAGATTAAAAATACAGGACAAGTTCAAAACAATGCATTTGTCTTCGTTATGTGCGTTGGTATAAATTTTTCGGAGTATATCTCGTAAAGAATTTTTTTCATCTATTGTCGGTTTTTTCTAGGTTGTACTCAACAATTATGATTATTATACTATCTGTTGAGACCAGAAACAAAAACATTATGAAGTGCTTTTGTGTTTTCTATACCAAAAATGTCAAAGAACAGCAAAAGCGTCACCCAATGTAACTTTTGCTAAAAAAGCTTTATAGAAAAAATTCATTAATAAAACCTATTTCTTTAAATGCCGTGAGTATGTTTATATTCATGGTATTTGAAATTAAAAAGGGCAGCGATTTTTCCAACTGCCCGACTCATACATATCAATACCTTTAGTTGTTTTATTTCATTATTTGTAAATACCAAATAAAAAAGTGGATAAAATGTGATTACTATAGCCGCTTTACCCATTTCGGTAATTAATTTTGTATAGTATTGATATTTTTTCAAAATACGAATATCTGAGATTCCAATACGGTAAGCACGTTTTATTACCCATTTTTTATTAGCCCTCGATTCTGAAATGACCTCATAAGCAATAGCATCAGGAG
>Ga0079223_10000883_pt1 | contig 16817 bp, 19 predicted proteins | sample Stecom2011_FD_75072 | JGI IMG/M metagenome (GOLD analysis project Ga0079223, IMG submission 75072) | Agricultural soil microbial communities from Utah to study Nitrogen management - Steer compost 2011 | ecosystem: Environmental > Terrestrial > Soil > Agricultural land | place: USA: Utah... | reverse complement strand
GAACAGGGAAAATGAAACTGTTTAGATCGCACAACGAAAAATATGATGATGGTGAGCAAAAAAGAGACTTTATCTATGTGAAAGACGTTCACAATATATGTGCGTTTTTGATGGAAGAGCGTCCAGAAAGTGGTTTGTATAACGTTGGATCTGGAAAAGCACGTACTTTTAAAGCTTTAGCAATTGATACTTTTCATGCAATGAACCGTGAAATCGACATCAGTTACATTGATACACCTGCAGATATTAGAGATAAATACCAATACTTCACTGAAGCGAAAATGAACAAGCTTATCGCTGCGGGTTACTCAAAAGGTTTTCATACATTAGACCAAGGAGTGAAGGACTATGTTGAGAACTACCTGATGGAAGGAAAATATTTATAGTCACTATAAAGAATAAGTAAAAGACCTGTAATTATATTGCAGGTCTTTTTTTCTCTTGTTTTTCACTTCTAGGAAACTCTTAATATTACTATCGAAAGATGAAAAACTTATTTTTTGAATTTATATTTCTTGTTGAATAGTTAAAAACTTTCATGTCTTGGTCATACTGAGAATGCTGAAAGAATTACAGGTGCATTTTCTTCCTCTTCTTTCTTAAACGCACTTGTTGGGCAATAATCACTGCAGCTCCACCATAGATCGGAACAGACGCTTTATCTGTGTCGAGGTAATTGTTGAGTAAACCGTGAAAGAAATAGGTTGACATAGCCAATACAATGCATAAAATAAGGACATACATTTGCTTTTCTTCTGGTGTGTAGCGTTTGATGTTAATCAAGAGCATAATTCCAGAGTAAAAGAGTACAGACACAAATACGAGTACCGATAGCATTCCTATTAATCCTGTTTCTGCTAAAGGTCCTAAATACTCTGAGTGTGCATTTCCTTGTGTTCCAAAGTTTGTTGATATTATTGTAAGTTTTTCAGGATCTTGGTGTGGTGCATATTCGAAAGCATAAGTCGCTGGTCCATATCCAAATACAGGACGTTCTTTAAACATATTCCACGCCGCGCCCCAACGGTTTAAGCGTTCTAGATTAGACGCGTCTGAAGAAATGTTGGCTGCTGATTGTAATCGTTCATCGAAGTTTGTTGTTGTGTGTTCATGCTTATTTCTCGCAAGTTCCATTTCGATTTTACTCCACGATAATAAAACGACAGAAAGAATGACCAAGCCTAATGTCAGAATGTATTTGAATTTAATTTTATACTTAATTAAAATCCATACACCGAATGCAAATACCACACTTAACCAAGCTCCTCTTGTATAGCTGAAGTATAATCCAATCAAAGTAATGATGAACATGATGGCCAATAATACCTGTGCTTGAATTGAATGTTTTTTATAAGCGATTAAACCAATGATAAAGATAATGCTCATAGCAACACTCGCTCCATATATTGTATGGTCTTTAAAGAAAGGTGACATTATCCAATGGCCTTCTTTTTCTCTAAAACTAAAGCCAGCGTGCCGAATCAAAGTGTAAACAATTGCTATTGTCATCCCTATGGTATAGCACCATAAAAACTTCACAATATTAGTTTTCTTTTCAAATACCAAAACCCCAATCGTTAAAAGTGGAATAATGTACCACAGCTTCATTAAAAGAAACTTGAAAGAAACAACAGGGTTGCTACTGGTAATGGATGTCATGAATATCCACATTAAATAAAACCCCAAAGAAAGCGTGATGGGATGTCTCCAGAATTCTTTGTTTAGAATGGGTGATTTTAATTCTTTGAATATGATCAACAGCATTAAACCAAAGAGAATGGGTTCTGTAGGCAGAAATAAACCCACCTGGCCATGAGTAAACTCTTCTAAATTTACCGAGATAGGCGTAAGAAGAGCAGTCATCAAAAAAGCAGTTGCAGTATGGAAAACGGCAATATAAGCAATGACTAATGCCAATGGCAATGCATTAAGATAATAATTATCTTGAAATAGAAAGTAAGCATTGAGACCTATAAATAAGATCACCAAGCCATAAATGAGACTGTTATTTCTTAAAGTTTCCAAAGCCTAAACTACATGCTTAATAGTTCTTACTCTATCTCTAATCAATAGTGCAATAAACATTAGAATAATTGTAGCAAGTGTAAATACCAAAACAATAATTAATCTTTTTGGTTTGGCCTTCCTATCTGAAGCGACAGCTGATTCTACAACGAATTTGTGGTTGAAGTTTTCTAAGGCATCAGACTCAGATTGTTCGAAGGACACCTCATGATCTGTTAACTTTTCAATTCTAAATTCACGTAAATCAGAAAGTGCATCATAGCGTGCACCAAATTTTAAATTGACATCAATTTGGTTCTTGAAAAATGCCTTGTCCTCTGCGTTTTTAGATTCATTAAATGCAGCAAATAAACTTGCTCTAGATTTTGCATCGATAACTCCTAATTGAGAAAGGCTATCCATTTCAGAATTTAATCGCTCTTGTGCTTCTTGAAGTTGCTTTAATTTTCTTCTGTTGATTTCTAAAGCAGGAATAGTTCTTTCTTTAATCAAGTCGTTTTTAACTGTATCAATTAATTGAACAATTTTATTTGCAATATCAGCAGCAAGTTCTGGAGATTTGTCTAAAACTGAAATATTAATAGAACCAAAGCGAGTACGTTCAAAATGAATATGACTCTTGTATTCTTTCCCTAACTTATAATGGTAGCTTTTGTCGTTTGGATCAATATCATAGACTTTTGCCAAATCAAACTCTTTAATGATTCTGTTTCTTAAGGGTGAAGATTGTAAAATTTGAATTAATTGTTCAGCATTTTCTTCCTCTCCAAAATCCATGGAGCTCGCTTTAGCATTACTCAGTGGGTTAAAAGATACTGTACTTGTCGCAGCTGGGAAAACAATCGCTTCAGACTGATACAAAACAGGCATCAATAAGGAAACAACAATAGAAATAATTCCTGCTATAATTCCTGTGTAAAGAAGTACCTTTCTATTTTTATAAGTAAAGACCAACAGTTCATTTGTGTTGTGTTCTGATTTATTTTTTTCCATTCTTTTATAGTATTTTTAAACTAACTTATATCAATAAGAATTATTGTTTAATTATCTAACAATTGTCATTTCCTTAACAATATGAGGAGCTTCTCCATAGATGTCAATCATCCATAAAACATAGCGAATATCTACAGAGATATTACGACAACGTGAAGCATCAAACATGTAGTCACTCATTGTACTTTCCCAACTTCTGTCGAAATTTATTCCAATCAAATGTCCCTCTCCATTGATCACTGGAGATCCTGAATTTCCACCAGTCGTGTGGTTAGAACCTGTAAAACAAACCCAAAGCTCTCCATCTTGATCATATCCTCCGTAGTTTTTCGCTTCATAAAGCTCAACCATTCTTGGAAGTAAATCAAAATCCTCATGTCCAGTATTGTATTTTTCAATCACTCCATCTAAAGTTGTGTGTGGCGTATATTGCATACCGTCTCTTGGAGTAGATCCTTCTAGTTTTCCATAAGTTACACGTAAGGTGCTGTTTGCATTTGCCCAATGTTTTGCTTCTGGATACATTTCGTACTTTCCTTTCACATATGGCTTCATTAATTGATTTTTTGTACCATAATAAATTCTTAAATCACCCAAAAGCTTGTCGTTGAACACATCGTTCAGTTCATTGAATAGCTTGTATCCTGGATCTTTATTTATTTTCTTTTTCGCATACTTATTGAAATTATTCAATACTTTTTCATAGCGTTGTGCATCTACTAAGAAGGACTTATCGAAAATCTTAGTTTGTAAACCTTTGATGTCATTCACCAACAAAGAAGCTGGTAAATACTCATCATCAATCATTTTCTTATAGTATTCACTCTGTAATAAAAACACTTCTTTATCGATGTTGATATCATATTGCTCATAGAACCCTTTAATAGACTTCTTTTGCTCTTCAATTGCAAGGTTCAGTTCATCGGTTTTTCCTTCTTCATAAAGTCCCATTAACTCATCGATTGCACGAGCTCTTTCAAAAAGCTCAGGACCTACGTAAGCATATTCAATAAACATATTGTAAGTAAAGTCGCTTTTGTTATACGTCGAAGATAAATCGCGCAATGCTTTTACTATCTCTCCAAATTCAGCATCCCATTCTTGAGTTGTTGTAGCAGTTTCTGTGTATTTATTCTCATATTCTACTTTTTTACCTACTGCATTCCCTCTTTTTAGACCATCAATTTGACCCATCCATTTTTTCCATGCGTTTGCAATCCTTGCTTGTTTTGATGCATACATGATTTCTGTTGCTTCATCCTTTTTCATTGCAGCGTTAATAACTGATAAAGAAAGGTCTCTCATTTTAATTTGAGCAGGACGTATAGTATTAATAATATAATCTAATTCAGTACTAATGGTATGCTGATTGGTTGTTCCAGGGAATCCGAAAACCATTGTAAATTCATCTACTTCTCTTGATTTTAAAGAAATTGGTAAATGATGAATTGGAGTATATGGTTTGTTGTTTTCATTATATTCAGCTGGCTTGTTGTCATTTCCTGCATAAATTCTAAATACTGCAAAGTCTCCAGTGTGTCTTGGCCAAACCCAGTTGTCTGTGTCACCACCAAATTTCCCTACTGTTTTTGGTGGAGTTCCAACCAATCTTACATCTGTAAATGTTTCCGTAACCAATAGGAAGTAACTATTTCCAAAATCGAATGGTTTAATTTCAGCTTCATAGTGCGTTCCTTCTAAAGCAGTTGCTTTTATAAGGGCGATATTGGTCATGATTCGCTGATTTACAGCTCCTCCTTCTAATTCTTCAGTTCCTTCTAAAACCTTTTCAGTTACATTCTCAATTTTAACCATTCGAGCTGCTGTAAGGCCTGGGTTTTTCAATTCTTCTTCAAGATTTTTTGCCCAAAATCCATACTTTGCAATATTGTCTTCTATTGTCGTGTGTGAATAGATTTGAGAAAAACCACAGTGGTGATTGGTAAGTAGAAGTCCTTTGTCTGAAATAACTTCAGAAGTACACCCTCCTCCAAAATGCATGATTGCATCTTTTATACTCGCATTATTAGCATTGTAAATATCCTCTGCACTGATTTGCATTCCCATTGCTTTCATATCTGATTCGAAAGCTCCAAGAAGTGTAGGAATAAGCATTCCTTCTTCAGCACGAGAAAATAAACCAAAAACAACAATCAAAAATATTGCACTAAACTTTTTCATTACCTATTTTTTTATTAAGTCGTAAAGATAAGAAGTGTAGAGAATTTTTGTATTCTTATCTGAATAAAGATTTAATTTTTACAACTTTGTACTGTGGAAGTATTGAATTTTATATTTAGAATAGGAGTAATCTTAGCAGTCTATAATTTTTTGTGGTGGCTAATCATGTTGGCTATTAGTGTTTTAAGAGGTGGGCGACCAAAGCAATTACTTGAAGTTTATCTTATTAAGACGGTTCGGTATGTTTTTTTAGCCGATGTTGTGTTTCTTTTTTCAGTTCAACAATCGGATGGAATTGCGCTCATAAATGATTTATTAATTGCTGGATTAGTGCTTTTAATTTATTTTGTTGGAAAAATCCAGAATAAACAACAACGTCAATCTCTTCTGTCAATGCGAGGACAAGCAAATATTCCTGGATTAGGGGATGTGTTAAACAGAATAAAACCTGCTTTCGATCTGCGCTATGAAATTGTTGTGCTGATATTGGTGTTTTCTATCTTTTCAGGATTTTATTTTGCCCCTCATTTAGCTACTAACACAATCTCAAATTGGTTTTTGGAAAGTATTTTGAATATTGAAGACACTCCTGTATTTGGATTTGTATTTAAAATAATTGGTTTCTTTTTCCTTGTATCGGTCTTAATGAAAGTAACTGGAGGAATAATGACTGTTTTGACAGGCGGGGTTAAGCGAAGCTCAAAAGGCTTCGATAAGAATGAAGATGATGATCACTTTGATGATTACACTGAAATCAAATAGATGCACCTAATTTTTTAAGAATTGCTTCTATTTGTGTAGTTACAAGCGTCGCATTGTCGTTGTTAATGATGAAAGAAGCCAATTCTTTTTTCCGTTCATCTTTCCATTGATTTTCCATGCGCTGTATTACTTCTTTCGAAGTTGTATTGTCTCTGGCGATTACACGTTGTATGCGCATTTCTTCGGGTGCTGTTACAAGGATTGTATAGTCAAAGTCTTTATACCTGCCGGTTTCAAATAGTATGGCTGCTTCATTAAAAACGAGGGCTGTATTTTGTCTTTTACTCCAGTCTTCAAACTCTTGCCGAACTGCTGGGTGAACAATCTGATTCAATTGCTCTTTTAGTTGCTCGTTATTGAAGATTTGGTCTGCAAGGAACTTTCTGTTGAGTTGATTATCTGTGTAAGAATTTTCTCCAAAAACTTTTTTTACCTGACCAATAACCTTTTCGTTATTCGTCATAATAAGTTTTGCTTCTGTATCAGAATTAAAAACTGGAAATCCAATGACCGTTAAAACTTTACCGATGATTGATTTTCCAGATCCTATTCCTCCTGTAATTCCTATTCTAATCACGAAGTTATATTTCTTCTACTTCAATCATTGTAAAAGGCAATGGAATAATCGCTTGATAATCTTCTCCAGCTTCTTCCATGTCCTCATCATCCTCTTCGAAGTACCAATTTACTTTTACTTCAGTTCCGTTTCCGTTAATTTCTTCAAGAAGTTTAAACACATCTAAAATACATTTAGATGAAGAAGTATTAAAGTATTCTAATTTCACATCAAAAACTGTGATCTCTTTTGGAGATTTAGCGTATTCCTCTATCCAAAGATTGATAGGTTTATAGAATTCAACGGAGTTTTCTGGGATAGACCTCCCTCTTAGTTCTAACCTTCCTTCATTTGCATTAAAGCTAACTGAAGGCGTTTTTGGTGTTCCCTCTAAATTAATATTTTCCATTTTTTTCTAATTAATTTTAACATTTAAACAAAAGAAACTATATTTTTCATCTATCGGTAGAAAGTTGTATTCAAGCTTGTTGCCTGACTTTCTAACAATATCTATCAGACCTAAACCTGCTGTACCTTTTTTGGAAAGCTCCCCATGATTCAATACTGTTTTGTACATCTCTCGCAGCTCTTGCTTCCCTAATTTATTTACGTTTTTTATCTTTTCTTCTAAGTCCTGAACTTTATCATTGGTGATGTAGTTTCCTGTTTTCACCTCATAAGAGTCGTTCTGTTTCGCTATTATAAGTAGTGAGGTTTTTAAAAGTATTGAATCTATTTCATCATTTACTTCCTCGTTGTGGTGATAAAGATTTTGAAGACATTCAACTAAAATACTGTAAACTCTTTTTCTCGTTTTTGTAGACTTTTCTAGAGCACCTAACTTTGATTCCATGACTTTTAGTACGGAAGAAAGTAGTTCGGGAGTTACAACACCTTTAAACGAAAGCATTGTGTGCTCACGTTCCATTGTTTTATACAATTCATAAATGTTGGTTAAAGGCATGTAAATAGTGCTTAAATCAGATATTATCTTCCACAAAGATATGATTTTGTTCTATATAGACAATTTAACATGGTATTTTCTTTGCCATTATGTTAATTGATGCAACATTATTGCAAGTGCGAATAAAAATAGATACATTTGTCTCCTTATATAATTACAATTAAGATCATACAATGGTAGAGCAGAAAGAAGAGTGGTTTAAGACTTGGTTTGACACTTCATATTATCATATTTTATATCAAAACAGAGACTTTTCAGAGGCTGAACGTTTTATAACTAATCTGCTTGACCACCTTAAATTGTCGAAAAACGCTAACTGTTTAGACCTTGCATGTGGTAAAGGAAGGCATTCAGTTTTCTTGAATAAAAATGGATTGACAGTTACCGGAGTAGATTTATCTGAAAACAGTATAAGTGAAGCTAAACCTTTTGAGAATGACTCTCTAAAGTTTGATGTACACGATATGCGTGAAGTGTATAAAGAAAATGAATATGACATTGTATTCAATCTCTTTACAAGTTTTGGCTATTTCGATAACTATGATGACAATCTTAAAGTGCTGAATGCTGTCAATAAAATGCTTGTTTCCAATGGGAAAGTAGTGATCGATTTTATGAGTGCTGATTTTGTTTTGAATAACTTAGTGAAGCAAGAAGTAAAAACAATGGATGGAATAGACTTCCACATTACAAGAAAGTACGATGGAAAGCACATTTATAAGAATATAGATTTTACAGATCAAGGGAAGAATTATAGTTTCCAAGAAAAAGTTCAAGCCATTAAAAAAGATGAATTTGAATCATTACTGGAAAAAGCTGGATTTGAAGTGATCGATGTTTTTGGGGATTTCTCATTGACTCAGTTTGATAAAGTTACATCTGATCGCTTGATCATCATCGCAAAGAAAAAATGAGTTTGATATGGGGAACATTACTTCTTATTAGTTCAGTATTAGTAGGAGGAGGGATAGTTGTTTTTTTACAAAACCTAAACCGAGGGAAAATAATAAAAGTCTTGTTGTCTTTAAGTGGTGGATTCCTCTTGGCAATTGCTTTTGTTCACTTTATTCCCGAAATATACGCCCATGGTTCTGCTGATGTAGGATACTATATTTTGTTGGGATTCTTGGTTCAGCTTTTCTTAGAATATTTTTCTGGTGGTATAGAACATGGTCACATTCATGCCAAAGACACAAAAGGAACTGTTCCTTGGTCATTGTTCATTGCTTTAAGTATACATTCTTTTTTCGAAGGAATGCCTCTTGCTGCTGAGTTCTTAGGCGAAGTAACTGAGAATACTATTGAGCACATAGGTCATCACCACCATGCAGAAGGACAAAGTCTCCAAGGTTTACTGCTGGGAATCGTATTGCATAAGATACCCGTTGCCATAGCATTAATGACATTGCTTTTAGCGTCAGGGTTTAAAAAAACGAAAGCGTGGGTGGTGTTGATTGCATTTTCTTTGATGTCTCCTTTAGGAATGATTGTCGGTAATTATGGCGCTAAAAACGCATTCTTTAACTTGGAAATTATTTTAGCAATTGTGGTAGGAATGTTTTTGCATATCTCTACTACCATCATTTTCGAATCCAGTGAAAATCATAAATTCAATTTTATTAAATTGATAAGTTTATTGGTAGGGGTGGGGCTTGCAATGCTGGCTATTTAAGGTTAAGTCATTTTTATAAACAGAACAATCCTAATTTTATTCTTGAGAAGGAATATTAATAAGTATGAATTCCATTTTATCGATTATCCTTTGAGTCATAGAAGGTAATTTACCTCTTTATTAGATTGCTAAAGAAATCATTATCAAGATGTGTAATACAATAGATGGTCCTAAGGCTTTAGACTTGTAATACAAGGTCCCTAAAATTAATCCAGCTAAAAACGTAAAAAGAGGTTTGTAAAACTCCATGTATATGCCTATTATCATTAGTTCTGAATAAGGTACTGTGGCAAATAATAATGAGCTAAAAACAATTGCAACTACCGGACGGGTATGGGTTTGTAGTTTCTTTTGAATAAATCCTCTAAAAAACAATTCATTAGCAATAGGAATAAGCATCAGAAAGGAGAAACTGTTTAAACTGAATAAGCCTTTAGCCCCGTTGAAGAAATTGATGCTTGGTCCCAAATCACTGGAATAGTATTTATATATCCAAATCACGGAGACTTTTAGAATAAGTAATCCAAGAAATAGTGCTAATGCTATTAAATACCACTTTTTGTCTGTTGATAAATGTTGAGCTGAGGTATCCTTATTTGTGTAATGAACAAATAAAAACATGCTGATCAACAGAATGGTTCCGTAACTCAATAGATAATAATCAAAGAGTTCATAACCTAAAACAATAAACAGAAGCACCTTTATGGCTTGCGTAAAACCAATAAATAAAAGCGTAAAAAGAATAGGCTTTATTAAATTCAATACTTAAGGGTTTATTTAGCGAATAAAATTTTATCTGGGGAATAAGTCTCCTTCAGTACATAGTTTAGCTCTAATTACACGCTTACACGCCTTGTCTACTTTTAACTTGAAAGCTGGATCACTTATGTAACGGGCTAAGATTTCTTTGTGCGCTTTTGCTGCATCTAAAGGCATAAGTAAAATATCAACACCAGCATCAATGGCTTTTACATCTGCTCCCTGAATTGTTGAAACCCCAAGCATATTCATCGCATCTGTAACGATTAATCCTTCAAATTTTAGACTGTCTCTTAGTAAGTCTGTTACGATTTCTTTAGATATTGAAGAAGGTAATCCCTTGGTGTCATAAATTGACTCGTTTTCAACTGCAATATGCGCAATCATGATACTGATTACCCCATCCGCTATGATTGGTGGATAGTTCTTTAGCTCTTGCATTTCTCCTTTAATGTACACTAATTTTTTATGCGTATCTCCTTCTACATAACCATGGCCTGGGAAGTGTTTAGCCGTAGCGATAATGTTGTGACGCTGTGTCTCTTTGATAAATGCATTTGACCATGGGATAACACTGTCTGGAACATGTCCAAAACTTCTCCAACCAACAGTTTTATTTGGAGACATGTCAACAACAGGAGCAAAGTTATAATTAATCCCTATTTCATTCAGGTCTTTAGAGATAGTTGCTGCAACTTCTATAACTTCTTCTACAGTTTCTAATGAACTTGCTTTCTTAACAACAGTCGAGTTTTTTATTTTTCTATTGACTAAACTTGCTTCAGCATCTGCGCTGTATAAGAAAGGAAGTGTTTTCGCCTCACTGTTCCACGTGTTGTACTTCTTTACCCATTGAGTAAACTCATCCTTACTGCCATTCAAGAGCAGCAAGCCTCCGATTTTCTTATCCTTTACTAATTGATCAATAGTTGCTTCTGTTTGTCCATAAGGTCCAATAGCTGGCATAATAAGCTGTGCTACTTTTTCTTCATCAGATAGTTTGTCGAAATAAAACAATACTTCCTCACTCAAGTCTAAATTATAACTGTGAAAGTCGTTCAAAGAAAATATTTTATTTTGACCATAAGCAATATTTGCAATGAGAAAAATAGCGATTGGGATAAATCTAGAAATGCGCATTTATTTATATTTTATATTATGAATATATGAATTCAACATTAACTTCTATTTCAGGAGAAACACTTTTAGCAACAGGACAGTTTTTAGCTGCATTTTGAACGCGTCTTTTTTCTTTGTCATCCCAATTACTCCCACTAAGGTCTAAAACAATGTTTAATCCTCCAACTCTTCTTGGATTATCAATCATTATCTTTTCAACTGTACCCTCACACTTCTCAAATGTTAGGCCATTTTGATCACAATAGATTCCGATAATGGTAATCATACAGTTTAAGTAGCCTCCAGCAAGCATATCTGTAGGTGAGAAACGCGTTCCTTTACCATTGTTATCAACAGGTGCATCTGTTTCGATTATGCTTCCAGATTTCAGGTGCGTTGATGAAATACGTAAATCGCCAAGATACGTTGAACTTATTGTTTTCATATTCTTTAATATTTGCTAATTTTGCATGAGGTTTTAATTGATACAAAAATAGTGTTTTCCACTTCAATAAGGTAACCGATACCTTATGTTTATTCTATTGAGGTGAATAATTTTAAAATAGTGCTATGTCAGTAATTAATGAAGTGAAGCAAACTAAAATACAAAAGCCTAAATGGCTACGTGTAAAGCTGCCTACGGGAGAATCATACAGGCATGTAAGAAAACTTGTTGATGAGCATAAGCTGCATACCATTTGTGAAAGTGGTAGTTGTCCTAATATGGGAGAATGTTGGGGGGAAGGAACCGCAACCTTTATGATTTTAGGAAATATTTGTACACGTTCTTGTGGGTTCTGTGCTGTTCAAACTGGCCGACCAGAAGAGGTGGATGTTTTTGAACCTGGACGTGTGGCGAACTCTGTTAAGCTGATGGAGGTGAAGCACGCTGTTATTACTTCTGTAGATAGAGATGACTTGAAAGATGGTGGTGCGAATATATGGGCACAAACCATTCGTGCAATTAGAAAGCAATCGCCAGGGACAACTTTAGAAACTTTGATTCCTGATTTTGCTGGAAAATGGGAAAATCTAAAAATTGTTACTGATGAAGCTCCTGAAATTGTATCTCATAACCTTGAAACAGTTAGGAGACTGACAAAAGAAGTGAGAATTCAAGCGAAATACGACAGAAGTTTAGAGGCTTTATTTAGAATCAAGAAATCAGGGATGCGCACAAAATCTGGAATTATGTTAGGTTTAGGTGAAACCCATGAAGAAATCTTGGAAACGATGACTGACTTACGTTCTGTAGGAACTGATATTGTAACTTTAGGACAGTATCTTCAGCCAACCTCAAAGCATTTGCCTGTTGCAGAGTTTGTGACTCCAGAGCGTTTTGATGAATACAAAAGAAAAGGAATTGAAATGGGCTTTAGGTATGTTGAGTCTGGACCTTTGGTAAGGTCTTCTTACCATGCTGAAAGGCACATGTTTGATATGGATGTTTAGTATTCGCTTTTAGGGCCAATAATATGATAGAATGAGGGATTGCTGATAGAACGGCAGTCCCTTTTTTATTTATATTCTTACCAAGCGGGAGTATATAAAGGGATTTTAACGGATCAAGACTAATTGGTGGGGATTAGGCATTCAAGTTACAATTCATATCATTTATAAGCATATAATCCCAGCGGGATGACATGTAATAGGGATGACGTGAGTCCATCCGTTAAACGATTATAAAATACACAATTTCAAAAATAAAACGACCTAATTGCATGCAAATAGGTCGTTTTATTTTTGAAATTGCTTTTCACGTGCGGGGTTTACAACAAGGACGCAGTCCTTGGTTATTATATGTCGCTCCTCTGGAGGAACTAGTAGAATAAATACACTTTTTCAGAAATTTGTTTTATTAGATTCAAAAAAGAGATAAATTTCTCGGTTAAATTCTTATAAAAACAATTGAGAGATAGGAATCAATCCCTCCCCAACTTTTGGGACTGATCCATTTTAACGCAGGATAAATTTTATTATCTTAAAATTTACGTAGGTTCAGATTTCATAAAACCAAAAAAAGCCTTCTAATATCATCAGAAAGCTTTTAAGTATATTTTAATGCAGTTGAAGAACTAAATTTTCATAATGTCTTTTTCTTTTGCATCAAGAACTTCATCAATTCTCTTTACATAAGAATTCGTGATCTCTTGAATTTCTGCTTCTGCCGATTTTACGATATCTTCAGATAAACCTTCATTTTTTAATTCCTTTACGTAATCCATTGCATCCTTACGGTTGTTACGAATACTTACTTTTGCATGTTCTCCTTCAGACTTAGCTATTTTTGCTAAATCCTTTCTTCTTTCCTCTGTAAGCATTGGAATAGTAATAATGAGCATCTCACCATTGTCTTGAGGAGCCAAACCTAAGTTTGAATTGATAATGGCTTTTGCACATTCACTCAAAATGTTCTTTTCCCAAGGTTGAACTGTCAAAGTTCGCCCATCTAATGTACCAACGTTCGCCACTTGTGATAAATCAGTCATACTTCCATAGTAATCAACCATTACTCCACTAAGCATATCTGGAGTTGCTTTTCCAGTTCTAATTTTACGTAATTCAGACGACAAGAAAGTCAAGCTTTTTTCATTGGATGACTTAAACTCACTTATGGTCATATTAATCTCTTCTGTCATTATTTTAATTATTTAAAGGCACTCAATATTTCTGTGCAAATTTAATAAAGAATATTTTACGCAACAATAGTTCCAACAGATTCTCCCATGATTATTCTCTTCAGGTTTCCTTCTGTATTAATATTGAATACAATAATTGGCAGGTCATTTTCTTTACATAAAGTAAATGCTGTCATGTCCATAACGTTTAACCCATTGGAATAAACATCATCAAAAGAAATGGTATCGTATTTTACTGCTGTTGGATCTTTTTCAGGATCTTTTGAATAAACACCATCTACACGTGTTCCCTTTATAATTACATCTGCATTTATTTCAATTGCACGTAACGATGCTGCTGAATCTGTTGTGAAATAAGGGTTTCCTGTACCGGCACCAAAAATTACAACTCGGCCTTTTTCTAAATGCCTAACAGCGCGTCTTCTTACATAAGGTTCTGCAATCTCTTTCATTTCTATCGCTGAAAGAAGTCTTGAGTCAATGCCTACTGTTTCTAATGCTGACTGCAGGGCCATTGCATTGATCATTGTAGCTAACATTCCCATATAATCACCATGGGTTCTGTCCATTCCGCCTTCTTCTGCTTGTACTCCTCTGAAGATATTTCCTCCACCAATTACGATACCTAACTCTACGCCTAAGTCTGTAATTTCTTTAATTTGTTCTGCATATTTTGTTAATCTGGTGTTGTCAATTCCAAATTGTTTTTCTCCCATAAGTGACTCCCCACTTAACTTCAACAGAACTCTTTTATACTTCATGGTCAAGAATCGTTAATCGTTTATAAATTTCATGCAAAATAAGACAAAAAAAAGAGAGAAACAATGTTCTCTCTTTTTTTACTTTAAATATTGATTAGCTTAACGAGAAGCGTTTGAAATCTGTAGCTGTTAAGCCAGACTCAACTGAATTAAGGAATTTCTCTACTGACAACTTGTTGTCACGTACGAAATCTTGACTCAATAATGTATTCTCTTTAAAGAATTTATTCAATCTTCCTTCAGCAATTTTATCTGCTAACTCTTCAGGTTTACCTTCTTCGATAGCTTGAGCTTTTCCAACCTCACGTTCACGGTCAATTACATCTTGTGTAATTCCTTCTTTTTTCAAAGATATTGGATTCATTGCAGCAACTTGCATCGCTACTTGTCTTCCAGCTTCTTCAATAGGCTCTCCAGATTTGTTAAGACCTACTAATGTTGCCAATTGGTTACCTGGGTGGTTATAAGCTACAACTGAAGTTGCAGATAACTTAGCGAAATTAGTTAAATCTAATTTCTCTCCAATTACACCAATTTGTTCGATGATTTTCTCATCAACCGTTAACTTTTCGTTGTACTGTAGTTTTTTTAATTCATCTACTGTATCTACGTCATTTTTAATACCAACCTCTAAGATTGATTTTACAAAGTTTTGGAATTCCTCGTTTTTAGCAACGAAATCAGTCTCACAGTTTAATTGAATAATATATCCAACTTCACCTTTTGACTCTGCAAAAATAAGACCCTCTTTAGCATCGTTGTCTCCACGTTTTTCAGCTACTTTTTGACCCTTTTTACGTAAAAAGTCAACCGCTTTTTCCATGTCTCCGTCAGCTTCAACTAAAGCTTTCTTGCAGTCCATCATTCCTGCACCTGTCTTTTTTCTTAAGTCATTTACTTGACTTGCTGTAATTGCCATAATATCTATATTACAAAAATTATTATTCTGATTTATCTTCTGCTTTTGCTTCAGCTTTAACTTCTGTTTCTGCCTCTGCTTTTACTTCTGACTTATCTTCTGCTTTTGTTTCTTTAGAAGCTTCTTTCTTAGCTGCTTTTTCTGCTTCAGCTTTTGCTTTATCTTCTTTCTTTTTTGTTTCTTCTGCTTTCTTATCAGCTTCTTGCTTAGATTTTGCTGTCTTGCGCTCCTCTAAACCTTCCTTGATTGCATCAGTAACATATTCCATAATGATTGCAACAGATTTTGTAGCATCATCGTTCGCTGGAATTGGGAAGTCAACTAATTTAGGGTTAGAATTCGTATCAATCATAGCGAATGTTGTAACTCCTAAACGAACTGCTTCTTTCAATGCAATGTTTTCTTTCATTACGTCTACAATGAAAACAGCTGCTGGTTGACGAGTCATATCAGCAATAGAACCAAAGTTCTTTTCTAGTTTCTCACGTTGTCTTGTAATGAATAAACGCTCACGTTTTGATAATGTATCCCATGTACCATCAGTTTGCATTTTATCAATTGTAGTCATCTTACGAATTGACTTTCTTGTTGTTGCAAAGTTTGTTAACATACCACCTGTCCAACGCTCTGTAACGTATGGCATGTTGATCTCTTTAACTTTGTCTGCAACAATATGCTTTGCTTGTTTTTTTGTAGCAACAAATAAAATCTTCTTACCTGATTTTGCAATTTGTTTTAAAGCTGCACAAGCTTGCTCTAAATGAGCTATTGTCTTATTTAAATCAATTACGTGAATACCCTTTTGCTCATCAAATATGTAAGGAGCCATTGCTGGGTTCCACTTTCTTTTCAAGTGACCGAAGTGTACACCTGCATCTAAAAGTTCTTTAAAATCTGCTTTTTTTGACATTTTAATTTTTTTTCAAGTTTACGTTCCTTTAGTAATCAGTAATAGAGGGTTCTTTCGAAAAGTACTCCACCACTTGGATACTAAACAAGCGCCAAATAAAGTTGTTGTAAGACTAACGTTTCGAGAATTGAAACTTCTTACGTGCACCTGGTTGACCTGGTTTCTTACGCTCTACCATTCTTGGATCACGTGTCATTAAACCTTTCTCTTTCAATAAAGGCTTGTGCTCTTCGTTGATCTTAACCAAAGCACGAGCGATTCCTAAACGAATTGCTTCTGCTTGACCGTTAATACCACCTCCGTGTACGTTTACCGTTACGTCATACTGACCTGAAGTTTCTGTTACAGCAAATGATTGCTGAACTTTCGCTTGTAAAGTCGCAACTGGAAAGAATACTTTGAAATCACGTTTGTTTACAGTAATCTCACCTTTACCAGGCTTCATGTAAACACGTGCTACAGAAGTTTTTCTTCTTCCTAATGTGTTAATAATTTCCATACTCATTATTTGATTGATTCAAGATTAATCGTTTCTGGCTTTTGTGCAGCATAATCAT
>Ga0079223_10000882_pt1 | contig 16819 bp, 12 predicted proteins | sample Stecom2011_FD_75072 | JGI IMG/M metagenome (GOLD analysis project Ga0079223, IMG submission 75072) | Agricultural soil microbial communities from Utah to study Nitrogen management - Steer compost 2011 | ecosystem: Environmental > Terrestrial > Soil > Agricultural land | place: USA: Utah... | reverse complement strand
TTTTGGCTACTTTAATTCCACCAAACCTTGCTTTGGCATACAGGTCTGCATCACCTTCCTGGAAAAAGAATGATTCAGAACCAATGCTGATATTTCTTTTATGTGCGTAATATTTGATTATTCTTTCATTAGAATTTAAAGGCTCAGGTTTTTCCTGAAAGCGAATTCTATCTGCAATATTAAGACTGTCAGCTTGAAAAACAATGTAGCCGCGAGATGGAATGTTTTTAGCATGTGTCCCACTCGTGATTCGGTAATTAAGGGTCATATAATCGCCCTGCAGTATTGACCTTGGGTCCACTGGAGCTAACCTGAAAAGAAATACCTCACCCGAATCAAGTAAATCTTCACGATTTTTTACGGATGTACCTACAGCAATAAACACGAATAAAACAGATATAAGGAGAATGATTTTTCTGATATTCATTGCATTGCCACTTTCTTTTTCAAATGTCCAAAAGCAAAACCAATTCCTAAAAAGAGAACCCCGGTTAACATTAGCATTAATGATTTCGTCAGAAGAGTTTGCTGTAAAGAATAATAGAATGATATTATGAACGTTGCCAGAAACACGATGCCTAATGTGAGCAATATACGATTACTTCTTGTGAATCCGAGGATAATTATTAAGACAGAAGAAATAATACCAGGGGCATGAACGGTCGGAGCAAATAAAATGGCAATAATAGTGAGTACTAACCAAAAAGTTTTCTTGCTAATTCCCAAAGACTGACAAAGAGATTTGTATAACAGAAATGATAAAGAAAAAAACGAAATCAGAGATGTAATATACCAATGATTAATGTATACTACGAAAAATTTACTGTTAATTGACAGGACTAATGTCAGCAATAGACCTAATACTAAGCCGTAAGCGGTCGGAACGAAAAAACAGGGTAGTTTATTGAGTCGAATTTGTAAAGGTAATTCATTGGTCCAGATGAGTACTGATGCAACCGCTAATCCTCCGATCAGGAAATGGGTAGCTTCGAATATTGGGCTGTTCCAGATAATACCTAACAGGCAAGCTGGGATAAGAATAACAGATAAGAATTTATGGGTATAACTTTGAGCAAAAAGATAAATTAATGTTTCGACAACAAGGCCCGCATAGCAAACGGTATTAAACTCAATGGCTTTTGCTCCTATTCCAATTCCAAGCAGTACTTGGCCAAGTATCGAGAGAGATAGACTTAATGAATCACTGAGATAATTTCGCTTGTTTGCATATGTAACAGCAATACCACTTAAAACAAAAACACTTCCAGTAATAATCATAGATTCTTCAGAACTCAAGAGATGTGAGATTAGGAGAAATCCCAGAAATAGCAAGGAGCCAACGCATGCGCCAAAGATTGTAATAATCTTTACGAACCAGGGAACATTTGTTTCAGAGTCAACCGATAATAGATGTGACTTCAGGAAACTTGAATACGATTTATATTCATCTTTGGCCAGGTTAGATTCATTAAAAACGTCCAGGATTGTTTTTGTAGGTTTCATATTTGTGTTTTCCATGCTTTATTAATTTTGATGAGAATAAACGCAGAGGTGATTGTAAGTCCGACAATAATAAAGCCGCCTATGAAAAATATTGAGGCGGTGTCAAAGTTTCTCGCTTTTAAAATCACTGTGAATACCATTGCGATAATGCAAACACAAGAAACCGCAATGGATGACAGGTCGTATACTTTGCGGGAATAGAAAAAGAACGCTGTGACATAACTTCCAAGTGCAAGAAGAAGGCATATGGCATGCCCGTAATCTTCAAATTCAGTTATAATGCCAACGATTCCCGCAACTGTCATGGAGAAAATTATTGCAAACCCTATTATACGGGGTAGCCATCGGGAATCGAATTTGGGGTTTTTTCTGTAACTAAAGTATTCATAAATAATCAACGCAATTGTATTTACGATAAATAAAGATATAAAAACAAAAGGGTCAATCCAGCGCCACAATATTTGTCCGGCAAATAGAATTATTGCCGTGTTTATTAATGTCAGCCAGAGGAACCATAAAGGTTTGAAATTTGAAATAAGAACAATTCCAGTTATTAGTATTGCCCAATTTAGAAAAAGATCGTAAGCATTTGCCCCGGTTTGATAAATTTGTCCAAAAACCGCAAGCAGGGAACCTGTGAATACAGCCACAGCAAGTAATGAGAGCTTTGCGTGAAATTTATTCAACTCAGAAAACAACGCGATTATGGTGGAAGCAAGAATCGCTCCGCCGACAATTGAGAGCTTTGCAAATTTATGAAGTTCACTCCAGTTATAAGCGAAAAAGAAGATTACTCCTGTAACTGTAAATAGCAGGCCAAGAGATAATACGAGTTTAGAGATGAACGAAATCCAGGATTGAATGCCTGGCTTAAATCCTGCTATAGAATAGAAGGAAGAAAGCACCTCTTCCGACATGTGATCCATTTTCGCAAGCAAATAGATAACTTTCAGAGAAAATTTCTCATTCAAAATTTCATCAGGCATTATAAGATCTTTCCTTTTTTAACCTGCACATGATATTCGATTAACAAATAGCAGATGTGTTGAGTGTTTTTGCGGCATTTGCCGAAGCACAAGGGCTGTACTTATCCAGCAGTACCCAAACCTTTATTGTGCTTCTGTAAAATGTTCTGCTATCTCGTTGTTTTTTTCAGTTTACGCCTCTTCTTTCCGTACCGGTTCTCTTTCTCTGTTTCGCGCAGATCCCATTTTTCATTCCAAAATTTCAACAAATTACTGTCCTGATCACGACTTTTCAAAACGAGTACCCCACCAATCTGGAATCGATTCTCTCAATCTGACAGTTTTCATAGCCTTCAGATTTGTTAGTATTTCAATATTTCCGCTTTCTTTATCTAACTGCATCAAATACTCTCTACATGCTCCACATGGGCTTCCAATGATATTTTCTCCACAATAACATACTATCTTTTTGATTCTGCTTTCATTATTGGTAATCATATTGGCTATAGCATTGCGTTCTGCACACATGCTGTCTGGGTATTGTATCCGGCCTTCAGTTTAACATTTATTATCTAATATAAATATGGTGTGAAACATTTGCGACACAAAAGGAGGTTTCCAGAGATATATTGCAGTGCTACAGGTATTTTCCATTTAAAAACCATGTATTTTTTCGTTTTTTGGCAATATAACGAAAAACAGGCAGATTGGATATTTCAGAAATGTTATCTGGTAAGGCATGCGCCCTTTATTAGTTACTGCTGCAGCTTACGCCCCCATACTTCAATGTTTTATTCCTGTTTCGGATTTCGGATTTCGAATTTTTAATAGCTATTGCGGGGGAGGCGTGTGTGCTCGGCGAAACAGAAAATCTTATCAAACCATATTGTGTGTTCGGCGCACAGATGATCAAAAAGTAATAATTATCATAAATTTGAAGGTGTTAACAGCCGCAAAGAACCACTATTCTCAATCCACTGAAGTGCAAATGTTTTCAGAAAGGCTTTGAAGTATTCAGGTAATAACAACTGAATATCAAACGTATATTTAAAAGCAGTTGTTTTTAACCGGGAAAGTCGTTTATGGATTTGAAAAAAATTAGTGTTATGATCTCCGGAATGCATTGTGCCGCTTGTGCGAATAAGCTGGAAAAAACGTTAAATCAGAAATCCGGCATACAGGCTGCAATTGTTAATTTCAGCAATGAAAAAGCAGATATAGAATACGACACAGAGAAAATTTCTGTTTCAGAAATCGAAAAGGCAATTATAAATATCGGTTATGAACCGGTACAACAGAAAACAAGTATCGCTGTGGGCGGGATGCATTGTGCTTCATGTGCTGCGAAAATTGAGAAATCTTTGACAAAATTGAACGGGGTTGTATCCGCTCAGGTAAACTTGGCTTCAGAAACTGTTCTGGTTACATACATCGATAACAACCTGTCAGCAGATGAGTTCCGTAAAAACATCAGAAACTCTGGATATAAATATTACGGAGTGATTGACAGCACAAAAGAGGATGCATCAGAGCTGATCAGGATACGGGAACAGAAAAAAAGGTTATATCGTACTATTGCAGCTTTTTCTGTGAGTATTCCTTTAATGGTTTTGATGTATCTTCCCCATATTTCACATCACATGGTACATAGAATAAGTCTGATCGTTTCTCTGCCGGTATTTGTTTATGTTTCCTGGCCGATTTTTAATGCTGCAGCAAAAGCTTTAAGGAAACTGAATCTTACAATGGATGTAATGTATGCAATGGGTATCGGTACTGCATATACAGCAAGCATTCTGGCAACATTTTCCATAGTTTTGACAAAAGAATTTATGTTTTACGATACAGCTTTAATGTTATCCGGATTTCTTACGCTGGGACGGTTTCTTGAAGCAAGGGCACGTGGCAAAACTTCTGAATCAATAAAAAAGCTGGCTGAATTGCAGGTTCCCGATGCAACTGTTGTTGATGAAAACGGAGAACGAAGTGTACCTGTTGATGATGTACAAAAAGGTGACAGGATAGTAGTAAAACCTGGTCAAAAAATACCGGTTGATGGAAAAGTTGTCCAGGGCGAAAGTAATGTAGATGAGTCCATGATAACAGGAGAACCGATACCTTTGAATAAAAAGAAAGGTGATTTCATCGTCGGTGGGACAATAAATCTGGATGGTGTTTTATATTTTATAGCAGAAAAGGTTGGCAGTGATACAATGCTGTCAAGAATAATTAAAATCGTAAGAGAAGCACAAGGCTCCCGGCCTCAGATTCAACGCATAGCAGATAAAGCTGTAAGCCTGTTTATCCCGATTGTTTTGGGTGTTGCAATTCTTTCATTTTCCGGATGGTATTTTTTTGCAGAAAGTACTCTTTTATTTGCTTTGACAACCCTGATTTCTGTTCTTGTAATAGCATGCCCGTGTGCTCTTGGATTAGCTTCACCAACTGCAGTAACAGTGGGAATCGGACGTGGGGCCGAGCTTGGAATCCTAATTAAAAATGGAGAAGCACTGGAGACTGTGAGTAAAGCAACCGCAGTTGTATTTGACAAAACCGGTACACTTACAAAAGGCAGACCGGAAGTAACTGATATTGAAAGTTTTGGAGTTGCGAAAAAAGATCTGCTCTCATTGGCTGCTTCAATTGAAAAAAATTCTCTTCATCCATTAGCAAAAGCTATAGTTCAAAAAGCCGTTTCAGAAAACTGTAAACTTGAAGAAGTGTCCGGAGTGTTTACAATCAAAGGCAAGGGAATACAGGCTGAAATTGATGAATCCAGAGTGGTTATCGGGAACAGGTCTGTAATGAAATCGAATGGAATTGATTACAGTTCTGCAGAAGAAAAAATTACAGAATTTGAAAAAACAGGGAAGACAACTGTTATTATCGCAAAGGATGAAAAAGTAATTGGAGTAATCGCAATCTCGGATCCTGTGAAAGATTCATCCAGACAGGCTGTAGATACACTTCATGATATGGGGCTGGATGTTTTCATGATTACAGGTGATAACAGGTATTCTGCTTCGGCTGTTGGTAAAAATATCAATATTAAAAATATATTTTCCGAAGTGTTGCCTGAAGATAAGGCTAAGAAAGTTAAAATGCTCCAATCTGAAGGCGATATCGTGGTTTTTGTTGGTGACGGAATAAATGATGCACCTGCACTTGCACAGGCTGATGTTGGTATTGCCATGGGAAGTGGTACCGATATAGCAATGGAAAGTGGAGAAATTGTTCTGGTTAAAAACGACCCTCTTCATGCAGCAGCAGCAATTCAGCTCGGCAATAAGCTTTATTCAAGGATAAAGGGAAATCTTTTCTGGGCGTTAATTTATAATGCAGCACTTATTCCGTTAGCTGCAGGCATGCTTTATCCAATATGGCATATTACTTTCAAACCTGAACTGGCAGCAATGGCTATGGCATTGAGTTCTGTAACTATTGTGACATTATCATTGTTGTTGAAAAAATATACACCTGAAGCTATACGAAAATAACCATAACATAACGTATACTCCGTTACGGTTATTATAATTTCAGAAAACAGATATTGTCAGTAAGTGAACTGATCTGTTTTAGTATTTTTCAGGTTGTAATTTTGCCTGGAATAATTTATGGCATAATCCCACGCCAGCTTGCTTCAGCTGCCAAATTGTTCTTTTCCCGTTCAGCCTCACGATAATGAAGACTGTTGGGACGATCTTTGGACAATTGAATCAAATTGTTCCAGGAATCTAACGCCAGGCGAAGATTTTCGGATGTAGGGGTGTCACGAAACACAGATGTGAGGCTGCGTGATTTATATAGATGTACCTCACGGCCTAGTATCCGTTTATCTAGAAATTCAGAAGGAAAAGACTCCGCCTTATCCAGATATTCAAGTGCAGCAGTATAATCTCTGTTTCCAAAATGATAGCGTGCCTTGTGGAAGTAAAACTCTCCGTCAGCAACATCATCCTGATTGAGAAGCTTGCCCAATTCATCTCCATTTCTTCCAAGTGCCCGCAACTTGAACAGAACAACGACCTTTGAATCGCTGAGATCGTGCGGCATATTGTTTATAAGAGTCAGCATCTCTTCATATTGACGACCAGTCCATAACCGATGAAGAGAATCCATAAGTTCAGCATGTTTGTTGTCCAGAGTCGGAACATAAAACTGACTGGATTCGGTTTCTTTTTGAGGAGTATTCGTTGTGTTTTCAAATGAGATCGGAATAGATTCGGTAATATCTTCATTGTAAGTTGTTTCTGTCTCAGGATTGAAACGTGAAATAACTGATTTGAAGAAATCTGTGGTCTCCTGCGGCTTCCACAATCCCAGAAAGAGTATTATTCCTGCACAGATTGAAAGCACGATGCCGCTGGCATAAAAGGTTTTGGATCGTGAAGGTTTTGGCAGGGTAAATGGTTCATTTCTGTTTCGTTTGCTTACATACAGAGAAACTGTGCTTTCTGGAGTGAGGCATGTGCAATTGCTGTGAATCGCCTCAAGTTGATTGCGTACAGATTCAATATCGCTTGGCCTTTCATCCATATCAAAGCAAAGACAGCGTTCTACAAGCTGTAAATATTCTGAAGGAACAGACTTAAGAACTTTTTTAAGAGGCACTATTTCATTTTCTCTTCTTAATTCAAATACATTTTCCGGATTTGAACCGGGAAATGCTTTCAAACCGGATGCTGTTTCATAAAGAATTGTACCAAGTGAATACAGGTCTGATCTTATATCCGGGATTCCAGTTTCAAAGAGCAGTTCAGGAGCTGCATATTGGGGTGATCCTATTCCACTGGGGAACAGACCGGATTTGGCTTCCTGTATGGGAGTTGCAAGCCCGAAATCCATCACCTTGAGGACACCTGAATCTGAAAACAAAATGTTGGAGGGTTTAAGATCCAGATGCAATAAACCTGTGAATCTCTTTTTTTCGATATCAAAACTGCATGTAGAAATATATTCCAAAACTTTGCATAGAATTATTCCTGTGGCAGTACATAAACCTAATGGAAGGGGGCCAAATTGTGAAATAATTTCAGAAAAGGTGAAACCGGAAATTTTCTCCATCTCTATATAGGGTAATTTTTGCCATTGCCCTACAGAATGGACTGTAACAATATTTGGATGGTTAAGTTGTGCACCAATTCTGAATTCTTTTAAAAACCGATTAAAACTTTCTTTGGTCTGGTTCGGTTTTAAAAGCTTAACTGCTCGTTGGAAGCTTAGTTGAGAGTTACGGATTTCATAGAGAACCGCTGCGCCACCTTCACCAAGGATCTTTGAAATAACACCTGAACCGATTGGTACCGGTTGAGTTCCATCTGGTAAAACAGGTACTTTAATGTTGGAAGACTTATTCTGTAAACCTGATGTTTCGAGCTCGGAAGAATTCATAGTATTTCCATTTCGCTGCACGTTATCTGGTTCCTGCAGAATGTGTGCTGGAAAAATTCGACCCAGTGTCCGTTTTATAAAACGACCCGGAACTGACCCCATACTCACCTCTGAATAAAATAAATTCTACTTTTTTAACCACGTATCCAAATACTTCTCTGGTGACCATTCTTACCATTTAAAATAAGTTGGCCGCAAAGGCCTGTCGAGAATACCTTATTTATTTTTTTAAATTCTACAATTTTTTAATATTTTTTTCATCCACAATAGATGAATGTTCCAAATATAGCATCAAAAATTATTCCATAAATTATAATTTAGTGGAAATAATGCGCAAAACCGTTTCGTAACGTATTTTATCTACTCTTTAAATTACATTATTAAAAGGCATTATCAATGAATAAAAAAATAAGGGTTCGATTTGCACCCTCACCAACAGGGTATCTTCATGTAGGTGGTGCCCGAAGTGCACTGTTTAATTACCTGTTTAGTCGTCATCATAACGGTACTTTTATTCTAAGAATAGAAGATACCGACCGGAGCCGTTTCGTTGAAAATGCAATGAAAGAAATTTTCGAAAGCATGAAATGGCTGGGGCTAAACTGGGATGAAGGACCACAGGTTAATGGCGATTATGGGCCGTATGAACAATCCAAAAGACTCGAACTATATAGAAAGTATGCAGAAAAACTCATTGAAAGTGGAAATGCATATCGGTGTTTCTGCTCACCTCAACGACTTACAGAACTTCGTACAGAGCAGGAAAAAAACAAGCAGAATATCGGATATGATCGTCACTGCATAAACTTATCAGACGATCAGGTTGCTGAAAAACTAAAAAACGGAATCCCTCATGTGATCCGGTTTAAAATTCCTCATGGCCGAATAGTATCGTTTGAGGATTGTATACGCGGCCGTATTGAGTATAAAAGTGAAGTACTTGATGATTTGGTGCTTTTAAAAGCTGATGGATTTCCAACATATCATATGGCTAATGTAATTGATGACCACCTTATGGAAATATCGCATGTTTTAAGGGGTGATGAATGGATCGCATCAACTCCACGTCATATTCTAATTTATGAAGCCTTTGGATGGGAACCGCCACAGTTTGCCCATCTGCCTGTAATTTTGGCTCCTGACGGAAAAAAACTGTCTAAACGCAAAGGCGCGGCTTCTGTTATGGATTACAAACAAAACGGCTTTTTACCTGAAGCACTTTTTAATTATCTGGCACTTTTAGGATGGTCACCAGGAGATGACCGTGAAAAAATGAACCTTGAAGAACTTGTTGAATCATTCTCCCTGAAACAGGTGTCTGCAAAGGCTTCGGTTTTTGATGAGAAAAAGCTGGAATGGATGAATGGGCTTTATATGGCAGAAAGATCCGCTATTTCACTGGCAGATATTGTTGTTCCGGAATGGAAAAAAAAGCAGTGGATTAATCCCGATAGAAGCACACATGATAAGTATTTTTTGGATGTTATTGAGCTGATGAAAGTAAGATCAAAAAGAACAACTGATCTTGTCGAGAATTCTGTGTATTTCTTTGAAGATCCACAAACATACGAAGAAAAAGCTTCAAGAAAGTTTTTCAAGGATAATGCAGCCGAACTGTTAAAGGAGCTTTATACTGAACTGGAACATCTTCAGGTTTTTGAAAAAGATCATATTGAAAAATTATACCACGATTTTGTTCAGAAACAGGAAATCAGCTTTGGAAAAATAATCCATCCTACACGCCTTGCTGTAAGTGGTGTAAGCTTTGGACCAGGGTTGTTTGAGCTTCTGAGCATTTTGGGCAAGGAAATTGTTTTAAGAAGAATTAAAGCAGCTGTTTCTTTTATAGAAAGGAACAGAACATGATCGCACATATTGTAGCATGGAAATTAAAAGATTGCGATGAGTCGGGGGAAAAAGAGGAAGTTGGCAGAAAAATCAAAAAAATGCTTGAGAACCTCAAAAATTCCATTCCGGAAATAATAAAAATTGAGTGCGGATTGAATATCAATAAATCAGATTCTGCATATGATATTTCACTATATTCCCTGTTTGATTCAATTGAAAAATTACAAATCTATCAGAATCATCCTCAACACAGGCAAGTTGCAGAATTCGTTTCCAGAGTAGTTGCCAGAAGGGTAGTTGTTGATTATCAGCTATAAATAAATTCATATTTTACTGAAGACTTTAATGGAGTATTAATGAAATCTACTAATAATAAACCGGATCCCGGTAGTAATAATGAAAAAAAACCTGTATCAGAACCTGGTACAGTTTCTACAGCTAATTTTATTCGAGAGATCATAAAAAAGGAAATACAGGATGGAAAGCTGAAGGGGAAAATAGTCACGCGTTTTCCACCCGAACCAAATGGCTATCTTCATATCGGCCATGCAAAGGCTATTTGTATTAATTTTGGATTAGCCAGAGAGCTTCAGGGGGAATGTCATTTGCGGTTTGATGATACCAATCCTTCCAAAGAGGAAACTGAATATATTGAGGCTATAAAGAGGGATGTTAAATGGCTTGGCTTTGAATGGGGAGAGCATCTTTATTATGCATCCGGTTATTTTGAACAGATGTATTTGTGGGCAATTGAACTGATCAAGACAGGCAAAGCTTATGTTGATGATCTGACTGCTGAGAAGATAAGGGAGTACCGGGGTACTTTAACAGAGGTTGGAAAAGAGAGCCCGTACCGAAACCGGTCTGTTGAAGAGAATCTTGATTTATTTATGAGGATGAGGAATGGAGAATTTCCTGACGGGTCAAGAGTGTTAAGGGCGAAAATTGATATGGCTCATCCAAACATGAACATGCGTGATCCTGTAATGTATAGAATAATGAACGCAGCTCATCATCGTACAGGAACCGAGTGGAAAATCTATCCAATGTATGATTGGGCACATGGGCTTGAGGATTCTATCGAAAAGGTAACCCATTCTCTTTGTTCTCTGGAATTTGAAGATCATCGACCACTTTACGACTGGTTTCTGGAACAGTTGAATATTCATCACCCGCGTCAGATAGAATTTGCACGCCTTAATCTGACATATACAGTAATGAATAAGCGTAAATTGTTGCAGCTGGTTAAGGGCGGGTATGTTTCAGGATGGGATGATCCGCGAATGCCTACCTTGTCCGGTTTCCGTAGAAGAGGATATACTCCAGAGGCAATTCGTTCATTTTGTGAACGAATTGGTGTTGCTAAACGTGACAGCGTTGTAGATTATGCACTATTGGAACATTGTCTCAGGGAGGATCTTAACAAACGGGCCCTCAGGTCCATGGCAGTATTAAACCCGCTGAAAGTAGTTATTGAAAACTATCCTTCAGATAAGGTTGAACATCTTGAAGCCGTAAATAATCCGGAAGATCCGCAAGCAGGTAAACGGATGGTACCTTTTTCAAAAATAATTTATATAGAGCAAGCTGATTTTATGGAAGAGCCTCCCAAAAAGTTTTTCAGACTGGCTCCGGGTCGTGAAGTAAGGTTAAGATACGCATACTTCTTGACATGCAAAGAAGTGGTTAAAGATCCGGTTACCGGAGATATCGTGGAACTTCGTTGTATTTATGATCCTCAGACACGGGGCGGCTGGGCACCTGACGGGCGTTCACCCAAGGCTACAATTCACTGGGTGTCTGCACAACATGCTATTGATGCAGAGGTAAGGTTGTATGAGCAGCTTTTTTCAAAAGAGGATCCGGATGATGCTCCTGATGGGGATTTTCTTTCAAACCTGAATCAAAAATCACTTGAAATACTGTCTGGATGTAAACTGGAACCGGATTTGAAAAATGCAATGCCGGGCAATCGTTATCAATTTGAACGAATAGGGTATTTTTGTGTTGATAATGATTCATCTCCACAAAAATTGATTTTCAACAGAACTGCTACCCTAAGAGATGAATGGGCTAAAATTGCAAAGAAAGCGAAAGAAAAGAGATAGTCTGATTATTGACTATCATTTATGCCACAAAGTAATTTATAAATACAAAAAAGGCAATTGATCACAAGTTCTAAATGGGGCTGTAGCTCAGCTGGGAGAGCATCAGGCTGGCAGTCTGAGGGTCAGGGGTTCGATCCCCCTCAGCTCCATTAAAATTGGTATTAATGCTCCGTATAAACGGAGCATTTTTTTTTGAATGTTATTATTAAATGTCTTCTGGAAAAAGGGTACAAAAGAACTGAAGTTTTCAGGATCGAAATGATCAATTAACCTACACAGTACGTGTGGTTGTATGGTTGATCAAATTATGTTTTAGACAGATAAAAAAGAGCAATAAAATAGTATTGAGTATTTGCATTTGATGCAGGTAGTTAATATATTATTAATTCTTGTCTTTTACAGAGCATCCTCTGCAAATTACGGTTTAATCGGTTCATCAGATCTGAATCGAAATACCGGTTTTATTATCAGAACATTATACGGAGGTTACATGAAAAAATACCAGGCCGGATCAATTCGTAATGTCTGTTTGCTCTCTCATGGCGGCGTGGGGAAGACAACTCTCCTGGAAGCTGCATGTTTTACTGCCAAGTCTATTCCCCGAATGGGAAAAGTTGATAACGGAAGTAGCTTTTTTGACACCAGGGCTGATGAAAAAGAACGGAAAATGACAATATCCATGCATCTGGCATATTGTGAATGGAAAGATAAAAAAATAAATTTTCTAGACACTCCGGGTTTTCTGGATTTTCTTGGAGATGCTAAAGCAGCTTTGCGTGTTGTCGAAACTGGAATTATTCTGGTAGATGCAGTTGATAAAATACAGGTAGGGACTGAACTTGTGTCTTCATATGTAGATGAAGCCAATGTTTCCCGTATGTTTTTTGTTAACAGTATGGACAAGGAAAACGTGGATTTTGAAAAGACACTCTCTGCAATCCGTGATGCATACGGAACTGCAGTAGCACCATTAGTCGTTCCGATAGGATCAGGGGCAAATTTCAGGGGTGTTATTGATCTGGTTTCCAAAGAAGCTTTCACGTATAAAAGGGATGGGGATGGAATCGGAGAAAAAATAGAGATCCCCGCAGAGATGAATGATACTGTTGAGAGCTTGCGCCAGTCTTTAATGGAATCAATTGCAGAAACAGATGAGAATCTGATGAATACATATTTTGAAAATGGTGAGTTGACTGATGAAGAAATTCGGGCCGGTTTGTCAAAAGCAATGATTCAGGGAACTGTTTTCCCGCTCCTGTCCGGAAGCGCAGCATTGAATATGGGCGTAGATCAGCTGCTTCATAAAATAAAGAACCTGTGTCCCTCTGCAGATAAGCGTAAAGAGGTTGATGTTATTGAAGGGGATTCGAAAAGTACTATTGCCTGTTCAGAATCCGGACCTGCAGCAGGATTCGTTTTTAAAACACTCTCTGAAGAACATCTCGGAGAAATAAATTTAATGAGAATGTTTTCGGGAAAAATTACAACCGGTAATGAATATTTAAATTCTGCAAGGGATCATGCTGAACGGGCAGGAAGCATGTATTTCATGAAAGGTAAAGAAAGAACCGAAACACATGAAATAGAATTTGGTGATATCGGTGGATTGTTAAAATTAAAAGATACGCACACTAATGATTCTTTAATAGAAAAAGGATCAAAATTCAAATTCCCTCCCATCGACTTACCAGAACCGTTGGTTAGCATCGCAATTACGGCAAAGCAAAAAGGTGATGAAGAAAAGATTTCTGTTGGTCTCGCGAAGCTTCATGAAGAAGATATCAGTTTTAGTTATAAATATCATTCTGATATTCATCAATCTATTTTATCGGCAATGGGTGATATACAACTGGATATAATTCTGGGAGATTTAAAACAGCGGTTCAAGGTTGAAGTCGATCGAAAACCGCCAAAATTATCTTATCGTGAAACCATTACAAAACCGGTCAAATATGTTGAGTATACTCATAAGAAACAGTCTGGTGGCGCAGGACAATATGCACGGGTTTTTATTGATCTGGAGCCTTTGTCAAGAGGCGGTGGGTATGAATTTATCGATAAAATTGTCGGTGGAGTTATTGATCAGCCATTTCGCCCAAGTGTAGACAAAGGAATTCAGGCCAAGCTTGAAGAGGGAATAATCGCCGGATATCCTATAGTGGATGTCAAAGTATCACTGGTGGATGGTAAAACTCATCCTGTAGATTCAAAAGATGTTGCCTTTCAGATTGCAGGGCGTGAAGTATTCAAAAAAGCTTTTGAAATGGCTGGCCCGATTTTACTGGAACCTGTAGCCGAGATGAATGTGACAGTTCCTGAAGAGTATACAGGCGATATTATGGGTGATCTGTCTTCACGAAGAGGAAAAATTGGTGGAATGAATCCTGTTGGAAAAAAACAGACTATTACTGCAAAAGTTCCTGAAGCGGAGATACAGAATTATTCTACAACCCTGAGATCTCTTACTCAGGGACGTGGTTTTTATACAAAAGTTTTTTCTCATTACGATCCGGTTCCTGCTGAACTGGCAAAAAAGATTATTGAACATGCCAGACAGCAGGAGGAAGAAGAAAGCTGATTATTAAGTTTTGACAATTACTTTTGAAACTATGAACCCCCTTAACGAATATTGTTTTCGCTAAGGGGGTTTCATTTAATTGGAGTAAATATGAGCAGGTTAAAGACAATCGAATGGATTGATGGTAGTGTTAGAATAATCGATCAGACCCGATTACCAATGGAACTGGTTTATGAGGATGTTGGTTCTATTCAGCAGATGTATGATGCCATTAAAGTATTGAAAGTAAGGGGTGCACCAGCTATAGGGATAGCTGCCGCTTTTGGTTTGTATTTAGGAATGAAAGATTTTTCTGAAAACGGATCAATAAATGATTTTTTGAAAACACTTGATAAAAATGCAGATTTTCTTGCAGAATCAAGACCTACAGCTGTAAATCTCTTCTGGGCAATCAAAAGAGTTCAAAACCTGGCAAAAAAACTGGCGGCACATTCAGACATTACCATTAATGATTTGAAAAAAAGGTTGCTTCAGGAAGCATTAACTGTTCTGGAGGAGGACCGCTTAACTGGAAAAGCTATTGGTGAAGCTGGAGTGAAAATTCTCAAAGGGAAAAAAAATATCCTTACACACTGTAATGCAGGAGGACTTGCTACTGCTGAATATGGAACAGCTCTGGCACCAATATATCTTGGAGCCGAAAATGGGCTTAATTTTCATGTCTATGCAGATGAAACACGACCACTATTGCAAGGTGCCAGAATTACCACATTTGAGCTTATGAAAGCTGGAATACCTGTAACCTTAATTTGTGATAATATGTCTGCTGCTGTTATGGCTAAAGGAGAAATTGATGCTGTTATTGTTGGTGCAGACAGAATCGCTGCAAATGGTGATACAGCAAATAAAATTGGTACTTATGGTTTAGCTTTGATTGCCAAAGCTCATAATGTTCCTTTTTATGTTGCAGCACCATTTTCTACATTTGATCTGTCTTTGGAATCGGGAGATTTAATTCCTATTGAAGAGCGGGACTCAAATGAGATTATATGTGGGTTCGGTAAACAAACTGCACCAGCCGAAACAAATGTTTTTAATCCTGCATTTGATGTAACACCTTCATCTTTGATAGATGCTTTCATTACAGAGAAAGGGATTATTTATCCTCCGTACAGAATAAACATTAATACTGCTTTTAATTCATAAAACATGAAATTGCATTTAGAAAACAGGCTTTTTGTATTGTAAGGGCTAATCAAAAAACCGGTTTATTAAATCCCGGATGGATATGTATAAGGGTATAGTCAGATTGTATAATGACATAAACGGATGTGGGTTTCTCGAAAGAAGTGACAATCTACAGTTGATAAAATTCACATATAAGCAGATTAAACGGTGTGGTTATAAAACTGTTTTTGAAGGTCAGAATGTATTCTTTAATATTGAGTTTACCAAACGTGGACCACTCGCTGTAAATATAATTCCTCTGGAGATGGATTAATAAATCCTGGGGATTGAATCAGTTTGAAGAATCCTTTTTGCTAATTCGAGAATCTGATCTTTAGAACCAGCATAGCTTAACAGTTCATGTGAAGCATTACAGACTGTTTTGCCGTTACTGTTTAATCCTTTTGTTAATTGCAGTTCTATTTCACCGTAATAATGTGCAGGACTTTGGGAAAAAGCTCCATTATAAGCTTGAATAGCGCCTTTAAATCCATCAGGATTAGCAGGAGGCGGATCTACACATTCTCGCTGATTTCTTGGCAGATCATTACTCCTTTTAACCAGACAAAGCCATTTGGGGCCATCAAAAAATGGTGAAAGATATACTACTTTTGCCAGATTATCCCATTTAACATCTTCAGGACGAATTGCGAGTTTATAGGGCTTCTGAGAATCAATAAGAAAACGGGCATAACCAGATTCCACAGAAGCGCGATCATGAGGAATTGTATCGAAATAGCTTAAAAGTTTAGCATCATTTTTAATCGGAAAAAAAACCGTTCCCGGAACATCTTCACCATTAGTATACACTTGAGTAATAGACCATGGACAAATATCAATACTGTTTACCGGAACCGAGAGATGCTCAATAATTTTTACTCCAATATATTCCAGACCGCTAACATAGGGATCGTCGAGTATACGGAATTCTCTTCTGGAAGTACTTGATTTATAAGCTTGATCACGATGATGATCATGAAGGGTAAAACAGTTTTCAAATTTTAGTTCCTGCATCTGTCGGTATTGACCAGGATCAATTTGAGGTGATACAAAAAAATCATCGAAATCATGTGTGCTTTTGAAATAGAAATCTCTTTGCGGAGCTATCCAAAGGCGTTCACCACCAATGAGCCAGCTTTGATTATTGATCTCGTGTTCGAGATTATCAGAGATCCATAACACATTGGGATCGAATTTTGATGGAAAGAGTCCTAACAAACGGGCTCCAAACTCTGTGAACACCGCAGCTCCGGTGTGAT
>Ga0079223_10000879_pt1 | contig 16826 bp, 12 predicted proteins | sample Stecom2011_FD_75072 | JGI IMG/M metagenome (GOLD analysis project Ga0079223, IMG submission 75072) | Agricultural soil microbial communities from Utah to study Nitrogen management - Steer compost 2011 | ecosystem: Environmental > Terrestrial > Soil > Agricultural land | place: USA: Utah... | reverse complement strand
TGATATACTTGGTCGTGAAGTAAAAGTGCTTGTAAATGAAATTAAATCTGCGGGAAGATATGAAGTTGAATTTAACGCATCGGATCTTGCTTCAGGCATTTACATCTACAGAATTCAAACACCCGACTTCACAAAATCCCAAAAGATGATTTTGGTGAGATAAAATTATAATATCACCTAAACCTCCGGGGTTTTGGAAACCCCGGAGGTTATGTGTCTATTGCTTATTTCTTACACTTCTTTTTAATAACTTTGAGAAATGATTTTAATTAATTTCCAAAAGGAGATATTATGTTAACTGAAACAATGACAACAAAAGATTATATTGAGCTCGAAGAAAAATATGGTGCGCACAATTATCATCCGCTTGATGTGGTAATTGAAAGAGCCGAAGGTGTTTGGGTCTACGATGTTGAAGGAAACAAATACCTCGATTGCCTCGCTGCTTATTCAGCTGTTAACCAGGGACATTGCCATCCCAGAATAGTAAAAGTTCTTAAAGATCAGGCTGAAAAGGTTACTCTAACTTCAAGAGCATTTAGAAATAATCAGCTTCCCTTACTTTATAAAGAATTAAGCGAATTAACAGGATATGAAATTTCCCTCCCGATGAACTCTGGTGCAGAAGCTGTTGAAACTGCATTAAAGGCTGCAAGAAAATGGGGATATAAAATTAAAAAAGTAGAAGAAGACAAAGCTGAAATTATAACCTGTACCAATAATTTTGCAGGCAGAACAATTACTATTGTTAGTTTCTCAACAGAAGCGCAATATAAAGATGGCTTTGGTCCTTTTACTCCGGGGTTTGTTACTGTTCCCTATGGTGATGCCGAAGCACTAAAAAAAGCAATTAACAAAAATACAGTTGCATTTTTAGTTGAACCAATACAGGGAGAAGGTGGAGTTATTGTGCCTCCTGATGGTTATTTAAAACAGGCTTATGATATCTGCAAAGCTAATAATGTACTTTTCATTACTGATGAGATTCAATCAGGCTTAGGCAGAAGCGGAAAATTATTTGCACATTATTACGAAGATGTAAAACCCGACATGGTTATTATTGGTAAAGCTTTATCCGGCGGATGCTATCCTGTTTCTGCTGTACTTTCCGATAAAGAAATTCTTGGTGTATTTAATCCCGGCGATCATGGTTCAACTTTCGGTGGTAATCCATTAGGTGCTGCTGTTGCAAGAGAAAGTCTTAGAGTATTGGTAGAAGAAAAATTAATTGAAAACTCTTACGAGCTCGGTAAATATTTTATTGAAAAACTCAGAGCCATTCCTTCAAAACATGTTAAAGAAGTAAGAGGAAGAGGTTTATTCATTGGTGTTGAATTGAAACCGGAAGCCGGTGGTGCAAGAAGATTCTGTGAAGCATTAATGAAAGAAGGAATTCTATGCAAAGAAACTCATGAAAATGTTATAAGATTTGCTCCTCCACTTGTTATAAAGAAAGAAGAAATTGATTGGGCTTTGGAAAGAGTTAATAAAGTTTTAACAACTTTATAAAATTTTTTATAAGAGAGATGACATCCTTCAGCAGGATGTCATCTCTTTTTATGAAAAGACTACTTAAGCAGCATTAATTTCTTAGTGCTAACAAACTTACCGGCAGTCATCCTGTAAATATAAATTCCGCTGGCAAAATTGGAAGCATTCCATTCATATTTATAGTATCCTGCTTTAAGATTATCATCAACTATTGTTGCTACTTCTGAACCAAGAATATCATATACTTTTAATGTAACACGCACATCTTCAGGAATACCAAAGTTAATTGTAGTTATCGGGTTAAAAGGATTAGGATAGTTCTGTGAGAGACTGAACACTTGAGGTACAATTGAATACTCAACTTCAATTGTTTCCGAATAATTTATTGTTCCGTCGAAATCAATTTGTTTTAACCTGTAATAGAATTTTCCCTTTCCGTTAACATCGGTATCTTTAAATACGTATTCCTGCTTCTCGGTAGTAGTACCTTTTCCTTCAACCGAACCTATTTTAGTAAAGGATTTATTATCTGCACTTCTTTCAATATCAAATCCCATATTATTTAATTCAGTAGCAGTTTCCCATCTAATTACTATACACTGTTCTTCAACCTTGGCTTCAAAAGTAGTAAGCTCAACAGGAATTACCAGGTTAAAGAAATCAATTATTTTCTGCATCAGGTTCTTTTTAGTTGAAGGATAAGTGCCATCAGTTAAACCTCCGAATTCAAAAGAGGCACCGATAGTTTTATATGTTCCTGCATCATAAGAAACTGCACAACCATAAGCAGGGTTTTGATTCTTAAAGATTAATTCAGCAGGACTAATGTTAGTAATTTGATCTATATAATTGTTTTCACCAGAATAGGTAAAATTCATATCTGCGGCAAATGTTCCGGCTTGCCCCATAATCGTATTTAAATTACCGGAACCATCAGCAAGTGGCTGTATATTGAACATACTATGAACAGGAGTAGCGGCATCATAATACCAGGTATCCCCTCCTTCCATATAAATTCTTCCGCCATTATTAAGGAAGTCAGCTAATATTGTTCCTTCAGAAGATGATAATACATGATTACTACTGTAAATACCAAGACATACGAATGCACTTTTGTATAATGATAAATCTGAAGGCATTGTAGTTACGTAATCATTTGCAACACCACAGGAATCAAGATAATTTTTGATTACCGGACCTGAATTAGAATTTTCCTCAAGACAAATAACAATAGCAGGTATTTGTCCAATACATAATGTAAATTCACCTGTCCCTGTAATACCATAATCAGCATTAATATTTAAAGAAAATTCTGCCTGATACCCTACCGGTGTACTGCCATCTGCTGAAACATTAAATGATTTTATAACATTACCTCCTGCAGCAATATCACCATAAACCTGGGATCCTGCATTTATAGTTATATATGGTTCTGAGATATTAAGAATACCAGCAACACTCTCTGCATCGGATGAACCAATATTTTTTATTTCAAGAATAATGTCTGCCGATTCTCCGGGATCAATTAACTGGTTATTATTGCCACCCGGGGCAGGGTCTGAAACCGTAATTTCACCTAAGACAAGCATAGGCGAATGTGCTTTGATGGTAAAATTACTTGTCCAGTTGTTTACTCCATCAGTAGCTATAACATCAAATGCAATAATATGCTCATCGGGAATTAAAGGATTAACCTGAATGGAAAAACCATTATTAATTAAAACTTTACCACCGGCAGCAATAGTACCATATTCATGAGTTGAATCAGTTATAGTTACATATGGATCATTTGTACTAATTTTTAAAGTTACATTTGATGCCTGTGCAACACCAACATTAAATGCTCTTAATGACAGTAACGGAGATTCATTATAATCAAGAAGTCCATTTCCATTACCCGTAGCATCATTAATTATACAGGAATCAACAACAACGTAAGGCCCTTCTGCAGGAACAACAGGAATTTCAACCGAATACCTGGAGTAATTTTGTTTGGTAACAGTTAGTTTTACTTTATTGCCGGGTGTAATGAATGGTATATCAATACCAACAGGTGCACCGGTTCCCTCTGTAACACCCAATATTTCACCATCAAGTGTTAATGCAATAGTAGAATATTGATCAGCCGTAACAACAAACTGGGTTAATCCGCTGATAATAACAGGGTTGTGTATAACGGTTAATGTTTGTGGCATTTCTGAATAAACTGTAGAGAAAGCATCACCATGATGATGAAACAGGTAATATGTTACCTCTTTACTTGATGTATTGTATGGCCAGTTTGAAACCTGCAGGAAATATTTTCCATAAACATTTGCGAAGGCAGGATATATTCTTTCAGGTCCGGGTGAACCATAATCAGGTAAGAATTCAGGCCACATATAATCATACATTCCCCAGCAATAAGCATCATTAACAAATGAATATGATGTTTCCGAAGCAGCAATTAATCCTAATGCACCTTTGGGATGCCTGTGAAATGCTTCTGCAAAACATGTTGAACTATAATTATATTTTCCTGTTAAACAGTTTATAGAAAATACGAATACAAGATCATTATTATTTAAAGCATTTATATTAGCGATATTATAACCAGGTTCTCCCCACAAAGTTTCACCACCATGATCTCTATGCTGAAGCATAAAGGCACCGCTATTAATGTCATTATTTATCCTTGTTGCATTTCCTCCCCAGTCAGTTAAATAAGATGGAGATGCGGGTATATAACCTACACCATTAGGACCAAAATAGTTGACAACTGTACTTGTATTAGTAGCGGTTGACCATACAGAGAATGGGGGTGTACCATTGTATAAGGCATTTTCTCTTTTAGGCTGTTTACCCAGTTTTGTTTCCCAGAAACCGGCAATACTTTCTGAACAAATCTGGAACCACCTTTCTGTCTGCCAGCCTAATGCCGAAATAGGGTGATTATAGTAATTTGGATTAGTGGGTGGAGTTCTTTCATATCCCAAAAATTTTCCAATCATTATTTGCAGATGTTGTTCATTTTGTGCAGTGATTCTTGCTGTGATAATCTCTGCCATATCATCACCATCAACATCACCATAAAGATGATCGGAAACACAATAACTATTCCATGTTCCTGTATGAACCGTATTGCCGCTTGTACCATAATCACCAAGCAATAAAACTGCAACAGGAGGAATATCCCACGTGTTGTATGCATTCTTAATATAATTTTTAATAGTTGTATAATTATTTCCGCCTATCTGAGTTGTTGTAACTATACCTGTTCTTATTCCCTGTTCGGTGCGAAATCTTTTTATCGAATCTGCCCAAGCAAGAAAGGCAGGATCATTTGGAGTTATAATTAAATATTCAAAATCCTCCGTGTCAGAATCTGACTTGTTATTAAACTTAACCTTCGGCAGGGTCGAATAATTAATAAATATGTTTTGAAGTAAAGGTTCAAACCATCTGTTCCTTAATCTGTCTTCACCAAAATGACCGGAGCCCCCAATAAAATTAACTCTAATCTTCAGATCTCTGTATACAATTAACTCTTTCTTAACAGGATTATATTGAAATGGTACAATACCGATAATTCTTGCATCAACTCCTCTAATTTTTTTTGGAGTAGATAAGATTACAGGCTCTCTCGGATAGAATTCATCACTTGAGTATACAGCTTGATTTTTCTGATACTGCAGCGGACCTGTTTCAGTTTCCTTTGGGATACGGGGTGCCGGTGATACTTCTATATCTTCGTAAACTTCTGTTCTGAATGAAACTATCTCTAAATCAGCATCGGCTCCTTGAGGTAAAGCAATATACCTGCCTGTCCCTGGTAAATCGGGCATACCTTCATCATTGGGTAGAAAGACTCCCGGCAAATTAATTTTTTTCATCCGGGAACCATTTATCTCAATATCATCAATACTAAATTCTCTTATTGAAAAATTCAATTCAACCCCTGAAGCAGATTGGCTTTCAACAGTTAATCCCGCTTCCCCCCAGCTATTGTCAAAAGTGATTACCTGCGAACGGGCTGAGAATGAAATCATGAGAATTAGTAAGAAACTTAAAAATGCAGAATTAGTAGATTGTTTTTTTCCCACTTTTAATCTCCCTGATTTTTCCCGGTAATGTCGGGAAGTTAATAAATAATGCTTACTGAAAAGATTTCCTCTGATAATCTGGATTAATTCGGGTATATAAAAAATAATTTGTTTGGTGTGCAGTAACCGATTGTATTTTTCAGCAAGCTCATTTAATTAAGAAACGGTTATAATTTTTTTTACCGTGTAATCAACTTCGTAATTTATTAATTAAATGTAAATATTTTGAAGAGAATTATCGTTTGATGTATGGAAAGTTTTGCTGTTTAATTAATATTAATGAATACTAAACGATTTGAACGGGATAAAATAGTTTAATGTTAATCTATTTTGATTCGAATTAATTCTTAACAATATAAGATCTCAATCTCTTATTGGTTCCTGAATAAAATCGGAAAGAATAGCTTTTGTCTCATCCATTGCAAGTTTCAATTTACCAAATCTCTCCTTCACGCTATCAAAATCTCCGTGCTTTGCGGAGATTTCAACTGCAAGTGCTTCCTCTCCGATTTTCTTTGCGCCAACAGAATAACTTGCACCTTTAATTGTATGAGCTTCTACTATAAGTTTATCTTTATTGCGGGAGGAAAGGAATTGTTCCATTCTTTTATAGCGAAGGTATATATCTTCCATGAAAGATGTTATTACTTCGCGCTGAAATAAATCATCTCCAAGGCTTACTTTTTCCAGATGATCGAAATCGAATACTTCTTCTGAATTTAAAATTTCTGGAGGTGTAACAGCTAAATTTATAGCACCATTTAATTCAAGCAACCTGTCAATTGACCTTATAAGAACATCAGCTACAATTGGTTTGGTTATGTAATCATTCATTCCTGCATTAAGGCATTTCTCTTTATCACCAAGAAGTGCATGTGCAGTAATTGCGATAATCGGAATATTACTTTTATCTGTTTCATATAACTTTCTTATAGCTGCAGTAGCAGCAAAACCATCCATCTCCGGCATCTGAACATCCATCAGAACAAGATGATAATTACCATTCTTAACAGCGTCCACAGCCTGCTTTCCGTTGGATACTGCTTCACATGTATAACCTGCATCATTAACCATTTTCATTGCAACTTTCTGGTTAATCGGGTTATCCTCCGCAAGCAGTATTTTATATTTTTTTCTTACTTCTTTAATATTATCAGCAGTGATTTCCTGTTCAACATGATGTTCAGTCTGAAGTTCATATTTTTTGAATTCAGTATTTTTATCCTGGAATAACTGCTGTTCATGTATTCTTAATTTTAAAGTAAAGAAGATTTTTGTACCTTTGCCATATTCACTTTCAATCCAGATATCTCCTCCCATCATATTCACAAACTCTTTACAGATAACAAGACCCAAACCGGTTCCGCCATATTTTTTAGTATTAGTTGAATCAACCTGAACGAAAGGTTTAAACAAGGTTTTGATTTTGTTTTCCGGAATTCCAATTCCTGTATCTTCAATACAAGCTTCAATTAAACATTCACCATCATTAATTTTCCGGTTCTTTAACTTAACTTTAACTTCCACTGTCTCTGTAAACTTAACAGCATTGCTAAGCAGATTTGTAAATATTTGTCTTATTCTCTTGCTGTCGCCTTTTAAAAGAAGGGGTGAACCATTTTCAATTTCTCTCGAGACATTAAGATTTTTTTCTTTTGCTTTTGTAAGAATAATCGAGACGGATTCATCAACAATTTCTGAAATATTAAAATCAACTGAAGCCAGTTCCATTTTGCCCGCTTCAATTTTTGAGAGATCCAGAAGATCATTTATAATATCGAGAAGTGATTCTGCTGATTTTTTTGCACTTGATACAAACTGCTGCAGTTCCGATTCATTTTCAAAAGCTTTAAGTTCTATTAATGATAAGTAACCGATAATTCCATTCATCGGGGTGCGTATTTCATGACTAATATTTGCAAGGAACTGACTTTTAATTATACTCGATTGTGTTGCCTCTTTTGCAAGGAGATCTGATTTCAGTTTTTCATTTCTTAAAGCATTTTCTGCCTTCTCACGTTCTCTTTCTGCTATTACCTGTTCTGTTATACTTTGCATATTTCCTTCAAAATAAATTCCCATCTCTTCATCACTGACAAGTCTGTCATTTAGTCTAACAATTACTTCAGAACCATCTTTTCTTTTTAATGTTACTCTTTCATTTTTTACGATGCCTTCATCCTGAAGCTTTTTAAAAAGTCTTAACCTCTCCTGAGGATATTTATACAAATCTTTTCTTATATCAATTTTCATCAGGTCCTCTTCATTATCATAACCAAGAATTTCAACGAGTGCTTTATTTACAGTTATAAATTTTCCATCAAGAGTTGATTGAAATAATCCTTCGGCTGAGTTATCAAAAATTGATTTATATTTTTTTTCAGATAAAACGATTGAATAAGATTTTTCGGCGAGCATTATTCTTAACCGGAAGTTTACTGCGCTTCCTAAAATTGAAATCACCGAGAGGAATAAAACAAATAGAACAGACTCATAAAGATTTGGAAGGAAATAGATGCTGGTATCATTTAATAAAATAGCCGAAGCAAAAACAATATTATAGTAAATTGCAACTACAATCTGATTCTTAATATCCCAGCTAATAAATAATGCAGAAGTAAAAATCATTAATCCCACAATTTGTGCATTTATAACAAGCGTGGTGGGATGAAAATAAATCATCAGCCCAGAAGAAACTATAATTGTAACTAATAAAACATGAACTAAAGCTACTGATTTTTCTGCTCCCCATTTGGTGTAAAGCGCAACTAAAACTGAAAAAGCAATAAGGGTTGCAGTTAGCCTGATAAAATAAACTTGCACAACATTTTCGCTGAAGTAACGCACTTCGAAAATCATGGCAAAAATACCGGCTATGGCAATAAGTACAGCCATAATTTTCAAAGGAGGTAATATTAAATGGCGGGATTCTTCCTTTACATATCTGTAACTTTTATCCGACAATGGGTTTTTATGTGTAATAAAGTCAAATATTGAAACTTTAGAATGCATCTTTTTCCAGAAATTAATATTAAAACCCCCGCTGGATTATCTATTATTGTGCCAGTTAATAAATTATTTGCAAAATTTTTTATTAAGGCACTAAAAATAATTTTTTATTTTAAAAGGAAATAATTAATTCCTGATGATGCCCCTGAGTATATTTTTACATAGATTTGTGAAGAATTTTACTCAAAATTTATGAATGAATTCCTCTATTCAATCGATTTAGACCTGCTTTATTTTTTTAATCATAGCCTCTCCTCCGGTATACTTGATTCATTCTTTTTATTAATAACAAATGTAAGGAACTGGTACCTCGCTTATGTAATCCTGTTGGGGATATTAATTGTAAAGGGAGGAACTAAAGGAAGATTAGCTGCATTGGGAGTTATTTTATTAATTGCAGCCTGCGATCAGTTCAATCATAATGTTTTGAAAGAAATTTTTGAAAGGATGCGTCCCTGTAAAACTCTTGATGATATAATTACACCTGCTGGCTGCAATGATTCTTTCTCTTTTCCTTCAAATCATGCTTTTAATAATTTTGCTGCAGCTACATTCTTTTTTCTTCTATATAAAAATTTAAAATGGGTTTTATTTACTGCTGCTTTTCTTATTTCGGTATCAAGAATTTATCTTGGTCTTCACTACCCTTCAGATGTTTTTACAGGTGCAATGCTGGGTATTCTGTTTGGATATGTTTTTGCTTTTCTTGTAATTAAAATAAACAACCTTATCAGCAATAAAGAAAAATCGGAATTAAAAGAATCTTATGAATAATCTTGTTATAAGATATGCCGAAGAAAAAGATTTAGATATTATTTTAAATCTTATTAAAGAACTTGCTGTATATGAAAAACTATCTGATGAAGTAACAGCAACAAAAGATATTCTTAAAGAAAATCTTTTTGGTGAAAGAAAATATGCTGAAGTTTTAATTGCCGAGTATAATGGAGATGCAGCAGGACAAGCTTTATTCTTTCATAACTTTTCTACATTTAAAGGAAAACCGGGAATATATCTTGAAGATCTTTATGTAAAGCCTGAATACAGAGGTAAAGGAATTGGAAAAGCCCTTCTGAATAAAATTATTGAAACAGCAAAGGAAAGAAACTGTGCAAGAGTGGAATGGGCTGTGTTAAACTGGAATCAACCTGCTATAGAATTTTATAAAAAAATTGGTGCTGTAGAGATGAGTGACTGGCTTATCTACAGATTGACTGAAGATAAATTCTGAATTTACTTTTTTATCTTTATTTATTTTTTTACCTATCTTAAATATTATTCTTATTAAAAAATCAGGAAGAAAATGCAAAATAAAAGAAGAGTTGTAGTAACAGGAATGGGAGCAGTAACTCCTATTGGTTTAACAGTAGATGAATTCTGGAACTCGATGATGAATTGTGTAAGCGGATGTGATTATATAAAAAGTTTCGATACTTCACGGGTAGAAACAAAATTTGCCTGTGAACTTAAAGGATTTGATCCTGCTAATTACATGGATAAGAAAACTGCAAGAAGACTCGACAAATTCAGTCAATATGCTCTCGCTGCAGCAAAGATGGCTCTTGAAGATGCAGGATTAAAACCTGATGAAATGTCAGTTGAAGATAAAGAAAAAACAGGAGTAATATTTGGAAGCGGCATTGGAGGTTTCGGTACATTTTATAAACAAGCTATCATAAATCATACTGAAGGACCAAATCGTGTCTCTCCCTTTTTTATCCCGATGATGATACCTGATATAGCCTGCGGATTAATTGCAATTGAATATGGATTTAAAGGACCAAATCATTGTGTGGTAACTGCATGCGCAACAGCAAACAATAATATTATTGACGCATACCTGATGATAAGCAATGGATTAATTGACAGAGTTTTATCAGGGGGAAGTGAAGCAGGTATCCTTGAAATAGGAATTGCAGGTTTCAATGCTGCAAAAGCATTATCTACAAGAAATGATTCACCAAAAACTGCAAGCCGCCCCTTTGATGCAACAAGAGATGGTTTTGTTATTGGTGAAGGGGGCGGGGTTGTAATTCTTGAAGAGCTCGAAGCTGCAAAGAAGAGAGATGCAAAAATTTATGCTGAGCTTGTTGGTATTGGTGTTTCCGCAGATGCACATCACATTACTGCACCTGACCCTGAAGGAAGAGGTGCTTATCTTGCAATGCAGATGGCATTAAAAACATCAGGACTTAGTACAACTGAAATTGATTATATAAATATGCACGGTACTTCAACAGGTCTTGGTGATATTGCAGAAACGAAAGCTATTAAAGCAGTGTTTGGAGATTATGCTTATAAACTTAATGTATCATCTACAAAAAGTATGACAGGACATTTATTAGGTGCTGCAGGTGCTGTTGAAGCTATCGCATCAATTCTTGCAATACAAAATAATATGGTGCCTCCAACAATAAATTTTGAACACCCCGATCCTGAGTGTGACCTGAATTATACTTTTAATAAACCATATGCAAAAACAATTAATACAGCATTAAGTAATGCATTTGGTTTTGGCGGACATAATACATCTGTTATCTTTAAAAAATTTGAGAATTAGTTTTATGTAGTTATGATAGCTGATAATTTTTTTGATGTAGCTGTAATTGGCGGTGGTCCTGCCGGATCTGTAGCTGCACAAAATTTATCAGCTAAAGGTTTTAAAGTTGTACTTTTTGAAAAAGAATTAACTCCAAGATATAAAACCTGCGGAGGAGGGATCGTTAAACGTGTACTAAACTATCTCCCTGCCGATATATCCCACACATTCGAAAATAAATTCAGTAATATCGAAATAAATGATCACCAGGCTGAGTTTCATTACATTGTAAAAAGAAATTTTCCTGTTGTGTTTTTAACAATGAGGAATAATTTCGATTACGCACTTTTAAATCTTGCAAAATCATCAGGAACAAAAATCATTGATAACAAACCTGTTTATGATATTATAACCGACAAGGATTCCGTAACTATAAAAACAATTTCAGGAGATTATAAAGCTTTATTTGTTATAGGAGCAGATGGTGCACAGGGAATATCAGCCAGGAAATCCGGTTTAAAGATTGTAAAGAAAAATCTCCCTGCACTTGAGTGTGAAGTTTATCTTTCTGAAGCGGAGCTTACAAAATATTCAAACCTCAGATTTGATTTTGGTTTTATCCCCGGCGGCTATGCATGGGTTTTTCCTAAGAGTGATCATTTATCTGTGGGACTAGGAGTTTTTGCCCTCCGTAATATCAAAAAAAATCTGAATGATTATTTTGAAAAATATTTAACTCTATTAGGAATAAAAGAAACCAAACATATAGAGAGACATGGTTATTATATACCTGTAAGTCTTAAAAAAAATATTGTTGCAGGCAACCGAATTTTATTAACAGGAGATTCCGCCGCTCTTGCAGATTTAGTTACAGCCGAAGGAATATCATCTGCTATACTAAGTGGTAAACTTGCTGCAACGTCTATAATCGAAGGATTTCCTGATAAAGAAACTGTTGAGGAATTATATATAGAAAAAACAGATAAAGAAATTTACTCTCAATTAATTCCGGAACAAATTTTAAATAGAGCTTATTACAATTATAATTCTTTGAGAGTTTTTCTGATCAATAGATATGGTGAAAAATTTTGCGAATTAATTACAGATATTTTTTCCGGAGAAAAGAAATACAGTGAATTGTTATACAACCCCGTTAATTATTTAAAACTACTAAAACATTTTATCGGTTATTCATTTAAGATACCGGATGCTGAACCAAATGTTTAAATAAAAAGAGACCACACACAAACTGCTCTTCAAGTGAATTATCATTTTATATCATTGTTAAATATTTAGAAGTAGTTCATCAATTCTTTTATAAAAAAAGAAATAATTAAGGCAAAAAAAGCGGAGAGAAGGGTTCCTATAAGGACATATTCTGCAAAGTCTCTTTTATCAAGTTCTTTAAACCTTGTAAAACCTTTTGCAGCAATTATAAAACCTATAACCGTAATTTCATTTGCCAGTATGAAAAGATAAATCAGAATTCTTTCAAGCATACCAATTACCCTGCCTGCATTGTATTCTCTTTCATCAACTGGACGGTTTTCATCAGCATAAACAGGATAAAGCTGCAGTAATTCAAAAAAATATCTTATTAAAAAATTTATTTCATTCAGCAGAATCAGCGTTCCAAAAATTACTATTGTTATTTTTTGATAATTAATCTCTACGGATAATAAAAAAGATTGCGGAAATAGTTTATTATGCTTTAAAAAAGATAAAGCAGACTGATTAAATTCTATTAAACCATAAGAGGAAAAAATAAGAGTTAGTAATGAAAGAAATATGAAAGATAAAAACCTGTATTTGTTCGATCCCCCATTTCTTTCAGCATAATGAAGAAAGAAATTAATTATGATTAATAAAACTGCAAAAAGAATTAATATTAACTCAATTTTAAAAATTAGCAGAGGAAGAATTTGTAAGAGAGATAAATAAACAGCACCTTTAAGTGAAAGCGGTTTATCTCTGAAAAGAAAAAATAATCTGAAAAATGAAAAAGCTCCTACCAGGTAAAAGAAATTCAATCCCGTCCCTTTAATAAAATATTTATTTCATTTGAAATTAATTTTGTAATCGAAATAACATTTAACAGCGCACCTGCATCAATATTTTTATAAACTGCTTTGTCACTCATTTTTAATTTTTCTGCAATCTGGTAAGCAGATAAATCATCATAAAGCAGTGAAAGAATTTTATACCGTTTATCTTTCCAGCCTGATGATAAATGAGAGAGCAGAAAAAGAATTTGTTTTATCATCTGAACTTTTTCTTTATCATCATGAATAATATTAAAAAGAAAAGATCCCTGTTTTAATTCAATTAATCCTTCCCTTGCATTATAAAATGCCGGACCATCCATTCCAATAGCCTGCACTGTATTTATGGAAGTTGTGATTTCACCAATACCGAATGAAAACCTTACCTTCACGGGATATATTGCATGCAGTATTTCCCAGAGGTATTTGAATACATTATCAGCCTTTGAAAATACTGCCTGGAATTCATCACCGAGTGTGATTGTAAACGGCGAGATTATAGTCTTGCTACTTTTATTAAAAGATTTAAAGAGTGACTGCAGTTTTTTCTGAAGCTCTTTCCTGCTGGCAATTTTTTTTGATGATACAATATCACCTATCAGAACTAATCTCTTCATTATTTCATTTAAATTATTTTCCGGAGAGGAAGCTAATAAAAGAAAAGTCCATATTCAACCAAATCGGTTGAATTTTTAATTTTCAACCAAAATGGTTGAATTTTCATTTTTCAACCAAATCGGTTGAATTTAAAATTTTCAGCTATTAATAAGTCTTAACATTTCCTGCACAGCTTCTTTAATTCCGGTAACAACGGCTCTTGCAATTACAGCGTGGCCAATGCTTACTTCATCAATATCTTTTAGCTCTTTAAATATTTTCATGTTCTGGTAATTCAAGCCATGCCCGGCATTAACACCCAAACCAAGTTTTTTAGCATGTTTAACAGCAGTTCTTATCTTTTCAAGTTCATCAAACTGTTCCTCTTCCGAAAGAGCATTGGCAAAAACACCGGTATGTATTTCTATAAAATCTGCACCAACCTCTGAAGCTGCATCAATCTGGTTTATATCAGGTTCAATAAAAAGGGATACTTCAATATCAGACTCGTGAAGTGTTTTTATTGTGTTTCTTATATGACTAATATTATCAATTACATTTAATCCCCCTTCTGTAGTTAATTCTTCTCTTCTTTCCGGAACAAGAGTAGCCAACTCAGGACCAATATCGCATGCGATTTTAATTATTTCATCAACGGCAGCCATTTCAAGATCAAGCTTTGTTGTTATTAATTCACGAAGTAATCTTACATCCCGTTCATTAATATGCCTTCTGTCTTCTCTTAAATGCACAACTATACCATCCACTCCTGCCTGTTCTGCAATTAAAGCAGCGGTAACAGGATCCGGCTGAGTCTCCCCCCTTGCATTTCTTAGTGTAGCTATATGATCAACATTTAAGGCGAACCTCATAATCCTCCTTAACAATTTATGAATGATGTTTTATCAGTGTCAGAAAAAAATTGATTTTACAAAATTTATTAATGAATTAATTCCAATACCGTATTCACCGCTTCTATATCGAAGAACAGAAATTAAATCAATACTAAACATAACACTCATATGAGTAAACACGCAATAAAAAATTGAGCGGGTTCTTAAAGCAAGAATACCTAATGCAATTCCTGCAACGATTGCCCCGAATGTTTCTGGGGCAGGTTTACCGTTGTGCAGAATTAAAAATGGAATCATCTGAATTAATACTGCATAGTAACCGAATTTTTCCCTCAACCCGAATAACATAAATCCCCGCCAAATAAATTCCCAGGAAAACATATAGATAAGCATTCCCGTTTCAAATATGATAAAAATAAGCCAGGAAGTTTTAGCATCTTCGAGATGAGGATAGGTTTTATTAAACTGAGGAAAAGAAGATACAATCCATACAAGCGGAAGCATTATTAAAATAAAAACCAGAGTTATTTTTATACCCGCCTTATAATCCCCTGCAGCAATACCATAATCTTTAATCTTTTCTTTAAAAAGCAGTTTAATTATCAAAACAGGAAATATAAAGTATGATATAAAATCCCCGATAAACCAATAGAGGTATTCAATAAGAAAAACGTTTTCGTTGTTTTCAAAAAGATGAAATAAATTAAACCTGAAAAATCTTCTTGAGGTTACATAAAATGAAATGGTTTGAAAAAGAGCAACAGCAAGAAAAATATAAATAACTTTTTTATCTAATTCTTTAATAATAGCTAACAGCTTTCTAAGTTCATCCCTGAAATTGAATTGCGGTTTTTTGTTCATGATAAATAAAAATAATTCTTAAAAAGATAAGGAATATATCACACTTTAACTTCTTAAAAAGGGCTCGGAACCCTTAAAAATCTTGACAAATTTTCACCTAAACTGTATATTAGCACTCGTTTTTAATGAGTGCTAATATTTTCCCACAAATTATTATAAAAAAAGGAGTTAATTATGGCAAAATTGAATTTATCACCCTTGGCAGACAGGGTTATAATAAAGCCAAGTGAAGCTGAAGAAAAGACAAAGGGCGGTATTATTCTTCCCGATACTGCTAAAGAAAAACCTATTGAAGGAACTGTTGTAGCCGCCGGCCCGGGCAAAATGACTGACGACGGTAAAACAATAAAAATGGGTGTTAAAGTCGGTGATAAAGTTCTTTATGGAAAATACAGCGGAACCGAAATTACAGTAGATGGTGAAGATTATCTTATAATGCGCGAAAGCGACATCTTTGCAATTGTAAGTTAACAGATTTTGAAAATAAAAAATATAAAGGAGAATAAACTATGGCTTCTAAATTAATTGAGTTTGACAGCGAAGCTCGTGCGAAACTTAAAAAAGGTGTCGATAAGCTGGCTAATGCTGTTAAAGTAACTTTAGGTCCTAAAGGACGTAATGTTGTTCTTGAAAAGAAATTCGGTGCACCTACCGTTACCAAGGATGGTGTTACTGTTGCAAAAGAAATTGAACTCGAAGATCCTGTTGAAAATATGGGTGCACAAATGGTTCGCGAAGTTGCTTCCAAAACCAGTGATGTTGCCGGTGATGGAACAACAACAGCAACTGTTTTAGCCCAGGCTATTTACAGGGAAGGATTGAAGAACGTAACGGCCGGTGCAAATCCTATGGATTTGAAACGTGGTATTGACCTTGCAGTTACCAAAGTAATTGAACATCTTAAAACAATAAGTAAAGATGTTGAAGGCAGAAATGAAATTGCACAGGTTGGTGCAATCTCTGCTAACAATGACAAATCAATCGGTGATTTAATTGCCGATGCAATGGAAAAAGTCGGAAAAGATGGTGTTATTACCGTTGAGGAAGCAAAGGGAACCGAAACCTCTTTGGAAGTTGTTGAAGGTATGCAGTTTGACAGAGGCTACCTCTCACCTTACTTTGTAACCGATGCTGAATCAATGGAAGCTGTTCTTGAAGATCCATATATCTTAATTCACGATAAGAAAATTTCTGCAATGAAAGATCTTCTCCCGATTCTTGAAAAAGTTGCTCAACAGGGAAGAGCTCTTTTAATTATTGCAGAAGATCTTGAAGGTGAAGCACTTGCTACCTTAGTTGTTAACAAGATTCGCGGAACCTTAAGAATCTGTGCCGTTAAAGCACCGGGATT
>Ga0079223_10000878_pt1 | contig 16847 bp, 8 predicted proteins | sample Stecom2011_FD_75072 | JGI IMG/M metagenome (GOLD analysis project Ga0079223, IMG submission 75072) | Agricultural soil microbial communities from Utah to study Nitrogen management - Steer compost 2011 | ecosystem: Environmental > Terrestrial > Soil > Agricultural land | place: USA: Utah... | reverse complement strand
TTTTTAGACACGACCAACCCGACCAACCCATTTAATGGTTGGAAAACCATCTTTGAGAATAAAGGAGCATGGATTCAGTATAATGCCGTTGATTTTGGTGATAAAAAAATGAAGAAAGTAGTGGTGAAAGCCCGTTCCGAAAAAGGAGGTGCCGTACAAATTAGACTCAACACAGTGGATGGCCCCATTTTGGGTGAAATAAACATTTCGGCCAGTACAACTTGGACTACCTTTGAAGCAAAGACTTCAAACCTGCCCAAAGGAGTGGGAAATTTGGTGGTCGTTTCTAATAATGCCAATGTGATTGAAGTTGACTGGGTTCGGTTTGAATAACATACATTCCCAAGCAATCGCATAAATATGATACTTGTCTAAACCTCGAAAGTTTCCAAAACTTTCGGGGTTTAGTTGTCTTATGGCTTGTTTTTTCATCTTTGTATTAGTCTCCCTCTTGATGAGGATATGGTAAGAGGTTCTTCCTCACTATTTTTAAGCTATGTTTGTAATTGTCTTATATTTAAAGCTTTGTAGGTATCTGATTGCTGATTTGGGGGAGCGCATTGATAAAGTTAGGAGCTAATTTACATCGTGACCGAATTTCTTCTAAAAGTCACTGACTTCTAAAGCAGCTCTCCTCCTTATTTAAAGTAGGTGTGGATAATATTGAGGCACGAAATATCAGACGGGGTGGTTTTGCAACTCACTAAAATGGGGTTCTCCTGACTTAGACACTTGATCATTCAAAATTAAAAAGTTGAGCTAAATATTTTTGTTCATTTGTGATTAACATGATCTATGTGCAACATTTCTCCAGTTTTAATTAATCACACAATCGCCAATATATTTATTTACAAATCTTTATTTTATTTAAGAAAAAGTGAGCTAAATATTTTTTTCATCTTTTTATTTAGTTTTTTTGAATTTTCCTTAAAATTTACTCCTTTATAATATATTTATCCTCCTTTTGAATTAATTCATTACTTAGATTTGCACTAACGAAATTATGATTTGTTAACAGTACGACTGTTTTAATGCTGTTGCCCCTAATTTTTTTATTTTTTTTAACAAATAATTTAAATTAGCATCAGTTTATGTACAATAAAGTCTACATTATGTAAAGCTTTTTTTAATTAAAAAACTCTAAATATTAACCCTTAAAACAAAAAAAATGTATGAAAGCACACCGATTGATTTTAATTTATTTTCACAAAAACCCTTTTTTATGATGAAAATTATTTTTTTTAAAAAGAAGATCTATGGCATTTTGCTCCTTCTTTTAACTGTGAATTTGGGCATTATGGCTCAAAACATTACTGTAAAAGGTAAAGTAACAGATCAAATGGGTAATACATTGCCCGCTGTTAGCATCATTGTTTATGGTACCACTCAAGGAACTATAAGCGATATTGATGGTAATTATACTATTGAAGCTCCTGCTGATGGAACTTTACAGTATAATTTTATCGGTTATTCTACGCAGCAGGTTTCTGTTAATAATCGTCAGGTTATTGACGTAGTACTAGAAGAAGATTTGATGAGATTAGACGAGGTTGTAGTAGTGGGTTACGGTGTTCAGAAGAAAAAGCTGGTTACCGGAGCCAACATCTCTATTGGAGCGGAGGAGCTCCAGCGCCAAAGCTCTACTAAGGCACTTGAGTCTATGCAGTCTATCTCACCTGGGGTGAACATCGTTCAGGCTTCAGGTATGCCCGGAGAAGACTTTAAGGTAAATATCCGTGGATTAGGTACCGTAGGGCAGTCTGCACCTCTCTATGTTATTGATGGAGTTGCAGGAGGGGATATAAATTCCCTTAACCCTTCTGATATTGAATCTATTGACGTGCTGAAAGATGCAGCTTCTGCTGCCATTTACGGTTCTCGTGCTGCAAACGGTGTTATCCTTGTTAAAACCAAAGGAGGACAGAAAGGCCGCATTACCGTATCTTACGATGCGTTTTATGGGGTTCAGAATGTTGCAAAAATGGCGGAGCCCTTAAATGCTAAGCAGTTTATTGAAATCTATAATGAGGAGTGGAAAACATCAGGTAAACCTATGGCTGAGATTACTGATTTTACTACTCTTAAGCACTGGAACCAAATACAAAATGGAGAGTTCAAGGGGACAAACTGGCTAAAGGAAATTGAGAATAAAAATGCTCCTTATCAAAACCATGCCATTAATATTAGCGGTGGTTCTGATCAGTCAACATTTGCCTTAGGTTTTTCTTACTCATCTCAAGAAGGTGTTTTTGGTGCCCCTGTTGAGCCTCATAATGATCAATATACTTTCCGTATTAATAGCGACCATGTGATTTTAGAAAAAAACGACATGGAAGTTATCAAGGTTGGTCAAACTTTAAATTATAGGTTTCGTGAGAGATCTGGGGTTGCTATTGGTGGAATGTACTATAATGACATTCGCAATATGCTTGCAGGTAACCCGTTGGTGCCGGTTTATAACAAAAACGGTGATCTTTTCATGTATGATGACTTGGTTGAATATAAAATCGCTGCTATTTCACCACGTTTATACAATCCAATTGCTCAAATGGTTTTGGATCGTGGCAGCAATGAAACCTTGAATTACAATCTAAATAGTACCGCTTACTTGCAAATTCAACCAGTTAAGGATCTTGTTTTCAAGAGCAGTTATGGATATCGCATGTTTGCCAATGCATATCGCAACTATCAACCGCAATTTCATATCTCTAATGATGTGCAGCTCAATCCGGGGCGTATTAATCAAAATGGAGGAAGTGGTTATAGCTGGACTTTGGAAAATACACTTAATTATTCATTCGATCTTGACGAACATGGTTTTGATGTTCTTGTGGGTCAGTCTGTTGAAAAGTGGGGCTATGGTTCTCAGTTAAATGCAACCAATGCTAATCCTACTTTTGATGGATTCAAATATGCATATCTTGATAATACAGATGGTATAACTGCAGGTGTTACCAGAACTAGCGGTGGTCCTCACGATCGAGGTGCTCTTGCATCTTACTTTGGACGTATTAACTATAACTTTAATGAAAAGTACCTCCTGACACTTATTATGCGTGCTGATGGTTCATCAAACTTTGCTCCTGACAATAGGTGGGGATATTTCCCATCAGTTGCTGCAGGTTGGATCTTGACTGAAGAAGATTTCTTGGCCAACAATGGAGTCTTTGATTTTATGAAGATAAGAGCCAGCTGGGGACAAAATGGTAACCAGGCTATTGAGCCAGGCCAATACTTGGATTTGATTGGTTTTGACGATCAACAAAATTACCGTTTCGGACCGGATCGCTCAAATATGCAATTGGGAGGTTTTCCAGACAAATTGGCTAACCAGAATGTAGGTTGGGAAACTTCTGAACAGCTTGACTTAGGTTTTGATGCTTATTTCCTTAGGTCTAGATTCCAACTTGTGTTTGACTACTATGTTAAGACCACTAAAGACTGGTTAATGAAGGCTCCTGTTGCAGATATTCAGGGTGCTGAAGCACCTGATATCAATGCAGGTGACGTTGAAAACAAAGGGTTTGAGCTTGGGTTGCGTTGGAATGACAATTTAGGTGGCTTCAGATATGGTGCCTATTTCAATATAACCAAGAATGAAAATGAAGTTACCAGAATGGGAGACGATAGCACACCTATTCAAAGTAATCCATCAGTTATTTCTCAAGGTACTGATCCTGTATGGCGTGTTGAAACAGGCTATCCCATTGGATATTTCTATAAATACAAGACAGCAGGTATTTTCCAAAACGCTAAACAAATTGATGAGTGGGAGCATGGTTTCTTGCAAAGCGCGCCCCAACCTGGTGATGTGATTTTTGTAGATACCAATGGTGATGGTATTGTTACTCCTGAGGATAAGACTATGATTGGAAATCCACATCCCGATGTTAGAATAGGTTTTGGAATAAACTTTGACTACAAAGGTTTTGATTTTGCTGTCAGCGGTAAGGGTGCATTTGGACACCAAATCATGCAATCATACCGTTCATTTGCAGATAATGAGTATCATAACTATACTACAGATATCCTTGGTCGTTGGACCGGAGAGGGTACATCCAACAGATTGCCTCGAATGACTGCAGGAAATACAGCTAACCGACAAAATGTTTCAGATATATATGTGGAGGATGGTGATTATATTAGAATTCAGGAAATAACCCTCGGTTATGATTTCAAAAAGCTTTTCCCTAGAATGCCATTAGGACAAGCTCGTTTATATGTCGCCGGACGCAACTTGATTACTATTACCGATTACTCAGGTATGGATCCTGAAGTTGGTTATGGTGATGAGAGATCTTTTGTACAAGGTATTGACCTGGGATTCTATCCTGCTCCAAAGATTTATTTGATAGGAGTTAATCTGAAATTCTAAGATTCTAAAAAAAAATGATTATGAAAAGAATAGCATATATAGTATTTGCCGCTTTGCTTTTTAGTGCATGTGATGATTTCTTGGGCTATGAGCCTTTAACTGAGAAAACATCCGACAACTATCCGGCAAATGAGGCAGAAGTTAATCAAGTTTTGGCCGGTATTTATACCACCTTAACTAATGAACAACGACTGGGTGACCAGTGTTACTTTTTCTTTATGGAAGTAGCCAGTGATGAAAAGATAGGTGGTGGCGGTCAGAACGACCTTAAAGCCCTTTCGGCAGAAAGCTTTATGTATTCTGATCCTGAAATGCTGGCTCCAAACTGGCAGACTACCTATATGGGTATTCACCGTGCAAACTATGCAATTGAGAAAATTCCTGGTTTGTCAGATGGTGTTCTCGAACCTGCAAAGAAAAATCAAGCTTTAGGTGAGGCTTATTTCTTAAGAGCATTTTTTTATCACAGGCTGGCTACTTTATACGGACGTGTTCCTTTGAAGATTACAACTGAAGTACAAGAACTGGGAGCTGCAGAGGCTGATGACATCTTTGCTCAAATTGCTTCCGACTTAAAAGCTGCAATAGAGCTTTTGCCGAGTACTCCATATACCAGTACAGTGGAGGGGCACGCTACACGTTGGGCTGCTCAAGCTATGATGGCAAGAGCCTGGCTATTTTATACCGGTTTTTATCAAAAGTCTGAACTTCCTTTGGCAGAAGGAGGAAGTATTAGTAAAGCTCAGGTTATTACTTGGCTTGAGGAATTGGTTACCAAAAGTGGACACAGACTGGTAGATGATTTCCATCAACTCTGGCCTTATACCAATTCACTTACCATAAATGATTATGATTATATGGTAGATTACAGTCAAGAAAGTGGAAAACCCCTGAATAGTCTGATTTATGCCAGTAATGAGGGAGCAAGGAACCCTGAAACTATTTTTGCCCTTCAGTTTAATGTGTATGCAGGTTGGGACATTGATAGAGGTTATTCCAATACTGTAATGTTGTTCTCAGGTTTGCGCGGTCAACAGAAGTCATTCCCCTTTGCAGGTGGATGGGGTCAAGGCAACTCTGTGCCTAAGCATATTTGGGAAGAATGGGAAGCTGATGATGTACGTCGCACCGCTTCTGTTATTGATATTCAAAGTGAGCTTCCTTTATACCAAAGAGGTCAGTGGGACTTCGTGTTGGAAAGCAACTACTGGGGTAAAAAGTACAATGGTGTTATTCACTATAAAGACGAAGAGAAGACAAAAGTTAGCAATGACTACGGCGTAGAAATGTATGGTAATGTTGACAATGATCAGCTTTCCCATACAGACGATCAGGTATACATTCGTTACGCAGACGTTCTGTTAATGCTTGCTGAGCTTGCTGAGGAAGTTATTTATATCAACCAAGTGCGTGCCCGTGCGGGAGTTGCCCCGATTGGTGGGTATTCATTGGAAGCTCTTCAGAAGGAACGCCGCTTCGAGCTTGCTTTCGAAGGTCTTCGTTATAACGATATGCGTCGTTGGGGTGCTGAATATACCAAGGCTGCACTTGAAAAACAAAATGGTTCTCCTGTGTATAACTATGGTGGTGCTGCTACCTTTGACGTTACAAAACTGAATTCTAAGGGTTACAGCACTCGGTATGATGAAACCAAAGGTTTCTTCCCGATTCCTCAGTATCAGATTGATCTTTCAAAAGGCTTGTTAAAGCAAGTACCAGGATGGACAACGGCTGATTTGTTTAAAGAATTTGCCCAGTAATACTCTTTTTTAACCTATAATCATTGACCTATTAAGAAAAGGAGGCAAACCAAACAGGTTTACCTCCTTTTCACTTTTACAAATCTTAAAACACATTCTTAACACCATTGAAGTTCACTCTAATCTCAGTTGGTTTTGTGCTTTGTTTTTGTTTAAAGTTTCTTTTAACTTATAAATGTTCTAAAAACCATATTCATAACATATTTTATAAATGCTTTTATTTGCCTTAAATAGAAGCTGAGTAACTTCGCCTAATCGAACTTCATTAACAAACTCTACAAAAGTTATCTGAAATTCAGATTCGGGATATGCTTTTTGTTTCCATTTTACTATTCTATCATTGTAGCTTAGTTTTCTCATTGATTGTGACCTACAATCCATCTTTTTATGATACAACTATTGAGTTGTAAAATATCTTTACTTTTTCTGAAGTTTTGTTATGTTTTGATAAAAATTACTCCTTTAAAATAAATTTTTCCTCCTCTTGAATTAAATTTATAAGTACGTTTGTATATAATTTAGTTATAGTTTGTTAACATTTGACCAATAACTTTCACTTGAGAGCCTAATTTTATTTTTGGTTTTTAACAAATAATCCGATTTAAATGTTAATTTGTCTATGGAAATGACTAATATTTATACAACGCATATTTTTGAATACAAGTTTTAATATTAATCTTTAAATCAATAAAAATGTATGGTAGTACAGCTAATAATTTCTATCCATTCTCACCAAAATTATTTTTTATGATGAAAATTATTCTTTTCAAAAAGAAGATTTATGGCATTTTGCTACTTCTTTTAAGTTTAAACTTGGGCGTTATGGCTCAAAACATTACTGTGAAAGGTAAAGTAACAGATCAAATGGGAAATACGTTGCCTTCAGTTAGCGTTATAGTTTACGGTACCACTCATGGAACCATAACCGACATTGAAGGTAATTATACCCTTGAAGCCCCTGCTGATGGAACTTTGCAGTATAATTTTTTAGGATACGCAATTCAGCGGGTTCCAGTTAATAATCGTCAGATTATAGATGTTGTACTTCAGGAAGATCTATTAAGATTGGATGAAGTTGTAGTAGTAGGTTATGGTGTTCAACGAAAAAGTGACATCACTGGTGCTATTACTTCAGTGGACGTAGGTTCCATTAGAGACGTTGCAGCATCAAGTATTACGAAATCATTGCAGGGTAAAACTGCGGGGGTGGAGATACAGAATATTGGAGCAAAGCCAGGAAGTAATACCCAGATTCGTATTCGTGGTAATCGCTCTCTTACAGCTAGTAACGATCCTCTTTTGATTGTGGATGGCATTCCATATAGTGGCAATTTGAGTGACATTGCATCTGATGATGTTGAGTCATTGGAAATTCTTAAAGATGCTTCTGCAACTGTAATTTATGGGTCAAGGGGAGCCAATGGGGTAATTATTGTAACCACGAAGCGTGGTAAATCCGGAAAACCAAAAATTACTTACAATGGATATGCAGGTGTAAGTAATGTTTCCAAAAAGTACGACGTATATAATGGAGAAGAATTTATAAAGCTTCGTGATGTTGCAGGTTTTACTGCTTGGTCACAAACCGAAATTGAATCTATGATGACGGGTCGTGAAACAGATTGGCAGGATATAGGTTATCAATCTGGTGTTGTTACCAATCATGAAGTTGGAGTTAATGGTGGTTCTGAAGAAACTCAATATTCTTTCTCATTGGGTTATTATGATGAATCTTATGTTATTACCCAAATGGGCTATGAGCGCTACAATACACGTTTGTCTATTGATCAGAAAATTGGCAATCATGTAAAAGCGGGAATTTCTACTATGAATAGTCTTTCAATTACAGATGCTGAAAGTGCCGATCCCACATGGTCGTTGGTATCTTTATCTCCTTTGGCAGTTCCCTATAAGAAGGATGGTTCATTAATTGAACAGCCTACTTATGGTACCGATGATACCTATAGCCCACTTACACTTCAGGATAAAAGCAGATGGGGTGAACAGCGTAGAAAATTCACTTCATTTAACACCGCCTATCTGTTGGTGGACATCTGGAATGGCATTCAGTATAAATTAAATGCAGGGCTTGATTTTCGTACTGAGAAATATAATCGTTTCTACGGAAGTGACACTCCTTTCCAAAATGGGGCTTTAAATGAGGCACAGTTGCAAAATTTGGACAACCTTTCTTGGACTGTTGAAAACATGATTCTTTGGGAGAAATCTTTTGGTCCTCATCGTTTAAATTTCACGGGTATGCAATCGGCCCAGAAAAGCACATCCACTTCATCAAGGTTTTCTGCTACTGATGTGGCAGCTGATTATCTGCAGTATAACAACTTCTTTTTATCTGATGTGGTGCAGGCTACCAGTGGAAATAATTATTTCTCAGAATGGTCATTACTGTCCTACATGGCACGTTTAAACTATGTTTACGACGATAGATACTTAGTGACACTGACTGGACGTATGGACGGTTCTTCACGATTGGCTAAAGGTAATAAATGGCATTCTTATCCTGCAGTAGCTGTAGCATGGAATATTTACAACGAATCGTTCTTAGAAGATGCAGACTTTTTAAGTCAGCTCAAACTTCGTTTAGGATATGGACAAACCTCCAATACTTCAATTAATCCATATAGAACTTTAGGTGGACTCACCTCTGTTAAGTATAGTTATGGTGATACTGGTGTGTCAGGTTATTATGTTTCTACATTACCCAATCCAAATTTAGGCTGGGAGTATACCACATCTTATAACCTTGGATTAGATTTTGGCTTCTTTAATGGCCGTCTTACTGGTTCTGTTGATGCTTATCTGCAACAAACTAATGATCTTCTGTTGGGTAAATCACTTCCCTATACCACTGGTGTAACAGGATCTTTCTTAGAGAACATTGGTGAAACTGAAAACCGAGGTCTTGAGTTTGTTGTTAATGGGAATATTCTTTCAGGTAGAACCACGGGTGGTTTTAAATGGGATGTTAATGCGAATATATTCTTGAATCGAGAGAAAATTATTTCTCTTCAGGATGGAGTATTACAAGATGTCGGTAATGGATGGTTTGTAGGTGAATCTACATCGGCTATTTATGACTATGAAAAGATCGGTATTTGGCAATTAGGAGAAGAGGCAGAGGCAGCGGTTTACGACAGGAGACCTGGAGATATAAAACTCCGAGATCTAAATAACGACGATCAAATCACTTCTGCTGATAGAAACATCATAGGTTCACAGGAGCCAGATCTTTCAGGAGGTTTTACCTCTTCATGGGAGTACAAGAACTTCGACCTTTCTGTAATTGGTTATTTCCGCGTGGGTGGAACCATTATCAGTACATTACACATGCCCAATGATTATGTAAACCGTTTGGATGGTCGTAGGAATGGTATCAAAGTTGATTATTGGACAGAAGATAATCCAACCAATGCATTTCCAAAACCCAAGAATGATCCTGGTGCATATACCAATACTGTTGGATATTTTGATGATTCATTCCTGAAAATACGAAGTATAAACTTGGGGTATAAGTTCACAAATCTTTTGAACTCAACCGCTAGTCTTAGAGTATATGGCTCAGTGACAGATCCCTTTGTATTCTTCTCACCTTATTTGGATGCTGGAGGTATTAACCCTGAACCTACAACTAGAGCAGAGTTTTCAAATCAATCTGTAGGTTTGCCAAGTAGAAGTTTGGTTATAGGGCTTAGCACACCTCCAACAACCAAGTTCATTTTTGGAGTTAATTTTACTTTTTAAAGAACTTAACTAAGTTGAATTATGAAATCAGCCATGGATATCTTCTCCTATAAAAGAGTAATTATCTTGGCGAGTTTCTCCGCCTGCCTCAGACAGGCAAGTGGTAAAAAAAACATAAATTTCAAACACATGAAAAAGAAATTTTTTAATATAGCAATACTGGCTCTGTTAATAACAATAGTGCCAGCTTGCAGTGATTTTCTTGATGAAAATCCCAAATCGCAGCTATCCACCGATTTCTTGGAGTCAGAGGGTGGTATTGAAGGGGCTGTTAATGCAGCATACTCTTCTCTCCGCTATTTTTATACAGGTGGTGGAAGTGAAACAGGAATTAGAATGACGGCCTATGGTACCGACGAATGGCAAAAAGGACCGGATGGCGGCTCTATTTTAGCTAATTATGAAGATGGTATTATTTCAGGAGGTATTACCAATACTTGGACTTGGGGCTATACCGAAGGTATTAACCCTTGTAATGCGGTTTTGAAATATGCACCTAATGCCAGTATGGACGAGAATGCTAAAGTGTATGCAATGGCTCAGGCTCGGTTTTTACGTAGTTTTTGGTACTTCCTTTTGGTGCAATCCTATGGTGAAGTTACCTTAAACCTTGAGTTAGCAGAAGAAGCTATCACTACAGCAACCAGAAACTCATTGGAAGAGTGTTATGCAGCAATTTTGGCAGATGTTGATTATGCTGTTACAAACTTGCCTGATCTACCAACTGAAAAAGGTAGAGCTACCAAAGCAGCTGCATTACATTTACGTTCAAAAGTTTATTTGGCAAGGGCTACATCAAAAGTTAAAAAGGCTTCTGATTATCAAAATGCTTATGATGATGCCAGGGAGATTATTGACAACCAAGGTAAGTATGGATTAGCCATTTATGAGGATTTCTTCGATATGTTTTATCCTGGTAATGAACATAATAGTGAGACTATTTTTACAGTAGAACGAAATGCCGATCCAGTTTACAACAATGGTAAAGATAGTGACTGGAAGAGCAATATGGCAAGTTTCTATTTCCGCCCCAATTACAATGTTCTTGTAGCTGGATTGTCACGTAGTCTTGGTTATTATTATGGACGCCCATGGCATCGTTTGCGCCCAACTGATTATGTGTTGGAGTATGTTTTTGCCGATCGTGTTGACGACACAAGGTATAACAGCTCTTTTCAGACCGTATGGCTCTATAATGATGCACCAGAAATTGATGATCCTAACTTCCAAGTAGGAGATACTGCTATATGGTTACCTGGTGTAGAAACTGGATTCAATGCCAATGCACACGTAAAACGGATATTCACGCCAAGTCAATATTATGGTGGCTCCAATAGTGACGGATTATCTATTTTCCCTTCCTTGAATAAATTCAACGATATTGACCGTGCTGCTATTCCAGACCCATCGGTTCGTCCTATAGTTATTTATCGTTTAGCTGAAACCTATTTGAATGCAGCTGAGGCAGCTATGTATCTTAACAAGCCAACTGAGGCAGCAGATCTTGTTGCAGTTGTTAGAGCCCGTGCAGCTTTTAGTCCAGATCGTACGCCTACTGAAAACGCACAGGCCGCTCAACGATTGGTAAACCGTATTCCTGTTCTTGATGCAAGTGACGATGCAAGAAACTGGTTGCTTGATGAAAGAAGTCGTGAGTTGATAGGTGAATTTACTCGCTGGTATGATTTGACTCGCTCAATAAATGAGGCTGGGGATACTCAATTGTACGCAAGACTGAAGACCTATTTACCGCAAAAAGGCTATGCGGTTCCAGCAAGTGCCAATATTCAGAAGTACCATGCTCTAAGGCCTATTCCTCAGGAGCAGCTTGACCTTACAACTAATGATTATGGTCAGAACCCAGGATACGAAGATTAATGTTAAAGATGTAAACGACTGTTTGGAATAATGACTAAAATATAATGAATATGAAAATATTAGGTAATGTTATAAAATCAATGGCGGTTATCTTTGGGTTCGTTATCCTCTTCGCTTCATGTGTAGATAATAGCGACCCTATGGCTGAAAGCATTAATGACGTTAATGCCAATATTGCCGCCTTGGACAAGACAATAGCGAGTCCTGGTGATAAAGTTACTGTAACAGGTAGCAACCTAGATGAGGTGTTTAAAATCATGCTTAATGATAATGTCTCTCTTGTAGAATTTAAAGCAACCTCTTCTTCAACGTTGGAATTTACCATTCCTACCTCAGCTCCTTTGGGAGATGTGGTAATAGTAAATTTCTTCTTTGCAAAAAGAGGCTTGGCTCAACGTTTTATTGAAATTATGTCACCTCCAGTGATACTGGGGTTTTCTCCAGTTGCTGCCAAAGGTGGTGAACCATGCACTATAATTGGAGGCGAACTTTATAAAGCCTCTAAAGTGTTTATAGGAGATACAGAGGTTAGCTTTGAATTGATTGACGATAAACATCTTGCTATTGCAGAACTACCAACTCTTGTTGATGGTGATAAAATTAAAATTTTGGATGAATCATGTGCTGAGACTTTTTCAGTTAACGGTTTTGTCCGTGGTGAAGAGATTCTTATTACTGATTTTGATAATTCACCCTACTACACTGGCCTCAGCAGTAATGGTAATTTGGATAAGGATAAGGAAGAAAAAGGCAATCCTCCTTACTCAACTTTCTGGACCTTTACTATTACGGACAACAATACCAGTTGGGGAGGAAACCTCGATCTATATTTTGCAGGAGTTCCTGCCAGTTATAATGACAATAGTAAAGTTTGGCTCTATATTGATCTAAAAGGTTCAGATCCTCTTCCAACTAGAATTATGGTTGAAGGTCCCAGTGGAGTGTACGGCGACGATTTTACTTTAAATACAGATTGGACTACTTATAAACTCAAGTTAGACGAGCTTTATACGGGTTATGGAAATGGAGATGAAGTGGGTGCTGCTCCAATTATGGCCAATTTAAAAGGGGTAAAAGTTCAGCCTCCTGCTTCCAAAGACAACAATAACTTTGGAAAAACCATATCAGTAGATAATATCAAGTTTATAGTTGTAGAGTAATTTGGAAATTTTATTGTGTATGAACTTATCTGTCTTCTATGACAGGTAAGTTTCATACCAATTACTAACAACAAAAAACAGGCACATGAAACGAGCATGAGAATTGTTTCTCACAAAAGGAAATAACTATTGCTGCGAGTTCCATGTGGCAATTAAAAAACAAAATATAGACACATGAAAAAACTAAGAATATTTTATAAAATAACATTGATAGGGGTGCTATCCTTATTGGTGCTTGGTGGCTGTGAAGAAGCTGCCGAACTCTCTATTGATCCGGTGGTGAGCAAAACTGATTTCACCTTCGCTCCTGAGGTTGGCTATCCTGGAACCAATGTGGTGATAACAGGAACAAACTTAGCTGACGTTCAAAAGGTTGCTTTTGGAACAGCTGAAGCTGAAGTGACTTCAAAGAGCGCTACAGAGATTAAGGTAAAAGTACCTGTAAAAGCTACTTCAGGTAAAATCTTCCTTACTTTTAAGGATAAAGTCTTCTCATCTGATGCTTCGTTTTCTGTAAGTAGTAGCCCCATACCAACCATTACTGAATTTGCCCCTCTTGAAGTAGGTCGTGAAGGTGAAGTTGTTATAACGGGTCTTTTGCTCGACAAGGTTAAAAGAGTTTATGTGGGTAAGTTTGAAGCTGAAATTGTTGATCAATCAGCCACTGAAATTACGATTATTGCACCAGAAGAGTTTGTTTCTTCACCAATTTCTCTTATTTATGACTATACCACAACCTATGGTTTGGTGAAAGAGACCTCTTCTTTAAGTGCTATTGATTTGGGATTGCTTTTACCTTCTATCTCATTAGTTGAACCTGGTTTGGTTGGGCTCTCTATTGGTGATGAATTAACTATTAGTGGTTCATCGTTAGATTTGGTGGAAGCCATAAAATTTGGCGATGTTGAAGTGGGGAAGGATAATTTTACTCTAACTGACGGTGTTATTACAGTTGTTGTTCCCGAGGGCGCAACATCAGGTACTTTAACGTTAGTGGCTGAAGATGGCAGTTATGATTTTGATACCTCCTTTAGTGTTCTTCTTCCAAAAATCAGTTCGTTTACACCTCAAAAAGGTTCTCCAACACCTGGGGAAAATCGTCCTTTTTCAATCATAGGAAGCGACCTTCAGGTGGTTGATAGTGTTTTGGTGGGTGGTGTTAAAGCAGAAATAATTACTCAGTCATCTACGCAATTGTTACTTTCAGTAGATGGCACTTCCAATGGAACAGTTAGTTTGTATAGTTCCAACGGTGTGGTAAATGGTTCTGCACCATTCGCTTTTGTAGGAGATTTTTGGGTGAATGATTGGGATACCACTTTTGATGTTATTCGATTTGACAAATTTGCCAACAATAACTTGGGAACCTTTACACCTGAAATTGTTGAAGGAGATGGTGGAAATCACTATGCCAAGTTAACCATGGAGAAGTTTGAAAATGGAAACTCGTTTTATCTGTGGGGTCCAGATGTTGGGGGTGATCGTTTCTCTTTATACGTGTCAGACCCACAAGGAGTTTATCTTGAGTTTGATCTTAAAGTGGAGTCTATTGATGATGTTGTAAAACAAGACGATGGAACCTTGCAATTTAAGATATATACGATGGATTCAAAGGGATGGGGCGCTTCAGGCGAATATTCTTATGGTGCTAATGGTCCTACTTCATATGTTGGTACCGATGGAGAGTGGCATCATTTCAGAATGCACTTGAAAGACTTTATTGCTTCTGATAATTCAGGTTTGTACAATCCTGGACAGGTTGATGGAATCGCTGGTGCATGGTGTCATCCAAACAGTATCCGGATACTTGCCTTCGTATTTGGGGTTGGAACAGAAGGTGCAAAAGGTAATGCTACCGTTGGGCTGGATAATGTTAAATTTGTAATTGAATAATCTTTATCTAAAAGTGTCTGGGGATTTTTCTCCAGACACTTTTCTATTTTTAAATAAAGGACTATGAGGATTTTGAGATTGGTGAGTGGGATCATGTTGTTAGTTGGTTGGGTCGCATGTAGCAGTGACGATCCAATTTTAGATGAGGATAAGGATAAAAATCCTCCAAAAGAGGAAGAAGAGAAGCGTCCAACTAACATTGCAGAATATAATGCAGTTTCAGAAGGGCTCAAAGATTATTATGCTGACTTTTTTCTTCTGGGAGCAGCCATTGAACCCTCTTCCTTAGACAAACAAGAAGAAGTTACTTTATTGAAAAGACATTTTAGTAGTTTAACTGCCGAGAATGTAATGAAATGGTCTTCTTTACAGCCCTCAGAGGGCAATTATAGATGGGCCAATGCCGACAGAATTGTGGATTTTGCTCAGGAAAACGGCATGAAAGTGAGAGGCCATACTTTGGTTTGGCATTCTCAAGTACCCGACTGGGTATTTAAAGATGGGACTTCTTCGGCATCTAAAGAATTGGTGTTGGAGCGTATGAGAACACACATTGCTGAGGTGATGACACGCTATAAAGGTAAAGTTTATGCTTGGGATGTAGTGAACGAAGTCATTGATGATGGCTCCAGTACTTATCGATCAGACTCTAAATGGTACAATATATGTGGTCCAGATTTTATTTTTGAAGCCTTTAGAGCTGCACGTGCAGCAGATCCTGATGCAAAACTCTATTACAACGATTATGCGGCTACCCAGCCTGCCAAAAGAGATAAGATATACAACTTACTCAAAAAATTGAAGGAAGAAAACTTGGTAGATGGAGTGGGGCTTCAAGGACACTGGAATATTGGTGCACCTGTGAATTCGCTTATCATTGATGCCATTACAAAATATAGCTCCTTAGGAATTGATATCAATATTACCGAATTGGATGTTTCGGTTTATACTTCCAATAGTGAAGCTCAAGTTGACTATGTTTTAAAGGCAGAGGAACAAGCCATAGCCTATTCAAGACTTTTTTTGATGTGATTGACTTTTAAGGAAAAGGAGTTCTTTATTCTTTAAGGTTGCGTTTTAACTTTTACCTAACCTATGATGTGAGTCGTGATTAAGCCTTCTTGGTCAGCCTAGCAATAGGTAGGCCAAGAAGGTTTATTTGACAAAGCTTTTTGGAAAACAATAAATTTAAAAGCAAATTATCGAAAAATGAATGGATCAGTTAAATATTGGATGATACTTGTTGCCGTATGGTTGTCACACTTTTTGACGGCAGCGCAATTACAGCTACCCCATTTTGTGTCTGACGGTATGGTTTTACAGCGTGATGCCAAAGTAAACATTTGGGGATGGGCTCATCCTAAAGATTCTGTTCACATCACTTTTCCCGATACTACATACCATGCTCAAACCTGTGCTGATGGGAAGTGGACAGTTCAACTTAAGGAGTATGCTGCAGGTGGTCCTATTCAAATCTCTGTTGAAACGAGTGATTCTATCATAATCATAAAGAATGTTCTCTTTGGGGATGTCTGGATCTGTTCGGGGCAATCTAATATGGAGTTGCCCATTAAAAGGGTTCTGCCTCTCTACAAAGAGGAGGTTTCACATGCCCCTAATTCTAAAATTAGATATTTTGAAGTTCCTAAAACCTACAATTTTAAGGAAGCACAAACCGATTTTGATGGGGGTAAATGGCAAGAGGTTACTCCAGAAACTATTCTCTCCTTTTCTGCAGTAGCCTATTTTTTTGCTAATGATCTTTTTCAAAAATATGAGGTCCCCATCGGATTAATCAACGCCAGTTTGGGCGGATCGCCTGTAGAAGCATGGATGAGTGAAGAAGCCCTGGAACCTTTCTCTGCGCACTACCAGGAAGCCCTTCGGTTTAAAGATGATAACCTGATTGAGCAGATTGAAACCGCCGACCAGCAGCGTATATCCGAATGGCATAAAACCTCGTTCGAAAATGATGCGGGATATCAGGCAAAGGAACCCTGGTATTCAACGTCCACAGAT
>Ga0079223_10000875_pt1 | contig 16853 bp, 13 predicted proteins | sample Stecom2011_FD_75072 | JGI IMG/M metagenome (GOLD analysis project Ga0079223, IMG submission 75072) | Agricultural soil microbial communities from Utah to study Nitrogen management - Steer compost 2011 | ecosystem: Environmental > Terrestrial > Soil > Agricultural land | place: USA: Utah... | reverse complement strand
TCCAGGCCGGCAGAGCTTTGCGAGCTCTCAGAACTGGATATAGTCCGTCATTTTACAGACCTCTCCCGTAAAAATTTTGGAGTAGATTCAGGCTTTTACCCGCTGGGTTCCTGTACAATGAAATATAATCCCAAAATAACAGAAAAAATTGCGGCACTGGATGGCTTTTCTTCAATACACCCACTACTTGCACAGCAAAATAAAGGTGAATTATACACCCAGGGCGCACTTGGGGTCTTGGATGATCTCGAACTTCTGTTGTGTGAAATCTGCGCTATGGATGCTTTTACTCTTCAGCCTATGGCAGGAGCACATGGCGAACTTACGGGTATGATGTTAATCGCAGCATACCATAAGCATAAGTGCAATAAAAAAACAGAAGTTCTTATTCCGGATGAATCACATGGAACAAACCCCTCCAGTGCGTCCATTGCAGGTTATTCAGTGAAGTCAATACCGACAAATGAAAGAGGTATGTTGGATATCAGTTCACTTGAATCCCTGATCAATGAAAAAACAGCTGCCATAATGATGACAAATCCTAATACATTGGGCTTATTTAATCCGGAAATAGAAAAAATTGCCTCACTTGCTCATAAATATGATGCAATGCTTTATTATGACGGTGCAAATCTCAATGCTATAATGGGTAAATTCAGACCTGGTGATGCTAATTTTGATGTTATGCATTTAAATCTTCACAAAACTTTTGCAACCCCCCATGGTGGCGGTGGTCCGGGATCAGGTCCCGTAGGTGTCAAAAAACATTTGGAACAGTTTTTGCCGATATCTCGTATTAAGAAAGGTGATGATGGTATATACAGACTGGATTATAATTACAAGGATTCCATAGGATATATCGCACCTTTTTACGGTAATTTTTCAGTTTGTCTTAAAGCTTATGTTTATATACTTATCCAGGGAGCTGCCGGGTTAAGTGAAGCAAGTGAGAATGCAGTTCTGAACGCAAATTATATCATGAATTCGCTCAAAGGTTATTATGACCTTCCTTATAATCATATTTGTATGCACGAAGCCGTTTTCAGTGCTAAAAAGCAGCTTGAAAATGGCATACATGCGATAGATATTGCCAAAGCTTTGATTGATAAGGGGTTCCATCCCCCAACTATCTATTTTCCGCTTATCGTAAAGGAAGCATTAATGATAGAACCTACTGAAACAGAAAGCAAAGAAACTCTTGATCAATTTATTTCTGCAATGATTGAAATCTCAAATGAAGCGGCTAAAAACCCACAGGATCTTAAAAAAGCACCTGTTACAACTCCAGTAGGGCGTCTTGATGAAACTAAGGCAGCAAAAGATATGGATTTTTGTTATAAATAAAACTTTTTTTTAAAAATAGTTACCAATGTTAGTGAAGTTTTTTTTATATTATAATTATAATTGCTTTCAAAAGCAGAATTTATTATACTTAAGGGAAGAACACAATCCCTCAAAGGGGTAAAGAAATGAAAAGGAGTCGATTTATGCGTTTAAATACGTTGCCATTATTAATAATATTCACAGTAGCAATTTTTTCAACCGCTCATGCGCAAAAATATGTTACTCCAAATAAAGATAATGTGGGAGTTTATAAGAATCAGACACGTGAAGTATATGAAGAACCAATTTTTACTGTAGGAACAAAAGACAGGCTCATAGTTAAAGACGAAAAAGGCCGTTTTTATAAGGTAGAAGGACCTTCAGGAGATAATGGATGGATAGAGAAACGTCTCGTTGTTGCTACCGGTAAAAGCAAAACCTTTGTCTTTGATAACGCTGAAGTTGTTGGTTACCTGGATAATCCAACTCCTGTTTATATTATGGATACTGATGATCCTAATGCAGATCCAATTAACCTGGACCGATCATTTAAAGATGCATTAAGAGAGAATGTAGATAAAGAAACAATCGAACGACAGGTTAAGTAAATCTACAGTTAAGCGAATTTTAATAAAAACGGGAAAAGAGTTTTCTTTTCCCGTTTTTATTTTTAAACACTCAAATTGGTTGTTAAACAGGTATCATTAAATTTTTCATCAAAATACAATTATCAAGTTTGTTCAGGATAATTTAACTGAGAATACATTCTTGACTTGAAGTCGACTAATAATACCACCCGGTTTTCAGGCAGCAGTAGTAATAGTTTAGCTTTATAATAATTGTTTAAACATTTAAGCTTACCGCGGAGGATATTCCGTATCACCTTGCCACACACGGGCAACTGCTGCAGAGTTCACCACAATGGCCCTGTGTTGTGTTTCGATCCTCCACGAAAGAGAGACACTAATCGTATAATAATAGTCCATGTTATTTAAAGGTTTCTTCCTCTTTTTTCTTCATTAAAAGCCGCCAGATTTTGTCAACCAGTTCTCTGCCACTGAATGGTTTAACAATAAAATCATCAGCACCACTTGCAAAACATTTTTGTATTTCATCATTTTGAGTACCAGCCGAAAAGAATGCAATCGGTACATCACGGGTTTCTTCCTGAGATCTTAAGATCCGGCAGATTCTGTATCCATCCAAACCGGGCAAATATGAATCCATAAGTATTACAGATGGTTTATGTTCAAATGCAAGGGTCAAACCGGTTTCTCCGGTTTCTGCTACAATAATGTCAAAAGCGATTTCCAGAACCATACGTGCAATTTCGATAGCCTCCTTATCACTATCAATAAATAAAATAGTTGGTTTTAAATCAGTCTGTTCATTGGTATCCATTATTTCGTTATCTTCCACTCTTTCAATTATCAATGTCTTGGTTTCGTCATCATCCCAACTGATTTCAGACTGCACTGGCAATACAACATGGAATTCACTCCCTGTAAACTCATTTTCCTTGGCGCCATCACTTTCGACCCATATACGCCCGCCATGCCGTTCTATCACGCCTTTAACAATTGATAAGCCGAGTCCGCTTCCCCCACCCATAAATTTTGTATAATCAGTACTGTGACGATAAGCACTTCCGATTTCATAAAAAGCATCAAAGATATTTTTCTGTTCACTTTTATCAATACCGATTCCATAATCTTTAACAACCAGATGTATTCTGTCCTCATTTTCCGGAAAAAGTACTACATCAATAAAAGAATTATCCGGTGAATATTTTATTGCGTTACTGAACAGATTTGTAAACATCTGCTGCATTCTCATTTTATCACCATAAAACAGTGGCATATTATCATTGAAATCACAACGGAATTTTATTCCTCGTTTTATATAAAACTGTGAAAGTTCATCCAGACAATCCATTGCCACAGATTTTAGATCGAGCATTTCCGGTTTAAGTCTCAATCTCTTTTGTTCAATTCGTGTTACATCCAGAATGCTGTTCACAACTTTATGAAGACGATCAGCAGCCCTGTTTATACTCTCTATCATTCTGTATACGCCACTGTCAATTTTATCCTTCATATTATCAATAATAATATCAGAGTAGCCCTTAATTGAGGTAAGCGGCGTTTTTAGTTCATGAGAAGCAATACTGAGGAAATTTGATTTCATTTCTGAAACTTTTTTTAACTCTGCATTGGAACGGATAAGCTCAGAGTTCATTTTAGCCATTTCCAGATTTTTTTTCTCAATCTGTTCAGCAATATGCTCTTCTTGAGTAATATCTCTGAACATTAGGGCGATTGTGGTATTCTGTTGGTTTTCATCACCTCCCACATAAAAAACGCCCAGTTTACATATCAATACGTCCCTGTCTACAGGTTCCAGAATTACACTTACTTCATTAAGCTCTCCTTTAAAAATTCTGTCAAGGATATCTCCCCACGATAGATGAATGTTAAAGCCGGAGACACAATGCTCAAGAGTTTTCCCATAGAGTTGATTTCTGGCACAATTAAACAACTGTTCTGCCAAAAGGTTAGCATAATAAACAGTGCTGTCGGATTTAATCACAACAATACCAACAGGAATGTATTCGATAATACGAGATAGAAGTAACACATCATGATGCATAATTTATTTGTTCACTAACTTTCTGTCTGATTTTCTCTGATTTGATTAACGAAATATTCAATTTTATCTATTGCTTCAATAAAACGAATTAGCAAATTAAAGTTCTGGTTTTTAAACCTTTGATTATCATAAAATAGATCTGATAATGCAGAAATCCCCAAACCACATAGATCTTCAATACCAGAAATAATTTCTGATTCACTTCTGCACATTTTCCGGTCCACTGTAATAAGGATAGCACAAAAAAGAGGTAGCAATCGGGGAAACAGGGTCATTAATACAGATTTTATTTTTTTTTCTTTTCTAAATATGTTGACAAAATCAGATCTTAAACTCATCGAAACAGATTTAAGTTCCCGATCACACTGCAAAATAAGAAATTTTTTCTGTAATTCCATTTTGCTGAATAGATCGTCACCATATAACACCCTATAGCGATTTTTAATGTTTAACAGCTCAACAGGATGAGTATCTTGTAACTTTCTCAATAACTCAGGTGTAAAATAAAAAGATACAATAACACCTTTTTTTTCCCAGTATGTCTGCACAGGGACACATTTTTGAACTTTCTCAACAGACAAATCAGATATTATCACCGCGATAGAAATTATGGATTTTCCAGGAACAAACTCATGTGAAACAGCACACCCATGCATTACAACACTGATAAGATCTTCCTTCAACACATCAAGGAAATCTGTTACCAGATAATCGACAATATCGTTAGGATTTTTTATCACAATACTTAGAAAGTAATTCTTGTAAATAATACCGATAATATAGAAAAATATACCATATTAACCAAAAATCCGGAATTACTGTTTTTTATGTTTTTGAATCTCACGATTGTAATTTTCAGCAGCACCAAAATCTTCATTTTTAACAGATGCAATTTTTTTTGCATATAATTCCAATAGTTTATAATCATCTGAAGACATTTCATGATTATTGCTGATAATAGCTATAATCGAATCTACATCATCCATAAATTTGTAACCACTCATAAAAGAACGAAACTGTTGTGTAGTTTTTTGAAATGATTTCGGTTCCATACGCGAGTAAAGCATGTTCGGGATAAAATTTCTAACCAGTTTTTCTTCGATATCAATACCAGGAGTTACAAATGTATCTACTACAGTTTCATTTCGTTCAATTTGTGAAATCAATAACTCAATTTCATTTCGCACTTTCTGAATTTCCTGTTCTTTAAATCGAGCCTGATACAGAATAGGAATCGCATTAACACTTAGTACTGCATTGCCAATATTTTTAAAAACTCCTGTATAATAGACATCTCCCTCCTGACTCAAAATTTCCTCTTCAGTGTGGAAGGGAACGATTTTAGCTGGTGTAGGAATAAATTCTTCAAATTCACTCAAGTTTTCAAGTCGATCTTTCAGTTTCTGAGGGTCCAAAGCGCCTTCTAATCCATCCATTTTTTCAAGTAAGTCTGCCAGTCCTTCTTCCAACCCCTCTTCCATGGAAACACCCATTTCGGATTTGAGAAAATCCCGTAAACTGCTTTGATCTTTAAAATTCCCCTGAGCAACAAGAAGATTGTTATGAACCATTGAAGCAACAGGATGTTTAACTGAAATGAGTTCTGATGGATCTATATCAATTTTCGCATAAACTGTAATCTTTCCATATAAATAAGGCGGATCACCTTTTTTCTGTTCAATACTCAATATCATAAGTTGTCCTCTGACTCTCTCTTGGTGGTATTATTGGTGCCCGATGCAACAATAGCTCTAAACATTACTATAGTAGAAAAAAATATTAGAATATGCCATATCCATGCTATTTTAACTCCAGATAATGAAATCAATACAATCCCTACACATATAGGAGATACTGCAAAACAAGCAATCTTGAAATAATCCAAGTATCTCCGTTCCCTCTCAATTCTGAAAATAAATGCTGCTATTGCCAAAAAAAATATACTGAACAGTATTAAAAAAAGATTCTGAAAACTATTGAACAATAAGCAACACATAAAAATACTAACAAAATTAGCTAAAAGGAAATCTCTTATATTACCTGCATTAAAAACCAGATTGTCCTTATTTAAAAGCAGATTCCTATGGAATGCTAACATCAGTTCGTTTGTTTAAAATAAATCTGACATGATCGGATTTAACAATTATGACTGGTATTTTATACTTGTGCTCCTGGAATCTGGTTGTATCTATAATTAAAACTGAATCAATATTTTCATTAAAAATAACCGGTACCCCAAACAAGGAGTTTAACAATGGTGTAACTACATATGAAGGGATAGCATATGGAAGTTTTTTTTCTGAATGAAGCACTCCGTTTTTAATTTCAATACCCGATAATGCAGCTTCAAGATAACCAGATATTCCTCTTTGGGAATGTGTAATATATAATGTTTGAGCTAATCCAGACAAAAGACTTGTAAATAAAAGCAGCTCAATTAGATAAAAAACGACTCTTTTTTTGGGAAGAATCGTTACGATTCTATAAAAAGCCGGATCAAAAATGCTTCTATGAAGTGTTATAAAAAAATTAAAAATTATAGTATACTCCAGATTTGTACGATCCGTTTTTTGGATATACTTTTTAAAGAGTCAAAATAGAAGAATGTATCTGTATGTCCAAAGAGTTTTTACAGTTTATGCAAAAACTTACATCCTTTCGTGATGAAGAATAGATATAAGAAGCCAGAAACCCATAATAGCTGCTGTTATAAAACCTACTATACCAATCACCGGCAACCCGTATAATCTGGGTGGCATATCTGATAAAACAACAATAGATGAACCAATTATAAGTGATGCTAATACCAGACCAAAAACAATTTTATTGACAAATTTATCGAATCTTCTCATAACAGGTTCCAACCCCTGATGCTCAAACACAAATTTCATTTTGCCGGATTTAGCAAGTTGAAAAACATCCATTGCTTCTGAAGGAAAATCCCTTACAAAATAAAATAAATCAATAAGTGAACCGTACCCCAGATCCACCAGATGAATCGGACTAAGCTGTTCACGTATCAAACGCGAAGCAAATGGTTTTAAATGTACCATAAAGTCAAATTGAGGATCTAATCTGTAACCAATCCCCTCAATTGTTACCATTGCTTTGACAAGCAGATAAAAACCCGGAATTACCCTTAACTGATGCACAGACAGTATTCTGGAAAGCCTGTGAAGGACTTCACCAATGTTGATCTTTCCCAGAGACCGTGAACTGTATTCCTGAATCAGTTCAGCAATTTCATACTCAAGATCTTCCCTGTTCTCTTTCTGGATATCAGACATGGTATAAAGTACCTTGACAATTTTACGCGGGTCATTTTCTACAATTCCTAAAATTATCAAACTAAGCTTTTCCCGTGAAGTTGGCGTAATAATACCTGTCATTCCCAGATCGAGAAAACAGATAATGTTACCCTCTTTAACCAGAATGTTACCCGGGTGAGGATCTGCATGGAAAAAGCCGAAGAAAAAAATCTGTTTTAGAATAATGTCAGCACCTCTGGAGGCAACCACTTTGGGATTAAGCCCTGCTTCAAGTAACCCTTTAACATTACTAACCTTAATTCCTTTTACAAAATCAGTCGTTATCACTTTCCTGCTGCTATAGTTATGATACACTTCAGGAATAAAAACCGTTTTATCATCCCTGAAATTATTTATAAAGTGCTCTATATGCAGTGCCTCAATCGTAAAATCAAGTTCTTTCTGAACTGCACCGGCAAACTCTTCAACCAATTGAGTTAAGTTATATATTTCTGCAGCGTGGATATGCTTTTCAATAAGAGAAGCAAGATGGTACATTATTTCAAGATCAATAGCAATGATTGACTCTATGCGAGGTCGCTGAACCTTTACTGCAACCTCCTTACCATTCATTAATTCAGCACGATGAACCTGTGCAATTGAAGCAGATGCAAATGGTTCTATACTAAATCTGTAAAATAATTTTTCAACTGGTAAACCAAACTCCTTTTCAATAATCCCAACCGCTTCATCACCAGAAAATGGAATAACGGAATCCTGAAGTCTTTCCAGAGATTCTATTAAACCAGCTGGTAAAATATCTGGTCTGTTACTGGCAAATTGACCAAGTTTTATAAATGCCGGTCCCAATTCTTCAATTGCAAAACGAATTCTGTCCCAGCGCGATATCTCTTCAATCTTTTTTTTTCGACGTATTTTAAAAACTTTATTTCCAAAACTCAAATATTTCTCAAGATTGATCCTTGAGAGCAGATCACCGAATCCGTATTTTACCAGAACAGAAATTATCTCACCATATCTGCTAATATGGCGATAATAACTTTTCTTTATGTACCCTGTTCCCTTCACTTTTTTTCCGCTGTTTCCAGTTTCCTTACTCTTATATCCAGATCTGTAAACTCTTTGCGTGAAGGTATATCCACTTTTTTCAAAATGGCTTCAATACGCTCAGAAATCATCTTATCCATAGCTTCTTTTGTTTCCTCAGATCTCTTTACCAGTTCATCTATGAATGTCCTGCCTTCTGTTTCAGACATTTTCATTTCCCCCGAGATTTTTTCTCCAAATTCCTCTACTTTTTCTCTGGTCATTACAGCCAATCCGACTGTCGCATATAGAGTTTTTTTGAACATTTCTAACATGCTGCCTCCTGTTTTTTTTAACGTTATCTGATGGTTTTTTTGATGCAAAAAAGAATGCGTCTGATACCATTGAATTATTTTCATATTCCATTAAGACCAAAATAATTTTTTTAATATTTCGAAAACAGTAATCTGAACGTATTTTAGATGAAATATACTATGATTTATCGATATAAAAAATTTGCTCTCCAGCTACTTAGAATTGCAGCCCTGATTATTCCATTTATCTGGATTTTTAAACAGATAGAAATTTCAGAGTTTCTTCCTGCAATTAAAAAAGTCGAATGGTGGACTATTCCCGTATTTTTGACTGCAAATCTTATTGTAACCTTTCTGCAAGGTACACGCTGGTGGGTACTTCTTCATGCATTTAGTAAAAAACTTTCTTTTTTGCGATCAATATCATATCATTTCAGCTCTCATTTTTATTCTCTCGTGCTTCCAAATGGCTCCGCTCAGGAAGTAGTCAGAACCCTGTTTGTTACAAAAGAAACAGGTTCAATAATAAGCTGGAGTGCAGCATGGATATGTAAAATCACAACCGCAATTATCTCTTTCATTATTTCTTTTTCAGGTTTGTTAATTATCTCCAAATCCGGTTTACCTGATTTTGTTACACAAGTTTTAATACTGCTCTTTATCCTTATTACCGTTCTTATAACTATATCTTTCACAAAACGTTTCACCCACCCTGTCGACAAACTTTTACATTCGTTTAAACACAACAAAATTATAAACTGGTTGGGAAATTTAAAAGAAGGAATTTATCAATATCGAACCAAAATTAAGGAACTTTCACTTGTATTAGCATTAACATCACTAATGGAATTAATTTTACTTATCGGAATTGTCTTTATTATGCATGGTATAACCGGCACAAAATATATAGCTGAATGCATGGCCTTTATTCCACTTATAGAACTGGTGAGCATGTTGCAACCTTTCACCCCAAACGGGATAGGGGTAAGAGAAGCTCTGGTTGCACTTATGTTTAAACATATCGGTTTATCTAATGAAGAACTGGGTATTTATATTATTATTAGCAATCTCCCCATCTTTATCAAGCTGACCGGTGCGATTCCGGTGCTACATGGAATTGTTAAAAAAAAGAGCCGCGAAAGAGTAACGGCTGATCTAAAAAATTAAGACAGACACTGAACACATACTCTTGACTTAAGAAGTCGAGAGGTCCAATACCCCCAAAAGAGCCAATAAAAACAAAACCCCTCTGCTTGTATAAACAGTACCTGTTATTCCAAACAAGTACTGTTAAGATTATCAGCCGGTATTGCTAAACGCATCATACCAAACATGATTTCTATTTTGATAAAGTTTTATCTGTTCTGGTTCCCGGTTCAGTGTGTTTACGTTTTAATGCAATTAATCCGATTCCAGTCCAATATATACCAATCAATAAAATTAGAGTACCCGATACCCATAATGATTTATCAAAGCATATCGACTTAATACTCATTTCTACAACATGTTCACCGGGAGAAACTTCTACACCCATCCATGCAACATCAGCCTGATAAACTGAAACATCTTCTCCATTAATTTTCACTCTCCAACCTGGATAATAAGCTTCAGCTATTCGCAAGAATCCATTTGATGGTATGTTTACTTTAACTTTTCTGTAATTAGGAGTGTATTTTTCCCAACTTACAGAAAATTCTTTGCCGACAAGTGGTTTGTCCACTTTTTTAAAGTTTTCCGGTTCTTCATACAACAAGATAGTATTACGGTAATCATGATCACTTTTCGAAAGTACATCAATTGCATTCAGTGTATCTGAAACTACATAATCAGATACAAATGAGATTCTCCCGAGGGCATTTTTGTTCTCTATTGCCTGTAATCCGCTTCCGGATCGTACCAGCAAATATTTTACATTAGCAATATCGAGAAATACATTCCCTTCAGACAATCTCTCGGGTCTTAAAAATGGTTGTCTGTTTACATCAAAATCTATCAATGAATTAAGATAATTGCTGCTTTGATTCCCACCTCTGAACTCATTGTACCATTTAAGTTCGTTATCATGAAACCCGTCAATACCTTCAAGTTTATGAATGCCAGCACCATTTTTCGGTAATGACCCGGGGAGTGAAAAGCATCTAAACGGAGCTTCATTCATTTCTTCACTGAGCTTTGTAAGTACAGGATCACTGCTGAAATAAGGAGACGGATTAATAACTTTTATATACCCACTTTCGTTATTTACTCTGTTATTCTGAAACAGATCAACCCTGATTATATCTATCATTCCCAAAATGAAAACCACAGTAACAAATAATTGCGGCCGAACTTTATTTTTTATGACTCCAAGAAGCAAAAATAATACTGAAGAACAAAACAACAACCACAACCAAAGAAATGGCACAAAATTTTTTGAAAAATTTGCTTCAAATGCCCTGTTTTTACCGGCTTGCATAAGTACAGACTGAAAAATTGCCTCAACAAACCCCTTCATGGAAAATAAAATTGTAACCAGAAAACAGCATCCAAGTGCTATGTAAATTCCTTTAGTCCATTTTTTTTGAACCTTTTCAGACATGTTCGAGAATTTTCCACTCACAATATCTTTTAAAAACAATACTGCCAGAATTACTACTCCAAATGAAAACCAGAACATTAACATACTGGCAGCCCTGAATTTATTTACACCAGGTATTATGTAATAAGCTATGTGAAAAATCGGAGTGTGTGCTCCCAATGAATATGATAAAGCAAAAATTGAGAAAGCGCCCCAAAAAAATCGCCATGGTTTTGGACGTGAAACAATTACGAACACAGCCAATAGTAAAGCAATCCCCCCAGCGTATTCAGTATTCAGTTTAAAGGCGTTCTGACCCCAATAATAATCAAGTGAGTTTACAAATTCAGGTATCCATAAAGAAAACACCTCTGGCCAGTGTAAAGACCACGAAATAGCAAATTCGAATCCCTTTTCTACCCCTCTGACAGAATATGCATTTCTGACATACATAAATGACGGGAGAAACTGAATCAACCCGACAGCTAAACCTGTAAACACTGATAACCAGAATGCGATGGAAATATTAATCGCTTTTTTTCTGTCCTTCTGCTGATAAAATGCCAGTACTACAGATAACACCCAATAAAAAAACATTCCCCATAACACAAAATAGGTCATCTGAATATGTGATGTTAAAATGATCATACCTACTGCGAAACTCACCAGTGTGACATTCAATAAATTGGGTAAATCCATAAGGATTTTCAGCCGCCAGATAATAAATGGAAGCCATGCAATTACAAACATCTTTCCATCATGACCAGGATAAACATGTGAAATAAACTGCGGATTGAACATATAAAAACAGCCACCAATAAATGAGATAAAAGGTGACATTCCAAACCCTTTTCTCAATAAAAGAAAAAAGAATACTCCAGCCATAAACACATGCGCAACCATCTTCATGCCAATCGCACGTGGTATCGAAAAAAATTGATTTATGAGTAATGAGGGAGGATATAAAGCATCCCCAAACATTGCATCAATAGAGGGCATGCCTCCTAAACGGGAACTAAACCAGAAGGGAAACTGTTTAAATTTTTCAATTGAAGTCTTTAAAAAAACTCTTGAATCAAATGAATTAATCTGGTCTGAGGCAAAAAGCATTTTGTCCGAAAATATAAACTGTCCAAAAACGATTATTGTTAATAAAAATAACAATAAAACATAAAACCAGACATTACCGAAAACTGTTCTGATTGCTGCTTTATCCAGTTTCTTTTGCACGACTCGTCCTCCCTGTAAACATAATCTGATAAAAATCTATATGGTAATGATTCTTTTATGAGAATCTTTTTCGCGGATATTGGATAAGAAAGTGACATTCACAGAGCATGAAACCTTTTTTGCGCACCAATTGCCAATCCTCACTTTCATCATCATATAATTGTCTCCATTTTGATAATATTTTTTTTCGCACTGCTTATGTTTTTATTGTTTTTTTCTTTTGAAAAGATTCCCTTTTCCTGAATAGAAACGAATAATTAACTTAAAGCAAACGCTTACATCCGCTCAAAACAGAAACTACCCGAACAATACTGCACAAAATGCTTTTCGGGATACAAAAAGCCATGTCACATCAACAGTAATCAAGCACACGCACAAATTTCACAGGTGGTTTATTATGTATAGTCCGAATATGCCGATACTGTTAATAACAACACTATCATTTGGATATCGATTAACAGAAGATTTCTTTTTCCATATCAAAATATTCTGCAACATTTTTTGAAGTAACAAAGGAAATGCTGCCAAAAAACTATAAAAACTTTTCTATATCAGACAATGTTTCAACATCATAATTCTTGTCAGTATAACGACTTTTTATTATAATACATTTTAGTTCTGGTAGATTTATACGGTCTGACATTTTATCACCCACCATCAGAGATCGTTTCAAATCAATATTTAAATCCTGAGCAGCCTTTATAAACATTCCGGGTGATGGCTTTCGACAATTGGATTTTTTTCTGTATTTTTCTACAACACCCTCAGTGTGAAATGGGCAGAAATAAAAGGCTGATATTTTTAAACCATGTTCCTTAAATTTGTACCCCATCCATTTATGAAGGTTTTCTACATCAGTTTCTGAAAAATATCCTTTAGCAATTCCAGCCTGATTTGTTATTACTACAAGCAAATATCCCCTGTCTGCTGCTTTTTTGCAGATGTCAAAAATCCCTTCAACAAATACAATCTGTTCTGGTTTGTGAGGATAAGAAACATCCTTGTTTATTACTCCATCTCTGTCCAAAAACAACGCCCTGTTCATTCATTAATCCCTTCAAAAACCAGCACCGGTCATTTGTCCCAACCAATTTTCTCAGGCAAAACAAAAACAGGTTTTAAAGAACATTTCATTCTCAGTATCTTGCATTATGAATGGTTTTTCCATATCTACATTTCATTAGTCCAGAGATGCGCAAACCTGTTCACATAAATAAAACCAGATCAGCAGGATCAAGAGAAAATGCCTCAGGCATTTCTTCTTCATGTATATCCGATTCAAGCATGGAAAATGCTTTTGAACACTGTTTTATTTCGGATGGAATCATCCATTCCTCAATCACAGTATCTCCTGTCAGGTTTTTATTAATACAGACATAAACAGGCCGTTTGCCTTTATTCGACGTTTTCTCGAGAAAAAGATATGGTAATCCATATTCACATAAAGGCCGCCAATTTCCTTCCTCACCTAAAACCGCAATTTGAATTTTGAAATCATTTACCTGTTTTATCCACAAAGAAAGATCATACTGCGGCTCATCTAAATCATCAGGTGTACCATTAACTACATCCATTCTTGTTTTAGCGCCATATTCATATCCCATCGGTATCATTATACCTTCAGAAAACAGAGCAGCAAAAGCATACCTTTGTTTTTGCACTTCAATGGAATGGGGATGTAAACTGGCGAGACGTTCCGTATCATGCGATTCGGGAAAAGAGATTGAAGGTGCAATCCGTTTATTTCCAGCATGCTGATCAAGTGCCCATGGTTGATCGAAATTCCACCACTTAGACGAATTGAAAAGATAATCAAATCCGGCATTTGCCAAAGCTTCAATCTGGTCAATCTGACACCCCAATGTTTCAGCATAAAAACAGGCATTATCATTTCTTTTTTTAGCCGATGAAATCAGCATATCCCAAAGTGAAGCCGGTACCTGATAAGCAGCATCACACCTGAATCCCTCAATTCCAAGTTCCTGATAAAATTTGACAAGATTATTCCAGTAATCCCAAACATCCCTGTTCTCATTATCAATAATTGCAAGATCTCCCCATACAGTAACATTGCCTGGATTAGCGGGATCTATTGCAAAAGGATTTTTTAATTTTCCTGATTCATCATAAATGAACCATTGCGGATTAGTTTCAGTTAACACAGAATCAACAGCCGTATGATTAATTACCAGATCCATAATAAGATGGATGTTTCTCTTTTTACAATTGGCAACAAACTTCTTCAAAGGGGACAAATCAGCAGGATCACTCCCCTTTTTTAAAAACAGACTGTTTAACTTATAATAATTCCTGACTGCATACAGACTCCCGGAGAAACCGGTTTCATGAAAGGGATTAATGAATATGGAATTAAAACCCATTTCTTTTATATGATCAATTGAATCAGACCATTTGTCAATCGTAGGAATATGGCGTGGAAAGAGATTGTAAACTATAGGAATTTTCGCGTTTTTACTCACAGAACACCTCCTAATACGATATTGTCTATAAGTCTGGTTTTACTTTCAGTTGTACGACATGCGACAGCGACAAGGGATGGTGTATTGAGAATTTCAAGTGGCTTAAGATTTTCAAAATCCACAATATCTGCATATTCCATTTTAATATGTTTTAAGCTGTGGTATTTATTCAACAAAATTTCTTTAAGGGCCCCTGCATTTTTTTCTCCTTTGTCATAATTTTCCATAATCTTTTTCAAACCCTCAAATATCTGCGGTACTTCACTACGCTCTTTATCGGTCAAATATTTATTTCTTGAACTTATTGCTAAACCATCAGGTTCACGAATTATCGGCCCTGTTAAAATTTTAACAGGACAGTTCAAATCCCGTACCATCCTTTTTATCACCAACACTTGCTGTGCATCTTTCTGCCCAAATACTGCGATCTGAGGTTCTACGATATTAAAGATTTTCAAAACAACCGTTGTAACACCTCTGAAATGGTTCGGGCGGCTTATTCCACATAACTTCGAAGTTATTCCCTCAACAGAAACATAAGTAGAAAAACCATCTGGATACATTTGAGAAACTGTTGGAGCAAATAGTACATCACATCCCACATCAAGTGCTTTCGCACAATCCTGTTCAAAAACTCTGGGGTATTTTTCAAAGTCCTCCTGAGGACCAAACTGTGTCGGATTTACAAAAATACTCATTACAGTAATGTCTGAATTCCGGCTGGCGATCTTCAATAAAGAAAGATGTCCCTCATGCAAAGCTCCCATAGTTGGAACAAATCCGATAGTCTGACCACATTTATGATAAGTAAGTGAAAGATTTTTCATCTCTGCCACTGATTTAACAATTTTCACGTCAATCTCCCAAATTATTTATTATCACTGTTCGCTTTTGCGTTTTTGCGTTCCTCAACAAGAATCTTATCCTTCGAATTCATAGGACGATAATAAGTAGTGCCTGTTTTCGCAGATACGATTTGTTCAATTACCTCTTCACGGTCTTCATTGTTATTAATAAAATCCAGATCGTTTGTATTGATAATCAAGAGCGGAGCAGCTGTAAAGTGGAAAAAAAAATGATTATATGCCTGATTCAATATTTCCAGATAATCCAGATCTATATTACGCTCATATACACGTCCTCTTTTTTTTATCCGTTTCAACAGCACATCTGTAGAGGTTTGAAGATATACAACCAGATCAGGTTGAGGTATTGAGGTTTCCATCACTCTTGCGATGTTATTATACAAACCAAGTTCATCTTCCTCAAGATTTACACTGGCAAATATTCTATCCTTTGCAAACATATAATCACTGACAGTTACCTGGTGAAACAGATCCTGCTGCGCGATCATAACAGAGAGCTGTTTATATCGTGAGACCAGAAACCATAATTGCGTTTGAAAAGAGAACATTCTACGGTCTGCATAAAACTTTGAAAGAAACGGATTCTCTTCAGCTTCCTCCAGTATCACTCTGGCATTAAATCTTTCTGCAAGCAGATAACTCAATGAAGTTTTACCGGCACCTATAACACCCTCAATACAAAGGTAGTTTATTCGTGAAGAGAGCCTGGTGTCATTTTCTGCCATCAAATTGATCCTGTGTTAAATTTTACAAAAATCTGATTTTTTGATTTTTCAACTCAGGCTTCATATTATTATGAAACTGATTGATTTTTTTGTCCTTTCCAGGAATAGCCCAGTCCGGTACAAGTTGATTCAAACCTTCAATGCAAAACCGCCTTCGGAGAATTGCCGGGTGAGGAATAGTAAGAGATTCAGTTTTCATACTCATATTACCATATAAAAGTATATCAATATCTGCAATCCGTGGTGCAAGCATTCTTTTGTTGTCTCTACCCATCATAAGCTCGATTTCATTACAATCCAAAAGTAATCTCTCTGGAGATGAATTATAACCGGCACAAATTAGAAGATTATAAAAATATGGCTGATTCTCAAAAACATCAACCGGCTCAGTTTCCATCCGATTCGACTTGCGTA
>Ga0079223_10000874_pt1 | contig 16860 bp, 16 predicted proteins | sample Stecom2011_FD_75072 | JGI IMG/M metagenome (GOLD analysis project Ga0079223, IMG submission 75072) | Agricultural soil microbial communities from Utah to study Nitrogen management - Steer compost 2011 | ecosystem: Environmental > Terrestrial > Soil > Agricultural land | place: USA: Utah... | reverse complement strand
CGCTTACCTGCAATACGGTAGGAAAAGCGCGACTGACTGGTTACAATGATCGGCATTTATCCTGCCAATTTCTATTGGCTCATCACCGTTATCCAGTGGACGTCTTCCAGCATGAGCGACAATCATTTGCCTTCTGAAAAAAACCTGACTGTAGAAACAAAAGGTACAGCCAAGCCGGCGCACTTTATCCAGCAAATCATCCGCAAGGATTTGGAGGAGGGCAAGCATCAAAATGTTGTGACACGCTTTCCACCTGAACCTAACGGTTATTTACATATCGGCCATGCAAAATCGATTTGCCTGAACTTTGGTGTGGCTGAAGAGTTCGGCGGAGTTTGTAACTTGCGCTTTGACGACACCAACCCTGAAAAGGAAAGCGAAGAGTTTGTTGAGTCGATCAAAAAGGATGTTGCCTGGTTGGGCTTTCAGTGGAATGGCGATGTTCGTTATACCTCGGATTATTTCGATAAATTGCATCAATGGGCCATTCATTTAATTGAAAATGGCTTGGCGTATGTGTGTGACCTTACGCCAGAGCAGGCGCGGGAATTTCGCGGCAGCTTGACGGAGCCAGGAAAAAACAGCCCGTTCCGTGATCGCAGCGTAGAAGAAAACCTCAAGTTGTTTGAGCAGATGCGCGCCGGCGAATTAGAAGAAGGCGCATGTTCCTTACGTGCAAAAATTGATATGGCTTCGCCCAATATCAATTTACGTGATCCCATTATTTATCGAATTAAAAAAGCACATCATCATCAAACCGGCGATAAATGGTGCATTTATCCTTCCTACGATTTTGCACATGGGCAAAGTGACGCACTTGAAGGTATAACGCACTCTATCTGTACTTTGGAGTTTGAAGACCACCGTCCTTTATATGATTGGCTGATCCAGAATTTACCGGTTCCCGCAGTTCCACGGCAGTACGAATTTGCCCGGTTAAATATCAACTATACGGTTACCAGCAAGCGCAAACTAAAGCAGCTAGTTGATGAAAAACACGTGGACGGCTGGGATGATCCGCGTATGCCGACAATTTCAGGTATGCGTCGTCGTGGTTATACACCAGCAGCGTTACGCGATTTTTGTGAGCGCATTGGCGTGACACGCTCCGACAGTATGGTTGATGTCGGCATGCTCGAGTTTTCAGTGCGCGATGATCTGGATAAAAATGCACCGCGCGCCATGTGTGTGTTACGACCTTTAAAAATTACCATCACCAACTTCCCGGATGATGAAGCCGAAGAAATGACCGCGTCCTGTCATCCTCAGCGTGATGATCTCGGCGAGCGCACTCTGCCATTTACTAAAACCTTGTTCATTGAGCAGGATGATTTTCGTGAAGAAGCCAATAAAAAATATAAGCGTTTAGTTTTGGGTAAACGTGTGCGTTTACGCAATGCTTATGTCATTGAGGCAGATCTGGCGATACGTGATGAACAGGGCAATATCACCGAAGTAGTGGCTCATATTATTGAAGATACTCTGGGTAAAGATCCAGCCGACGGCATAAAACCCAAAGGCGTTATTCATTGGGTTTCCGCAACTCAAAATGTTAATTGCGAAGTGCGTTTATATGATCGCCTGTTTACTGATGAGGCTTCGGATGCCGGGGGTAAAAATTTCCTCGATTGCATCAATCCAAATAGCCTGCAAATTCTTAGCAACTGCAAAGCGGAAATAAGTCTGGCAAGTGCAGGATTAGAAGATCATTTTCAATTTGAACGCGAAGGTTATTTCTGCCTCGATAGCAAATACCACAGCGCTGAAAATCCGGTTTTCAATCGCACTATCGGATTGCGTGACAGCTGGGCAAAAATGGACAACGAAGACTAATCATTAAGATTCAGGTGTGACGGAACAATTATGACGCTTTACATTTATAACACCTTGACCCGACAGAAAGAGATTTTCAAGCCGCTAAAGCCGGGCAAGATCGCCATGTATGTTTGCGGGATTACCGTCTACGATTACTGCCATATTGGCCACGCGCGCGTAATGGTCGGATTTGACGTAATAACGCGCTTTTTGCGTACCCAGGGATGGGACGTGACTTACGTAAGAAATATCACCGACATTGATGACAAGATTATTAATCGCGCTCGTGAAAACGGCGAAGAGTATACAAATCTGACCACGCGTTTTATTCAGTACATGCATGAAGACGAGGCGAGTCTGGGTGTGTTGCGACCAGATATTGAGCCGCGCGCAACGGCTTATATCGATGAAATTATCGCGATGATCGAAAAGCTTGTGGATAAAGGTTACGCCTATGCGGCGAGCAACGGCGACGTTTATTATCGTGTAAAAAACTTTGCTGATTACGGGAAGCTCACCAATAAAAATCTTGATGAGTTGCTCGCTGGTGCCCGAGTCGATGTCGACGAAGTTAAAGAAGATCCACGAGATTTCGCCTTGTGGAAATCAGCAAAAGAAAATGAAGTTCACTGGACATCGCCTTGGGGAACAGGCCGTCCGGGCTGGCATATTGAATGCTCGGCAATGAGCAAGGACTGCTGTGGCATAACCTTTGACATTCATGGCGGCGGGCCTGATTTGCCATTCCCCCACCATGAAAACGAAATCGCTCAAAGCGAAGCTGCTAATGGCTGCAAGTATGTAAATTATTGGATGCATGCGGGCGCCGTGCGCGTTGACGGCGAGAAAATGTCCAAGTCATTGGGCAACTTCTTTACCATTCGCGATGTGTTAGAGAAATATCACCCTGAGGTTGTACGCTTCTTGCTGATTAGCAGCCACTATCGCAGCCCGATCAATTATGCAGAAGAGAACCTTATCGAAGCGCGTACCGGATTGGAGCGGTTCTACAGTGCTTTGCGCGACCATGTCGGAGTTCAGGCTGCTTCGGAGGCTGAACTTTCTGACAGTCCTTATTATCAGGCATTTGTCGCTGCGATGAATGATGACTTCAATACGCGTGTTGCTCTGGCAGGTATGTATGATCTGGTGCGCGATCTCAATAACGCCGCAAAATCAGATGCGGCTCTCGCGTTGAATCTTGCGGCACAACTAAAAGCGCTGGGGAAAATTCTCGGTATATTGCAAGAAAATCCGGAAGCATTTTTGCAGGCAGGTAGTAGTAACGCAATCAGCGCGGAAGAGGTCGAACGTCTGATTGCAGAGCGCATCGAAGCTAAACAAAATAAAAATTACGCACGTGCAGATGAAATTCGTCAGCAACTTTTAGCAGAAGGTGTTGTATTAGAAGATTCGCGGACAGGCGGAACTCAATGGCGTCGTGAATAGAGCGTTATTAATAGCTTTAGATAGGCGTCTGTTTATTCACGCTGTAATTGAGGGGCACATGAAATCATTCGCGCTAATTTTCTTTTTGCTCACAGGTATTTCTATGAATGCTTTTGCTGAAAAAATCTGGATTGATGTGCGTACTGCGGAAGAGTACGCCAAAGGGCATGTGGCTGGTGCGTTGCTAATGCCGCACGATCAAATAGCCGTTTTAATTGCAGATAAAGTAAGCGATAAAACAGCTCAGCTACAGCTGTATTGTGGGACAGGGCGGCGTGCAGATATTGCTCGAGCTACCTTGTTGCAGATGGGGTATACCCATATAGAAAATCACGGATCTGTAGAGAACGCGATGACTGTAGCTGATGAGTCAAATAAACAAAACTCACACAGCGACGAATAAGCTTTCGTCAGGAAAACTAAGAGAAATCCCTTTGCCTGGTTTAAGAAATGTTGATACGTAGATTATTTAAACGCCGCGGCATGATGATCAATATGATCGCCTGCGCATCATTTTTAGCGCTCGCGGTTTACGGCTGGGGATTATCTTTAGAGGATTTATTTTACTACTTTATTGTTTCTGTCATATGTTTGGTTGTATTGATTGGGCTAGCTATTGGTGCAGGTTTTATTTTACGAAAGTTGATGCACAAAAAGAATGATAGCTAATCGATTTGCGATTCAAGCTGCTTAACGCGCACCCAGGCAATCATCTTGTCGGTCAGTTGTGCAGTTTCAAATTGGTAGCCATCCAGCTTGAAAGCAATGTCAGCATCAGGAATGTTTTCAAGGTATTCCATAGCCAATCCGTTCAAAGTTTTAGGGCCATCTAGAGGTAGTTTCCAATCAACCATTCGATTGATGTCCCGCACAAACGTCCCGCCATCAATCAAATACCATCCATCTTCTTGTTGAATGATATCTGTAGACTCTTCTTCGGCATGGTTAGTGGTAAAGTTGCCAACAATTTCTTCCAGCAAATCTTCCAGTGTCACTATTCCCTGAACTTCTCCGTATTCATCCACTACCAAACCCATACGGAATTTTTGCTGCTGGAAATTAAGCAGTTGTGTATGAAGTTTGGTTGATTCCGGTACAAAATAAGGCTCACTGGCAAACCGGCGGATGGCCTCGTGTGTGATATTTGTGTCGTCTCCTTGAATAAAGCGCGCCGCGTTGCGTAAGTGAAGTACGCCTACCACTTTATTGATGTCGCCTTCATAAACAGGCAAACGCGTATATTCGCTGGTACGAATACTTTGCAGTAGCTCCGGGACGCTTAACGTGAGATCCAGCCCTTCAGCCTCATTGCGAGGAATCATAATGTCTTCAACCGTGGACTTTTCCAGATCAAGTACATTTAGCAGCATTCCCTGATGTTGGCAGGGTAGAAGATCTCCTGCTTCATCGACAACAGTGCGAAGCTCCTCCGGGTTCAGGTGTTCTATGTGTTTGTGCGATTGCGCGTCAATTCCGAACAATCGGACGATCGCATTGGAAACCAAATTGATACCCATTACAGCGGGCGACAGGACATAAGATAGTGGGCGCAGTATCCAGCTGGCAAAAAATGCAACCCGCTCAGGATAAAGTGCTGCGATAGTCTTGGGGGTTACTTCGGAAAAGATCAGCATGATCAAGGTCAATAAAAATCCGGCTACCGCGATACCTGCATCGCCATACAGGCGAACGGCTATAAGCGTTACAATAGCAGCAGCAAAATTATTAACGAGGTTATTGCCCAGGAGAATAAGACCAATCAGGCGGTCGGGGCGTTGTAAGAGTTTTGCGACTCGCAGGGCACTCTTGTCGCCCTTTTTTGTAAGGTGTTTCAACCGATAACGGTTGAGAGACATCATGCCGGTTTCGGAGCTGGAGAAGAATCCGGACAGGATCAGCATGCCCAGCAGCAGAGAGAAAAGTAGTTCCAGCGATGCCTCGTTCAAAACGATAAAACCCGTGTTACAAAGAAGGGCAGTATCTTGACGAAGTTTTTTTCGTTATTCAATACAGCTACTGGTTTTGGATGATATCGAGGCTCGGTGTTAGACATAATTCAAAATAAGCTCAAGCACCAGCTTGCTGCCAAAGTACGCTAGCATCAATAACGCAAAGCCCGCCAGTGTCCAGCGTATCGCGGTATATCCACGCCAGCCGAAACGATGACGCCCAAATAATAAAAAGGCATAAATGAACCAGGCAGCGATGGAAAAAACAGTTTTATGCGCCAGATGCTGAGCGAAAAGATCATCCAGGAACCAAATGCCTGAAATAATAGACAAAGATAGCAAGATTTCCCCAGCCCAGAGTATCTCGAACAACAATGAATCCATGGTCTGCAAGGGAGGTAACAAACGTACCCTGTCCATATGTTGTTTTTGCTTAAGCTGGTGGTTCTGATAGGCCAGAAACAGTGCTTGTAAGGTGGCAATGGTTAACAGGCTATAGGCCAGTATAGAAAGCACCACATGGCTGGCTAAGCCGTGGCTCAAAGCTATCTGGGTATCCGTATCGCGGCCGAGTAAAGAAGCAGTAACAGCCAGTGCAGAGAGCGGGAACAGTAAAATGAATAAATTATGTAAGCTCTTTTTTAGGCTGCTGATTAGCACAATGAGGTTGACCACCCAGAAAATAAGGGAGGAAACAAAGAAAAACCCCAAATGGAATCCAGCCTGAGAAACGCTGAGTCCATAGACACCGCCACCATGGAACACAAGTGCGCAGGCGGCGATTATCAAAATAGCATTCGGATGAATAAGTTTTTGCCGCGAAAAACGCGAGAGAAAATAGAGGCTGGCAGCCACGTAAAGAAAAATCGCGGCAATATTGGCGATAAAAGTAATCATGCTCGCGTTGTTATATCCATGAGTAAGTGAACCAGATGGGCGTTTGGCGGCTTTGTTTCGCCAAATTAGCAGCGCCAAAGTGTGTCACAGGACTTCGATAAATAGAAGTGCTCTTTAAGGAGTTCGATCGGTTGCCGGCACTTGATTCCAATGTGAATGCTTTACTGGCAATCTGGCTCGCATTTGAGGGTATAATCGCCCCAAGCTTTCATTAGCTACATTTGATGATGTGGCTGGATTCCGCACAAATAAATGCTCAACCCCCACGCTTGAGAGATTCTATGTTTGAAAATTTAACTGATCGCCTTTCCCATACACTGCGCTCCATTACTGGTAAGGCACGTCTTAGCGACGACAATATCAAAGATGCGTTGCGCGAGGTTCGTAAGGCTCTGCTTGAGGCCGACGTTGCCTTACCGGTTGTTAAAGCATTTATAGACCAGGTAAGAAGCAAGGCCCTTGGCCAGCAAATCAGCAAAGCACTCAATCCCGGGCAACAGTTCATCAAGATTGTTGAGAATGAGCTGATAGCCGTTATGGGGGCTGCCAACGAAGGCTTGAACCTTGCGGTACAACCACCAGCGGTTGTTCTTATGGCGGGCCTTCAAGGGGCGGGTAAAACCACCTCTGTTGCCAAGCTCTCGCGTTACCTTAAAGAACGGGAAAAGAAAAAGGTGTTGGTCGTAAGTGCCGACATTTATCGTCCTGCGGCAATTCAGCAGTTGCAAACACTCGCTGAAGAAGTGGGCGTAGAGTTCTTTCCGTCGAGCAGCGATCAAAAGCCCGTAGATATTGCGCGCGGTGCGATAGACCATGCAAAGCGGAAATTTATTGACGTTGTGCTTGTGGATACCGCAGGGCGACTGCATGTCGACAGCGATTTGATGGCCGAAATTCAAGGGCTTCACGCTGCCATCAATCCGGTTGAAACCCTGTTTGTGATCGACGCGATGATCGGTCAGGACGCCGTCAATACCGCCAAAGCTTTTGACGAGGCTCTGCCGCTGACTGGGGTCATTCTGACCAAGGCAGATGGCGATGCACGGGGCGGGGCAGCACTTTCGGTTCGTCACATCACTGGAAAGCCGATTAAGTTTCTCGGAATCGGCGAAAAAGTGGATGCACTTGAACCCTTCCACCCTGAGCGTATTGCTTCTCGCATTTTGGGAATGGGGGATGTCCTGTCGTTGATCGAACAGGCCGAGCGGACTATTGATAAAGAAAAAGCGGACAAGCTGATCAGTAAGGTCAAAAAAGGTCAGAAATTTGATCTTGAAGACTTGCGTGATCAGTTGCAGCAGATGCACAACATGGGCGGACTTACCTCCATGCTCGATAAATTGCCTGGTATGGGCAATATGGCTCAAGCTGCACAACAGGCAAATATGGGCAAACAGTTCAAAGTGATGGAGGCAATTATCGGCTCAATGACGCCGGACGAACGCCGCCATCCCGACAACCTGAACGGCTCGCGCAAACGCCGCATTACTCAGGGCTCAGGCACCCAGATCCAGGATTTAAACCGTTTGTTAAAGCAACACAAACAGATGGCCAAGATGATGCAAAAAATGAAGGGCGGCGGCATGGCTAAAATGATGCGCGGAATGGGTGGCATGTTGCCGGGAGGAATGCCGCCGGGCCTGGGCAAATAAATAGAAAATGGCAGATGAGTAAAATATAAACTCCATCTGTGAGGCCGGAGGTTCTGTTGCGAACCTTCGGTCAGTTGGCTTAGCGTTAATTAATACCTTCAAAAAAACAATAAATAGGAAAGACTATGAAATTCATTTCTCTTGGCGCAGGTATGATCCTGTCCACTATGCTGCTTGCTTGCCAATACAACGCGCCGTCGACCACATCAGTTTCAAGCAGCGAATCAACGCCGACCGCCAGTGCTGAAGAGCTTACCGGAACCTGGCACATAGAAAGTATTGGCGAACGCCCAGTCATCGACCATAGTCCGGCGCGAATTCAATTTTTGGCTGACGGCCGTATTAACGGAAATGCAAGCTGTAATCGTTTCTCTGGAACATACAGCGTTGTGGATGGCAAGTTGGCTATCTCCCGTTCGTTAATCGCAACCAAGATGATGTGTTTGCCAGCACTTATGCAGCAAGAGCAGCACTTGTTTGAGGTGCTGCCGGGTGCGGTGTCGGTTACTTTCGACAACGGCATCATAACCCTCAGTGACGAACAGAATGCTCAGGTATTAAAAGCAGCATTTGTTGATTAGCAGTTACGGGTTTCCTGGGCTTAAGTTTCGTGAGCAGTAGGATTTGATTGGAGTTTTTGTAAAAATAAAATCGCTGCTGACGGAATTTCTGCTTTCCTTTAATTCACCTAAGCAACAATTCACCTTAGCAGCACTTCACCTAAACCAACATCTATCTGCTCATTCGCCTTGAATCGTTGCGACTAAAAAGCGCCCCGCGCTTTTGTTGCGATGTTCACACAGATAAATGCCTTGCCATGTACCAAGATTCAGTCTGCCCGATGTGATGGGTAGGCTGACACTTGAACCCAAAATGCAATTCTTAATATGTGCGGGCATGTCATCATCGCCCTCATAATCGTGACGATAATAAGTGGCACCCTCGGGTACCATGTGATTGAAGTGCGTCTCCAGATCTATACGGACAGTCGGATCGGCATTTTCATTAATACTCAGCGACGCTGACGTATGCTGAATAAATAAATGCAACAACCCGCATTCAAGATTTTCCAGTTCAGGTATCGCATTGAGTACCTCATTGGTAATCAAATGGAAGCCACGGCTTTTGGCATTCAGACGGAATTGTTTTTGTAGCCACATATCTATTCCTCTTGAGTATCTGATGGGCGGGATGAGCTGTTGTCCGAACTGCTTGAGCATTCACCTTCGACAAAGCCGTCCACCGCGCTATCTGCACAGGCAGAGCAGGCATTGCCATAGGTTTTGAATTCTACGCTCGGGCAGGGCGTTGTGACGCAGCGGATTCCTGTGTCGACAGAGGCGCAAACAGGTTTATAGATATGTGTGCAGATGCTGGGGCGCTCACCTTCGCACTGAATAAAATTCGCGCTGCTGCTCGTCGACGGGCTCTCGTCCGACGAAAGCGATTCGTTTTTAACATCGCACGCAATGATTAGTATGCTTGTTAATATTAATATTGCTCTGAACAATAATGACCATTTCATAAGCTTCCCTCTGGTTATGCCGGCTTTAGCGTTCGGTAAGTGCATTGCTGGTGAATACAATGCCGTTCCAGCCGTGTTGAATAAACTGACGAATATTTTGATGATCGCTGGCTTCTGGATGCTTGAGGACATCTTCCCGATAAAAATCACCAAAGCACTGCAGCGTTTGTTCGGGCGTTAACTGCTGACGTTGCGCAAATGAAAAGATTTTACAGGAACCTGAATTTTCACCAGCTTGATTGGTCACCTGCCCATTCATAAATGTCGTCGGGGTAAAGACATAATATTGTTCAATCACCGCCATCGTATCTTCAAAATTAATTGACGTTGGCGCGTCTGACAGCTGTTGTAAGAAAGCCTGAATACTCATGATGTCTCATTAAGAAGTTTTGGTTGAAAGTTGTTGTTAAAATTTGTTGTTAGTAGCTGTTAAGCAATAACCAGCCGGACTTATTTAGAGTCTTTTTAAGCTCAATGGAGTAGGGTCTTTGCCCTCCATTGCTCTGTTTGCTTTTTAAACAGGTGCGGAGCGCTAAATCACCTTGCCGCTTGCAGGTTATTTACTGCGTGTTTGACACACGTCAGGTTGGTCGCATAAGTGACAATAGTCTATGTTAGTATCTGTTTATTCTCCATCTGCTAATGAATGGGCACGCCGTGAAAAAACGTCCGATTTATATTCCCTTTGCTGGGCCAGCGTTGCTGGAAGCACCTTTGCTCAATAAAGGTAGCGCCTTTAGTGAGCGTGAACGACAACATTTTAATCTTGAAGGCCTGTTACCTTACAGCATAGAAACGATTGAGGAGCAAACAACGCGGGCCTACGAGCAACTGACTTCCTTTCACACAGATATCGATAAGCACATTTATCTACGCAATATCCAGGACACTAACGAGACGCTGTATTACCGCTTGGTGACCGATCACTTAGAAGAAATCATGCCCCTGATTTATACGCCGACAGTGGGGATGGCTTGCCAACAATTTTCCAAAATCTATCGTCGCAAGCGCGGTCTGTTTCTTTCGTATCCTGACCGTGATCGGCTTGATGATATGTTGCAAAACGCCACTAAACAAAACGTCAAAGTTATTGTTATAACCGATGGCGAGCGTATTCTGGGGCTGGGTGATCAAGGAATAGGCGGAATGGGAATTCCTATTGGCAAGCTCGCGCTCTATACCGCCTGTGGCGGTATTAGTCCTGCTTACACGTTGCCGATAATGCTTGACGTAGGTTGCAACAACCAGAGTTTGATTGAAGACCCTATGTACATGGGGTGGCGTCATCGCCGGATTGCCGACGAGCAGTACTACGAATTCGTCGATGAAATTATTGAGACGATTAAAGTTCGCTGGCCTCACGTTTTGTTACAGTTTGAAGATTTTGCCCAGCACCATGCAACGCCGCTGTTAAACCGTTATCGCGACGAGCTCTGCTGTTTCAATGATGATATCCAGGGCACCGCGGCAGTCACAGTAGGAACACTTCTGGCAGCTTGTAAAATCAAGGGTGAGCGCTTGTCGGAACAGCGCGTGGTGTTTGCTGGCGCAGGGTCGGCTGGTTGCGGTATCGCCCAGCAAATCATTTTACAAATGTGTGCCGAAGGTTTGACCGAAGAGCAAGCGCGGAGCCGGATTTTTCTTTTGAGTGAGTTTGGGTTGGTACAACAAAGCTCGCCCGATCTGTTCGATTTTCAAACACCTTTGGCGGCGCCCGATGACGTTGTAAACGAATGGACGCTCACCCACAGCACATCTGAACAGGGTGTCAATCTTTTGGATGTGGTTACCAATGTTCGACCCACGGTGCTAATTGGTGTATCTGGCCAGCCCGGACTCTTCACTAAAACCATTGTTGAAACTATGCATGCCGAATGCGAGCGTCCTATTATTCTGCCGTTGTCGAATCCTACCTCTCAAGCCGAAGGTATTCCTGCCGATATATTGCGCTGGACAAGTGGCAAGGCAATTATTGCAACCGGCAGCCCCTTTTCGCCGGTTGATATTGGCGGGCTCCGTCACGACATAGCGCAGTGTAATAATAGTTACATTTTTCCCGGCATCGGGCTGGGTGTTATAGCCGTGAATGCCTCGCGCATCACCAACAATATGATGATGGCGGCAAGCCAGGCTTTGGCTGATTGTTCGCCTTTGGCGCAAGAGGGGTATGGACCGCTATTGCCGCCATTGACCCATATACGCGAGGTCAGCAAAATTATTGCCCGTGCGGTATTTTCGCAGGCGATTGCAGATAAAGTTGCTATACCTGTGCCAGAAGAGTTAATCGAGTCCACGATTGAGAAAAATTTCTGGTCACCTGAATATCGCGATTATCGTCGAACATCGTTTTAATGCTTGTTATCGGCATCTGCATGTTTGCGGTTGTTGCGGACATGTTGCTGTTGTTAAGGAGCTGAACGGTAAAAACAAAGAATATGGTTTAAAAGAACGGCCTTTTTGTTCGCCTTACACCATGACGCTATGCATTGGATCACCTGATGTTCGCTGAGCAGGCTAGCTGTTCTCAAAGAGTCGAAAACAGGAATAATGTCGGTTTGAGCAAATGTGATGGCCGATTCAATGACAGGCAGAATAATGGGCTCTATGAAAGCCTTCAGCTAGAAAATGGCAATGGTCGCCGGGATCGGGGTTTGTCCCGAACTCGGGAGGCGAAATACTTGTCCATCTATTGAGTGGGCGCCTCAGTTCGCAACCTTTATGAGAGTGAATGTTTGCTGGTAGTGGCGGTCATAAATAATCTATTTCAGTCGTATTAATAAAGGACTAAAACAATGAAATTCTCCTCAGCGCAAACATATCTGTTAAGTAAACCTCAAGCGAAAGAAAATTTCCCGGTGAGTCCGGAGGCTGCGGTGTATAAGGTATGTCACAAGATGTTCGCTACCCTCACAGAAGAGGATGGTGTGGCGCGAATCAATCTAAAGTGCGATCCTGATCAAGCTGTAGAACTCCGTGAAAAATACGCCGCAGTTCATCCCGGCTACCATATGAATAAAAAACACTGGAACACAGTCTTCCTCGATGGAAGCATTCCAGAGGCAGAAATCCAACGCATGATTGATCATTCATACGAGTTGGTTATTAATAATTTACCGAGCGATGAATATGCGCGCTTGATGGCCAGCACGGCTTAATATTTTACTAATTAGTGGGGTGAAACATGGGTTGTGTTGTTGTTACGGGCGCAAGTCGTGGTATAGGTCTGGAGTTCTGCCGCCAATATAATCAGCAGGGGCGTGAGGTTTATGCTGCCTGCCGCACGATTTCTGACGAACTGCAAGAGCTGCAGAATCGCGGTGTAAAGGTTGTGACGGACGTCGATGTCGCTACTGAAAAAGGAGTCGAGGTGTTACAGAACGCGTTAGTCGGGCAAACGATTGACATATTGGTTAATAACGCAGGTATTTTTGGCAATAATCAACTTGGGGAAATTAATTACGCCGATATCGAGCGTCAATTTTTGACTAATGCGCTTGCTCCTGTAAGGTTGACCGAGGCGCTTCTACCCCAACTGGTTAAAAATTCCAAAGTAGCAATGATTACCAGCCGTATGGGGTCGGTTACTGATAATAGTTCTGGTGCTTATTATGGCTACCGGATGAGCAAAGCAGCGCTCAATGCGGCCGGCGTGAGCCTGGCGCGTGACCTGCATCCGCGTGGTATTGCGGTTGCGTTATTGCATCCAGGGTTTGTGCAGACACAAATGGTAGGATTCGCGGGAGATATTTCGCCTGCAGTAGCAGCGGAGCGATTAATCGCACGAATAGAGCAACTTACATTGGACAATTCGGGTAGTTTTTGGCATTCCAATGGTGAAGAGCTTCCCTGGTAGTTGAGCTTTGAGCTTTGAGCTTGGCCTCAGGTCTCGTCGCGCGCTTTAATATTTCATGCTGACCGCTTCATGAAGGTTTTAAATTCGCGCGCGACAATAAATCCACTAAAACCACCTCGGTTTCTTGTGAGTTTTTTAAGTTAGTAACAAGAAATTAGTAATAAAAATTAGCAGTAAGTTTTCGGTAAGGTTTATTAGTTGCAAGATCACAGTAATCGAGGCATCCATAATATGGTTGAAGAGTTGGTAGTTGAGGAAAACGATATTGAAGCGCTGGTGGGATTAGTTCCTGACCTGGCGACCAATATAGGAGCGCGGCTAAAAGTTATACGCGAGCGTAACGGATTATCTCAACGAGAACTGGCCAAGCGAGCTGGAATTACTAACAGCAATATTTCAATGATTGAACAAGGGCTAGTTAGCCCGTCTATCAATTCATTGGCTAAAGTACTAAACGGCCTCCCGATGTCTTTGACACAATTTTTCTCTTGTAGTCAGGTCGATATTGGTCAAGTGGTTTATACCGCGGAGCAACTCGAGGCAGAACAAGTTAGTGCTTCCAGCGGCATCATCAATCAAACCATTGCACAGGAAAAAGCGCGGCGGTGCGTAGATTTGATCCGTCAGATTTTTCCTGCGGGCAGCGATACCGGTAGCGAACCCTTGCGGAGCAAAACTGAAATCAGTGCCCAGGTAATAAATGGCAGCATCGAGCTAACCGCCGGCATTGAGATTTTTCAACTCAAAGAAGGCGATGCTTTTTATCTGGCAGCTATGCAGCCATACCGTATTCGTAATCGTAGCGAAGCCGCAGTTGTTGTTATGTTTGCATCAGCAGTGGAGTGAGGTGGTTTTATAAATAGTTTCGTTAACTGCGACCCTCCAATGTACGCACAGAAAATTGCACAGAATTAACAATAGGATCTCTGAGAAATTAACTTGCTCGAAACGTTTTTCATTGGTTCCCACGAAAGGCACATAAAAAATATAAGATAGCCCGAGATTTCATTCTTTAACTCTCCAGTATCAACTAATTAGACGGGCCTTTATCGTTGTTAAACTTAAGTTGTTAATACAACTTATTTATAAAGAGAGACTTGCTATGTACCAAGGACAATCTATCTCGGTTACTCATTTGCAAAATGGTATTGCAGAATTAATTTTCGATTTGCAGGGAGAGTCGGTTAACAAATTTAATCTGCAGACCGTCTCGGAGCTTGAGCAGGCGCTTGGTGTATTGGAAAGCGCAAGCGATGTTAAAGGTCTGCTTATTCGCAGTGCCAAAGACGCATTTATTGTCGGTGCCGATGTTATGGAGTTCGGCAGGATCTTTGCGGAAGGGCAAGATCGTATCATCGAGCATCTTAGTAAAAACAATCAAAACTACTGTCGCATAGAAGATTTGCCTTTTCCGGTTGTTGTGGCTATTAACGGCTTCGCACTCGGTGGCGGTCTGGAGCTGAGCCTTGCGTGTGATTATCGTGTGGCAAGTACCAATGCAAAAATAGGCTTGCCGGAAACCAAACTCGGCATTCTTCCTGGTTGGGGTGGTACAGTGCGTTTGCCGCGTATAGCCGGCGTCGAAACTGCGGTGGAATGGATTGCTTCGGGTCAGGAAAATGACGCAGCTACAGCCTTAACAGCGCGCGTTGTCGATGCTGTTGTTGAGCCCGAAAAATTGTACGAAGCGGCACTTTTTATGCTGCAGGAATGTGTCAACGGCAACTTTGATTACGCCGGACGTCGCCAACAAAAGAAAGCGCCATTAAGATTAAACCTCATTGAATCAATGATGGCTTTTGAAACGTCAAAAGCATTTGTTGGTGCCAAGGCCGGACGTAATTACCCCTCGCCAGTTGCAGCAATTAAGGCAATGCAAAAAGCGGCGGATAAAGGGCGCGACGAAGCTTTGAAAATAGAAGCAGAAGCGTTTGCCAAAGTTGCACAGACCGAGACAGCGCAATCCCTGGTTGGCATTTTTGTTAATGAGCAGCTGTTATCTAAAAAAGCCAAGTCTTGGGCAAAAAAAGCCGATAAAAAAATCGCTCGTGCGGCGGTATTGGGTGCAGGCATTATGGGTGGCGGTATTGCCTATCAATCGGCGCTTAAAAATATTCCCATCAAAATGAAAGATATCGCTCAAACCGGCATAGATCTCGGGCTGAGTGAAGCGAACAAACTTTTGACCAAACGTGTTGAACGCAAAAAGATTTCGGTCAATGAAATGGGCGATATATTAAATCGTATCGAACCTGCTTTGACCTATGATGGCTTTAATCAGCTGGATATCGTGGTTGAGGCCGTGGTAGAGAATCCTAAAGTCAAACGCAGCGTACTGGCGGAGGTCGAGGCCAGTGTGAGCGCGGATACAATCATCGCATCTAATACATCTACGATTTCAATTTCCTATCTTGCGGAAGCCTTGCAGCGGCCGGAAAATTTTTGCGGTATGCACTTTTTTAATCCGGTACCGCTCATGCCCCTGGTTGAAGTTATTCGCGGGGAAAAAACCTCTGATGCCGCCATTGCGCGAACGGTAGCTTACGCAACAGCCATGGGCAAAAAGCCTGTAGTGGTTAAAGACTGTCCCGGGTTTTTGGTGAATCGTGTTCTGTTTCCTTATTTCGCAGGCTTCTCTCTATTGGTGCGCGATGGCGTGGACTTTGAACGCATCGATAAGGTAATGGAGCGCTGGGGTTGGCCCATGGGCCCGGCCTACCTGCTGGACGTAGTGGGAATTGATACGGCAGTGCATGCACAAAAAGTCATGGCAGAAGGATTCCCTGACCGGATGAAACAAAATTTTACCTCCTGCATCGATGCTCTCTTTAACGGCGAGCGCTTCGGGCAAAAAAATAAAAAAGGTTTCTATGAATATCAAACGGATAAAAAAGGTAAGCCGCAGAAGGTAACTAGTGAAACTGCACACAAGATAGTCAGCGAGCAAGTAACCGGTGCTTTGGAAGTCACCGACGAAGATATCATCGCACGTATGATGATACCTATGGCCACTGAGCTGGTTCGCTGTCTCGAAGAAGGCATAGTAGAAACACCCGCAGAAGCGGATATGGCCCTCGTCTATGGCACAGGTTTTCCACCATTTCGTGGTGGTGTGTTGCGCTGGATTGACTCAATTGGTGCGCAAGCTTTTGGTGAGATGATCGAACGTTATCGGGCATTGGGCGCTTTATATTTGCCGCCTGCACGCCTCAAAGATCTGGCTGCTAATAATCAGAAATTTTACCAATAGCTGCCTGCTCTTGTGTCGAACCTATTGAGTTTCTAAAGGAGAAAACTGTGAGCCTACATCCAAGAGATGCCGTTATTGTTGATTACGCTCGTAGCGCCATGGGGCGCTCTAAAAACGGCTGCTTTCGCAACACCCGTGCCGATGACATATCTGCTGCGATTATCAAAGGCTTACTGGCTCGCAACAGCCAGCTTGATCCAGCTGAAATAGATGACCTGCTGTGGGGCTGCGTGATGCAGCGCGAAGAGCAGGCTTTCAATATCGCGCGCAATATCCTATTGCTTGCGGGATTACCGCACACGATTCCGGCCCAAACGATTAACCGTTTATGTGGTTCATCCATGAGTGCGCTGCATATTGCTACCGCCAATATTCGCGCTAACCTGGGTGATGTTTATCTGATCGGCGGCGTTGAGCATATGGGCCACTTACCCATGTATGAATCTATCAATCCTAATCCGCTGTTGGGG
>Ga0079223_10000873_pt1 | contig 16863 bp, 18 predicted proteins | sample Stecom2011_FD_75072 | JGI IMG/M metagenome (GOLD analysis project Ga0079223, IMG submission 75072) | Agricultural soil microbial communities from Utah to study Nitrogen management - Steer compost 2011 | ecosystem: Environmental > Terrestrial > Soil > Agricultural land | place: USA: Utah... | reverse complement strand
CGGCGTGATGAGCATCCACCTCGGCAACAAGACGGTCGAGCTATGGCACTCGCCCGGCCACAGCCCGGACTCAATCGTCGTGCTGGTGAAAGAAGACCGCGTGCTGTTCGCCGCCGACACGCTGATGCCGATCCCCTACTTCGTCGACGGCAGCTTTGATGACTTCGTCGCCAGCCTGAACGCGCTGCGCAATGGCGGTTATGAGAACGTCGTCCAGGGGCATGGCGAGGTCGTGCTGCGCGGCGAGGTCGAATCCAAGATTGAGGACGACCTCGCGTACCTGGCGAGCCTGCGCCAGCAGGTCGAAGACGCGATCGCGCGCGGGCTGCCTGTCACCGCGCTGGACGACGTGCACATCGAGCGCTGCGGCAAGAGCCGCATCCCCCTCAACGGGCTGGTGCAGGAATTGCACCGCACGAATCTACACGCCCTCTACGACGAGTTGTTCGCCCAGCACGTCGCGCGCGGCTAGCGCACTTCATTCTTCCGCAACACAACACGTCCTCCCTACACGCCCGCGCCGCGTGGTTTTTCGCGTGAGCACCCCGGCGATCGCGCGCCTGCGCCCTCTCACCATTACAATTTTCACAAATAATTCACGTAATTTCCATTGATTCGGCTTGTGCGGGCCGCCGCTTTTCCTACAATGTGAGCTATAGACAGCGCACCTTAACAAGTTCATACCGTCCCGGCAGTCGATAGAGCAAAGGAGACGGACATCATAGACACCTATGTGCGTTTCACACATCATGCTGAGCAGCGTTGCGCGCAGCGCAACATTTCGAAAGGTGACGTTCTGTATGTTCTGGAACATGGCCGGCGCGTCCACCGAGCAGGTACCAAGATGTACTTTCTCTGCCGGCGCGATGTTCCCCAGGACGACCTGCGCGACCCGCGCATCGCACGCCTGATTGGGGTATGCGTGCACACGGAGCAGGTCGAGCACGGCATCGTACTCGTTCTCACGCTCTATCACAACGAAAAATCTGGTCTGAAGGATCATCGACGGAAAAGTAAGTTTAACCGCCGCCCGAGGTCGGTCGCCTGACCGTCCAGATCGCTGCGGCACTCGCGCAGTTCGCGCTGTCGGCACGAGCAAGTCAGTCTGACAGCAGACTGCCGGGACGGTATGGGCTTGTTTCCCCTTGCGCGCTGCAACTCTTCCCCTCTGCGGTCGTATAAGGAATTGGACACTTGTGTCCCGCGTGGTTGCCGTGCACCGCGCCGAACCACGCACACCTTTACGGATATCCACCATCGCATTGCAGACATCAGGAGAGACAGCACATGGCGGATCAACCGGAAAAGAAAAAAAAGCGGCAGCGGGAATGGGATAGCATCGCGACGGGGATCGGCATCGGGATTGTCTTCGGCCTGGCGATGGGGAACATCGGCGCAGGGATTGCGATTGGCGTTGCGATCGGTTACGCTCTGCACGAGGACGAGGACAATTGACCGGCGCGGCTGTTCTCCGCGCAGACTCACTTCCAAGCGTCAGGAGCGCCCTTTATGGCACAAGACCCGCAAGACCCGCAGAAGAACGAGCGCCATTCCAGTATGTCTGGGATCGGCATCGGGCTGGCGCTTGGGTTAGTTTTCGGGACGGCGCTGGACAATATTGCGATCGGGATCGCGCTGGGCGTGGCGCTCGGTGCGGCCTTTTCGGCAGCGCGGCGCGACTGACCCGCTGCCTGACGCGCACAAACAAAAAAGCCCCGGCCATCTGGCTGGGGCTTCTCTTTAGGTAGCGGGGGCAGGATTCGAACCTGCGACCTCCGGGTTATGAGCCCGACGAGCTGCCACTGCTCTACCCCGCAACGTGGGTGCGCCGAATTCCCAAGCGCGCGGCTATGATACACCTACCTGCCACCAGCGTCAAGGTTGAATCAGGCAATCCTCACGCTTTCTACAGGATTCTAACACGTTTCCCCCTTGCTTTTTGGCCGCGCTGTGCCCGAACGCGTATACTCGAAACAGGCGCGAATGATCCCTCATAAACGACGCCGCAGATCTTCACAATACGGGGAAGTACAAGCCATGACCCTCCACGACACCACGCCGGAAAGCACGCTCGAAGCGCGCGTCGGGCAGCGGCTGCGCAGCGCCGGGCTAACGATCGCCACCGCTGAGTCGAGCACCGGCGGGCTGGTTGCCACGCGCCTGACCGATGTCCCTGGCAGCAGCGCATACATGATCGGTGGCGTGGTCGCCTACGCCAACCGTGCCAAGCGCCGCCTGCTGAGCGTAGACGAGCAGACGCTCGCCGAAAACGGCGCAGTGAGCGAGCCGGTCGCACGGGAGATGGCGGTCGGTGTGCGGCTGCTGTTCGGGGTCGATCTGGGCGTTGCCGTCACGGGAATCGCCGGGCCGGACGGCGCCACCGCAACCAAACCTGTCGGGCTGACCTATGTCGCGCTCAGTTCGGCGCGCGGGGTGTGGGTTCGGCGCTTCATCTGGACGGGCGACCGGCAGCAGAATCGCGCGCAGTCTGCCGACGCGTCGTTCCAGATGGTGCTTGACTATCTGGCGGGCGCGCTATGATGCAGCGCGAGGCTGTCATGGTCCAGGCAACCTGGACGCCTGATGGCTGGCCGATCCCCGCGCAGATCGTGTGGCGGGGCGCGCCGCTCGCCGTGCAGGACGTCGGGCGCCGCTGGAAAGCCGATGATGGGCTGCACCTGCTGGCGCGGGTAGCCGGTGGCCGCGTGTTTGAACTGCACACCAACGGCGCGCACTGGTGGGCGCGGATCGTCTCCGCACCGCCGGGCCGCGCCTAGCAAAGGGTGGCAGCCGCCGGATACATCCGCTACAATGCGTCGCCGGTCGGGGCAGGCCACTTACGCGCCGGGCCGTCGTTTGTCACCGTCACACCGCACGCACACCGAAGCACCTGATCGAGTATTCACTGCCACCTATCGCCCAATCATCACCCAAGCAACGAGAAAAGAAACCATGCACCGATTTATCGCTGTCGCGCTTGCGCTGCTCTGCCTGCTTGCCATGCTCGCGCCGGGTGCGCTATCGCCCGCTCGCGCGCAAGACCCCACGCCCCTCGCCGGCGATCCATATGGCAACTACACGATCGACTATCTCGCCAGGCGCAGTTATGGCGCCGGAACGCTGGCGCTGCACGAGGTTATGGAAAGCCACACTGACTTCAATCGCTTCCTGATCTCGTATCCGAGCGATAGCCTGACGATCTACGGCTTCATGAACGTGCCGCAAGGGCCGGGGCCATTCCCGGTGATCATCGCGCTGCACGGCTACATCGAGCCGGAGATCTACTACACGATCGACTACACCACGCGCTACGCGGACGCGCTGGCGCGGGCGGGCTACCTCGTGCTGCACCCGAATCTGCGCGGCTACAAGCCGTCCGACGACGGGCCGAACCTGTTGCGCGTGGGCATGGCGATCGACGTGCTGAACCTGATCGCGATCGTGCGCGATCAGGGCGGGCAGCCCGGCCCGCTGGCGCTAGCCGATCCGGACCGGATCGGTCTGTGGGGACACAGCATGGGCGGCGGGATCTCGCTGCGCGCGCTGACCGTCAGCCCGGATGTGAAGGCGGCGGTGCTCTACGCGGCGATGAGCGGCGACGAGCGGCGTAACTTTGAGGCGATTCAAAGCTGGTCTGGCGGGCGGCGCGGGCTGGCGGAAATCAACGTGCCCGACGACGCGCTGCTGCGGATCGCACCAATCCACTACCTGGATCGGATCGAGGCGGCGGTCAGCATCCATCACGGCACAGCGGATGAGTTGGTCCCGCCGGTGTGGTCAAACGAGCTGTGCGAGCAGCTTCTGGCGCTCGAAAAGGTCGTGCAGTGCCTGCCCTATCCAGGCCAGCCGCACACCTTCGTCGGCGAGGGCGACCGGCAGTTCATCCAGAATATGATCACGTTCTACGACACGTATCTGAAACATGGCGTCGGCGCGCTGCCGTAGACGGGTCTCGTGAGCGACGCAGAGGGAAAGCGTCAAACGAAGCGGATATTTTTGTGCTAGGCTACAAATATCACGTCCTCCGAGGCGAATATTGAGTTGGGCATTGCACACAGCAAGGCCAGGATCTATTCCAGGAGGGTGAAATGATCGCTTCTCATTCGAGGGCTAGCGTGGTGCGCTGGCCTGACTTCCGGGCGTGGCGCAGAGAACTGCTGTTCACCGCGCCGACTGTCGCATTCCTGCTTGCCCTCTATTACCACTGGTTCGCCGTGCGCGACCGCTACTTCATCTTCCTCTATTTTCACGACATAGGGTCGCGCTTTGACACCACGCCTTTCGGCTGGATGACGGTCGGTCGCTATTGGATGACCGGCTTTGTGGCAGGCGGCGCGGTGATGGTGCTCTACGGCGCGGCGAACTTCATCGCGGGGCGCGTCAAGAAAAGCTATCACGCGCCGGTTTGGTGGCGTGTGTGGCTGGTGTGCGCTGTTCCGCTGGTGGTTGGCGTCCCGGCGATTGTGATGACCGTCAACGACCCGGTGCTGCCGCTGCGCTATGCGGCTCAGGTGACCGCTGCGCTGCTGATCGCGCTGGCAATCGCCTTCCGGTTTAGCGAGCGCGCAGCGCGCCAACCGATGACGCATCTCCTGTTGATGGTCGATGGCGTGGCGTTTACCGGGCTGTACTTAGTCACCTCTGGCCTTGACGACTTGATAGAAGGTAGACCGGCGAGGGCGGCAAGTTATCTGGTGGTCGCCTTGATCGGCGTGATACTGCTCACCATCAACAGTGTGATCACCACTTGGCGGCGCCAGCTACGGATGCCAACGGCGATCGGGCTATTCGCGGGCTATGCCAGCGTCCAGTATCTGTTTATCCCGCTCATCCATCACTTATTCTACAGCACTGACGAAGGGACCTGGCGCGATCCGGGTTATTTCACCTATATCCCGTCCGCCGACAACTATTTCATCTTCGTGCACACTATTCCTGGCCAGCTTCTCATGTGGGGCATCATGCTCCTGCTGGCATTCGGTGTGACGCGGCTGCGGGTCTGGCTGCGGAATCTGCGCGGACCTGAGCCTGCGCCAGCGACATAAGGAGATCGCGCTCAGGACTGCTTGGCGGCGGCGCGCTGCTCGAAGCGTTCCGCGTCCACGATGAAGCGTTCGTGCGTGCCCGTGCCGATCGCCTCGACCGCGTCCCACGCTTCGACCGCGAACACCAGCCGCCGCCCATCGACCTCTTGCAACGTCGCCCGCGCCCTGACCGCCATGCCAACCGGCGTCGCGGCAGTGTGGCGCACGTCCAGCCGCGTGCCGACCGTCGTCTTCCCCAGTGGCAGCGCGCCCTCCAGCGCGGCGACCGCCGCCGCTTCGATCAGCGCGACCATCCCCGCCGACGAGTAGACGCGCACCGATCCGGTGCCGAGCGCGATCGCGGTCTGTGCGTCGGTGACAGTGGCGGATGCCTCGCCGGTCAACCCCGGTTGCAGCGCGGTCTGTTCGCTCATGTAGAACTCTCCTGTCATCACCAGGCGGGCAGATTCGGTACGATGATACGCTCCAGCGCGTAGAGCGCGAACGCCGCCAGCGCGAACATCAGCACAACCGGCGCCAGCCCTCGCGCCACAGGCGGGAGCGCCTGCGCCCAGCCCGCCAGCCCGATCGCAACCAGCAGCGCCAGCGGGATCAGCGCCGGGTAGAGGTAGCGCCCCTGGAACTGCACAAACGTCACGTTGTAGATCAGGTACGCAGCCACGACGAGGCCCAGCGCCAGCGCGTAAACGATCAAACCGTCGCGCTGCGGGCCGCTCAACGCGCCGGGCCAGCGCGCGCGCCAGACAAACCACGCCGCGCCCGCCAGCGCCGCCAGCGAGAACAGCCCAAAAGCCGCGTACGCCCAGCGCGGCATGATCAGCGCCATCCACCCGAACTGCCCCCAGAAGCTGCGGAAGGTCGTCCGCGCGTACGCTTCGAGATAGCGCGCCACGCTGCCGCCATACACCTCGTCGATGTACTCAGCGGTGCGCGGCTGCCCGACCGTTACTTCGTCGTGGCGATCCAGCCCCGTGAAGTCGATCCCGCCGTAGATCGACAGGTTCCGTGCCCACCACACGCCGCCGAGGATCAGCGCGGGGATCAGCATCGCTGCCAGATGCCGCGCCGCTGTTTGCCAGGGCCAGCGCTCGCGCCGCCAGCGCAGCAACACGGCGATCACTGCAACGCCGCCGAGGAAATAGATCGTCGTCTTGGTGAGCAGCGCCAGCCCGACCAGCGCGCCAAGCAGCGCCGGAGACGCGCCCCGGGCCTCGCCGCGCAGATAGCGCGCGGAAACGAGCAAGGTCAGCCCGACGATCAACTCCGCCAGCGGATCGTTGCTCACGCTGCCGAGAATCGCGAGGTGTTGCGGTAGGAACGCGACGAACGCCGCGCCCGTCAGCGCCAGCGCGGGACGCTCGGGAAACAACGCGCGCAGCGCCGCCCACGCTGCCAGCACCACCCCTGCGCCGAGTACAACTGACACCAGCCGCAGCGCGGTCAGGTCGCCGCCGGTTGCCGCGTAGATGGGCGCTTGCAGCAGGTAATAGAGCGGCGGCTGGTGGTCCTCGTATTGGACCGTGTCCAGCCGCCCTAGCAGCGCCGGATCAAAGCCGCGCGCCGTCAGTTCTTCCTGGTAAGCCTGCTGCCAGTCGCCCTCTTCAAGCACGGGCAGCGCGCCCTCTTCCGCGATCTGGCGGATGTAGTTGACATGCGCCGGTTCGTCGGGCGCCTGCCAGTCCGGCGTGCGGATCGCGTAGAGCGCTGCCAGCGCCAGATACACCAGCACCACCGCGCCCAGCAGGCTCCGTTCCAGGCGACGGGTCATGCGGTTTGCTTGCTGTTGCGAGGCGTGAAACATTCAGACAACTCTTGTATGGACGGTTTTCCTGGTAGGGGCGTAGCTTGCTGCGCCCGTGGGACAAAAACCCAACGGGCCGAGCAAGCTCGGCCCCTACTCTCAATCCTAGAGTTGGCTATGGCCGGGCGCACCGAGCGCATCATAGCCCCTAACCGCCGCCCGGCAGCGTCTCGGCCTCGCGCGGCTGGCCGAGGCGGGCGCGCTCAGCGTCGATCAACTCTGGCTCCAGCTTGCGGAACAGCGCCACCGGCTCGCGCAGCACCTGGCCGGGCCGCAGACCGCTCGGCTCCCAATGCCCGATCGCGCCGGTCGGGTCGTACGTCAGCGCGGAGTGCGCGCGCTCGGATTCGTGGAACGTCTCAATCCGCTGCTCGCCGAACAGCTGCCCCTCGTACCCGAGGAACTCATGCACCTGCTGCGACGTGAAGGGCAGGAACGGCGCAAACAGTGTCTTCAGGTTGTCGATGCAGCGCAGCGCGGTGTAGATCGTCGTCGCGGCGGCCTGCCGGTCTTCCTTGATGACTTTGAACCAGGGCGCGCGGTCGAGGTAGCCATTAACCTCGCGCGCCAGCCCCATCGTCTCGCTGAGCGCGTCGCGCAGCCGGACCGCCGCCAGCAACCCGCCGACGCGTTCAAAACTCGCCTCAATCTGCGCGAGAATTTCGCGGTCGATGTCACGTAGCTCGCCCGGCTCCGGCACGCGCCCCTCGAAGTGCTTCGCCGCGAATTTCAGCACGCGGTTGACGAGGTTGCCCCACGCAGCGAGAAGCTCGGTGTTGTTGCGCGTGATGAAACCCTCCCAGCTCCAGTCGGAGTCGCGCGATTCTGGCATGGTCATCGCCACGTAGTAGCGGATCGCGTCCGCGTCGTAGCGGTCGAGGAGTTCCGGCAGCCAGATCGCCCAGTTGCGGCTCTTGGAGAACTGATCGCCCTCGATATTCATGAACTCGTTGGCGGGCACGTCATAGGGCAGCGAAATGGGGCCGTCGCCCTCATCTGCGTACAGCCCGTCGATGCCCATCAGCTCCGCTGGCCAGATGATGGTGTGGAACTCGATGTTGTCCTTGCCGATGAAGTTGTAGAGCTTGGCTTCCGGATTGTACCACCACTGCTTCCAGGCATCCGGCTGGCCGGTGTTGTGCGCCCACTCGATGCTGGCGGTCAGATAGCCCATCACCGCCTCGAACCAGACGTACATCCGCTTGTCGTCCCAGCCTTCGAGCGGGACGCGAATCCCCCACGCGATATCTCGCGTGATCGGGCGCGGCAGCAGGTCTTTCGCCTTATTGCGCGAGACGTTCAGCACGGCTGGCCGCCAATGCGCCTTGTCGTCATTCAGATAGTCGAGCAGCCGCTCGCTGAAGGCGGGCAGGTTGAAGAAATAATGCTCTGTCTCGCGGATGACCGGCGTGCTCCCGTCGATCTTGCTGCGCGGGTTGATCAGGTCCGTCGCGTCGAGCAGCGAGCCGCAGTTATCACACTGGTCGCCGCGCGCTTGAGCGTAGCCACAGCGCGGGCACGTCCCCTCGACGTAGCGGTCCGGTAAGAAGCGCCGCTCGGTCTCGCTGTAAAGCAAGCGCTGCGTCTGGCGGAACAGGTAGCCGCCTTCCAGCAGCTTGAGAAAGACATCCTGCGCGACACGGTGGTGGTTCTCGGTGTCCGTGTGCGTGTAGAGGTCGTAGCTGATGCCGATGCGCTGCTGCGTCTCCAGAAACCGCTGGTGGTAGTGCTCGAAGACGTCGCGCGGGGGCAGCCCCAGCCGGTCCGCCTCGACGGTGATCAGCGTGCCATGCGCGTCCGAGCCGCTGACCATCAGCACATGGTTGCCCTTCAACCGGTGATAGCGGGCGAAAATGTCCGCTGGCAAATACGCCCCGGCCAGATGCCCCGCGTGCATATCTCCGTTGGCGTAAGGCCAGGCAAGTGAAACATGGATGAATTCTGGCATGTCAGGTCCCTTCTTGAGGCTCGCGGTCCGCAGACCAGGACGAATTGTAACAACGCGCTCCCGTGCCTACCACAACAAAAAACCGCCGAAGCTGGTCGACGGTCTTGCTTGCCGGGTCAGGGTGCGAGGGGCGGGTGCGTCAGGGACACACACAGCGCCGTCGCCGGAAGACTCCCGACCACGGCAAGCACATCATGCGCATCGACGCGCGCCCGATCCCAATCTGTGTGTCCATACCGAATACTATACGCGCAATGCAAAGCGCTTGTCAACTGAATGGTTAGATATATTTATGTAAGACATCTGTACCAGGGGTATTGAGATATTTTAGGGATCGAGTATAATGAAATTGCGATTTTCCATCGCGCGTATGCGTCGCTTAGGGGGTATGCGACGCAGCACGAACTATCCACTTCTCGGAGACTGTTGATTGAGCACTTTGACATCTCGTTTTCCCTCGGCGCGGCGCATACGGTTGTCCTCGGGGGCGGCAGGCGATCCTGACGACGCGACGTCGATTGATGTCGCGCGCCTGATCGAGCCGTATCTGAACTGGGAGCTGCTTGAAGTTGACAGTAGCTCGACAGATATTTTGATTGGTGAGCCTGAGTCTGCGCTGCACACCGGCGAGCCTCGCCAACTCCTTATTCTGGGAGGGGAAGAAGCCCAGATGTGGCTGCGGAAGGTTCGGAAATCGGCGCAGTAACCCGCACGCCAGCAACAACCAGCCATTTCACGAACGACACAAACAGAAAGAGCCGGACGCAAGCCCGGCTCTTTTTTCGCGTCTCGCCTGCGCGCGGCTAGGCCGGTTCGCGCTCGACGGGGAACAACTCGTCGATGTGTTCCAGCACGTCTTCGTCCAGCTCGATCTCGACCGCTTTGAGCGTGTCTTCAAGCTGGCTGATCTTGGTCGCCCCGGTGATGGCGCTGCTGACCGCCGGTTGGTGCAGCGTCCAGGCGATCGCAAGCTGCGCGCGCGTCACGCCCAGATCATTCGCGATCGGCTTGAGCTGCCGCACCGCGTCGCGCAAGTCATCCTTGAGCAGGTTCTGCGCCAGCCAGTCCTTCTGCGCGAGGCGGCTGTCTTCGGGCGTGGCGTCGTCATACTTGCCCGTGAGCAGCCCGCTGGCGAGCGGACTCCACACCACCAGCCCGATCCCTTCTTCCTCGACCAACGGTAGGATGCTTTCCTCGATACGCCGGCGGTGGATCAAATTGTACTGCGGCTGCTCCACAATCGGGCGATACAGCCCGTAGTCATCGCAAATGTCCAGCGCTTCCTGGAGCTGCTGGTCCGTCCACTCGCTAGTGCCCCAATAGAGGATTTTGCCGCGACGGATCAAGTCATCCATTGCGCAGGCGGTCTCCTCAACCGGCGTCTCAGCGTCGTAGCGGTGGCAGAAGTAAATGTCGAGATAATCGGTGCCAATATTGCGCAGCGACCGGTCGATGCTCTCCATAATGTGCTTGCGCGAAAGGCCGCGGTCGTTGATGTCATCGCTGATCGGCCAGTAGAGCTTGCTGGAGATCACCAGCGTGTGGCGCGGGAACTCCTTGAGCACGGCTCCCATCGCCCGCTCGGCACCGCCCCTGGCATAGCTGTCGGCAATGTCGAAGAAGTTGATGCCGTTCTCATAAGCAAGCGTGATCAGATCGCGCGTCAACTGGGGATCGGTCACGCTGTCGCCAAATGTCGTCCAGCCGCCCAGGCTTAGCTCGCTTACCTTGAGGCCAGAGTCCCCTACGCGACGGTATCTCATAACACTTCACTCCTGGCTGTGCAATTGGAAAACGTGATCAGGTTTTAGCATGAATTCCGGGTGGGCTGTCCCGCCAACAAAAATCCGACCAGAAGCAGGCTCCTGGCCGGATGCTGTCTCACAAGCATAAACCGGCTAGCGCCCGGTGGACATCGGCATGATGACGTGGATGAAATCGTCGCGGCCTGCGGGGCGCACCACGCCCGGCGCCGTCGACCCACTGGTTTCCAGCACAACGCGATCCTCGCGGATGACGTTCAGCACGTCGATCAGATACCGGATGTTGAACGATATCTCGATCGCGTTGCCCTCAATCGTCGCTTCGAGCGGCGCTTGCGCGTCGCCCTTCTCTTGCGACTGTCCGGCGACGATCACCTGTCCCGGCTCGTTGGCGCTGCTTCCCGGCTCGATCAGGACGCGCGCCGTGTAGGCCGAGTCTTTGGCAAACACTTCGGAGCTGCGGCAGGCTGCCAGCAGTTCGGTAGTATACGCCATCAGGCTGGTCTCGTAGCGGCGCGGAATGATCGCCTCGTAGTCCGGGAATTTACCCTCGATCAACTGCGAGACAATCAGCACGCTATCCAGGCTGAACATAACCTGGCCGCGTCCATCCGGCAGGGCGATCAGCACTTCGTCATCGTCATCGCTGATGATGCGGCCCAGCTCTTGCAGCGTCCGCGCGGGCACGATGAACGGCTCTGGCGCGCGATCGCCCACGCTGAACTCAAGCTCCGTGGTGCGCACTGAGAGACGATAGCCGTCCGCCGCCGCCATCGTAAACACGTCACCCTCAAAGCGCAGCAGCACCCCGGCCAGCACCGGGCGGTTCTCCTCTTTCGCGGCAGAGAACACAACCTGCTCGATCATCTCTTTGAAAACATCGGCGCGCACGCTGATCGCGCGGTCGGCCTGGAACTCCGGGACTTGCGGGAACTCGACGGCGTCCATGCCTTTGATGTTCGCGGTTTTCCCTGCGCAGTTGAGGTGCAGCGTCAGCGTGCGCTCGTCAAGGTCCATATCGACGCGCTCAGGCGGCAACGTGGCGACCAGGTCCTGGAACGTGCGCGCGGGAAGCGTGATCGAGCCATCGCGATCGACCTTCGCGCCGATCCAGACCGTAATACCAAGCTGAAGGTTGGTGGCCGAGAGCCTGAGGCGCGCGTCTTCGGTCATCATCAGCACGTTCGACAAAATGGGCAGCGAGGGCCGGCTCGAAATTGCCCGGCTGACAATGCTGAGACCCCTGTAAAGGTTTTCCTGCAAAACGGAAACGCGCATACGACCTTCTCCCTGGCTGCGGGGCGCGGGTTTATGACTGATCCCAATTTCGAGCGCAAAGCTGTGCAATACAAAAGATTGTGCGCAATTATACAGTGCTGCTTCGCCTAAGCCAAGCAGACTCAGCAACCATGCGGAATCGAGATATTCGGGCGCGCATCGATCTGCGTCAGGTCGAGGTCATAGCGCAGAAACAGCGTCCCGCTCACTGGACGCTCCGCGGTCAGAATACGCGCATTGGTCACTTCGACCGACGCCTCGAACCGCGCGACCGCATCCACCCCCGGCGCGACCCACAGATCGGCGTTCACGCTGATCTCGCTTTCGGCGTCCCGCCGGACGGCCGCCAGCCGCAGCACCTCTGGCGCGAAGGTGTATTGCCACACCGGCACATCGTCGATTGTGTCACGGTGGCCGGTCGGGACGGCGCGCGCCACTCCACCGATGAGTTGCCCCGCTGACAGGTCCGCGACCACCGACGACCCGGCTTCGTCGAGCGCGCACCGGCCATTGATATCTACCACATAAGTATCGTTGCTGATCCGCACGCCTTCCAGCCGAACGAATTCTTGCGGGGCGACTGCCAGCCCCTCAACCTCGAGGATCGCGCGCCGCGCCTCGCCCAGCTCGTCAGACCACACCTGCAATGTGAAATGTCCCTCTGCCGGCTCGCCGCTATCGACAAACGTGCCATCGAACTCGCCGACGACGGTGTACACCCAACCGGGCCGCGCCGCAAGCGTGCGATCCAGTGGGTCAAAGCTCACCTCGTCGAACCCGACCGGGGGCGCGTTCTGCGTGAGGAAGTCCGTCGTCGGCAACACGCTAATATCGACCAGAGTCGGAAGTGGCTCGGGCACGGGGGTCTCGGCCTCACAGGCTACCAGGCTCGCCAGCAGCGCAAGCGAGCACAAGCTCAGAGTCCAGCGGCGCATGCATCGCCCTCCGTCCAACAGCGTTCGAAGTAGAGCGTCCCCCGCATTATAGCCTGTTCGGGCGCGGAGCGGTACGCGCGCCGCGTTATACAGACTATCTCAACGCTCTGAAGGACCGTAATAATAGTCATCTGTTGAAAATAAACATAAAAGCAAAAGGTATCTCTTATCTATGCTGTTCGGATATTGACAAACCTACCATTTGCAATGATAATTACGCGGGGGCGAATAATAACGCAGTGGGGAATAAGGTGCTCGCAGACGCGCAGGGCATAGCCATGCGCGGTTTGTGGGCTTTTTTTCTTATTTGGGCTGTATGGGTTTGACGTGTAGTTGAAATGTGTGTTGTTGGAATTGCAGGGCGACAAACACGCTGCTGAGTTCCAGATGAACCGTATTCGGGAGTGGGGTGAGTTTCATGGCGCAGCCCGTCATTGAGCAAGTAGCAGAAATTCCCTATAAGCAGTTCGTGCAGCGCGTCGAAGGTAAGCGCATCGTACTGATCTACCCGCGCCATCGTGGGCGGGGCGCACTGCTTGCGATGTGCTTGCGGCACTATGGCACGAACGCGATCTTCTATAGCTTGACCGAAAGCGAAAACACGCTGGAAGCCTGGCTGCGGCGCATGGTGGATGCGCCCGCCTTCCCAGAGTCGTTTGGCGCGCAGACGCGTGAGGCGTTGAAGAAGCGCGCGAAACCCGAAGACCTCGCCGCCGCGCTGGGCGCTGACCTCGGCAGCGTGCGCAGCAAGTCGTATGGGCTGATCCTGGACGCGTTCGATACCATCCAGCCCACAAAGGCTGTTGAGCGCTTTGTCAGCGCGCTACCTGCCGCGCTGCCCGACAAAGTACAGGTCGTGATCAATGCGCGGCTGCTGCGCTTGCAGCCCTGGAACGATCTTGTGCTGGCCGGAGATGCGGTGGTCGTCGGCGCAGAAGAAGCGATCGACGGCGGCATCTATGGCGACGAAGAACAGCGCGGTCAGTTGGAAGTGTTCGCGCTTTCGGGCGGGCATGTTTACGCCAACGGGCGCCCGGTCACAAGCTGGGACGGCTCGCTGCCGCGCCACCTGTTTTATTACTTCGTCGATCACCCGATGGTCACACGCGATCAGATTTTTGAGGTCTTCTGGCCGAAGATGTCCGTCAAAGAAGCGACGAATGTCTTCCACGTCACCAAGCGCAAGATCAGCGAGCGCCTTGGCTTCGAACTGACACAGTATTCCAGCGGGTTCTATCTGCCTTCGCCCAAGATCGAAATCCACTACGACGTACGCGTATTTGAAGACGCCGTGCACGAGGCGATGGAAAACGAGGAGAGCGCGCCCGCGAACTGGTCGCTGGCGGTGCAGATGTATCGCGCGCACTTTTTGCCCGCGATCCGCACGCCCTGGGTAGAGGCCCGGCGTGATGAGCTCCAGAACAAGTACGCGCAGGCGCTGATCGGCCTGGGCCGCTATCACCGCCGCGAGGGCGAGCTGGCGCTGGCGCAGGGGTACCTGCTGCGCGCGCTGCGCGAGAAGCCCGACTGGGAAGATGTGCACCGTGACGTGATGAACATCTACCGCGAGCAAGGGCGCCGCGACGACGCCGCTGCGCAGTACCGGCAGCTTGAGCGCACGCTTGACAGCATGTTCGGCATCCAACCCTCGCGCGAGACGCGCGAATTGTACGAAACGATCGCGGCTGGCTAGCGCCGCACCGCGCAACGCGATCACCGCTCACAAAGGGGCAGCCTGCGCGCTGCTCCTTTTCGTACCTGCGAGCGGGGCGTGCAGCAGCGCGCCACTTCCAGTATACTCATCGCTATCTGCTGCATGATGGAGCGTAGGATGGCTCGACAGCCCGGCCCGGAGCCGGTCATCATGCGTCGCGTCCCGGATGGAGGCGGCCACACCCTGGAAGTGGAAGTCACGCCGGACCGGCGCCTGCGGCGCAACGCGCGCTGGACGGTCGCGGACACGATCATTCAGGTCCGCGTGCCGCTCAACATCCCCGCGCACGCGCTGGACGTGGTGCTGGACGAGATCGTCGAAGAGGTGCTGGCGCACCGCGCCCGCGCTCGCAAGCTCAACGACGACGATCTCGAACGTCGCGCGCAGGAACTCAACGAGACTTATTTCGATGGAGAGTTACGCTGGCATACGATCCGCTGGGTCAGCAACATCAACTACAGCCTGGGGACCGTTACCGAGGGTGGCGCCAGCGATGGCGACATCCGCATCAGCGACAAGATCAAGCTCTGGCCGCAGTGGGTGATCGACTACGTGATCGCGCATGAGCTGGCGCACCGCAAGCACCCAAATCACAGCGCGGAATTCTGGGCGTACCTGGGGCGCTATCCGCTGACCGAGCGCGCGCGAGGGTTCATCGAAGGTGTGCGATTCGTCGAGGGCGCGCCGCTCAGCAGGCGCTCGAAGCGGAAACGCTAGCGGCGCCCGTACTTCGCTTCGAGGTCGGCGAATTCCTCAGGGTTTACGTCGAGCGAGACCGCGCCACAGTTGCGGCACACCTGGGCATTCACCTTGATCAGGTGGCGGAAGGGGCGCAGCAGACGCGAGATCCGGCCCAGTTTCAGCGCGCGCGGCGCAAGCTGAAGCTGGCGGAATTTGTCGCTGTAGTCGATCAGATACGCCGATCCCAGGTCTACGCTGCCACAGCGGGGGCAGCGCCACTGGATCGACGCCTGGAGCGTGGTCGATCCCGCTTCGGGAATGGTCGTCGGCGGCGCGACGGTTGGCGGGGGTGTGCGGCTCGGCTGTTCGGACATGAGACTCCTGCTTCGGCAACTCACCCGGCGCTACCGGACACCGGGACGGACGGTCGCTTCGATTATACCAGTTCTGCGTGACGCAGCCGCGCACAACCTTTCGCTTGCCGTTGCGTAATAAGAAATAAACGGAGCGCCGCTGCGCTTCGGCCTGTTTGTATAGGAGCGGATGGGTATGGGAAATCATAAAATTAAAAGCACCCGGTTACGCGGCCCGATCGCGATCGCTCTGATTGCGATTGGCGTTACGTTCGCTCTTGGCGCGGGCGTGTTGTGGCCCCTGATTGTGATGGTTCCGGGATTGATCTTTCTGACCGTGGCCGTGGGTGGAGGGCGCAGCACCGCACCCTTCGCGATCCCCGGCATGATCATCACCGGGACCGGCCTGCTGCTGTTGGTGCAGAACATCACCGGCTATTGGGATAGCTGGTCTTACGCCTGGACGTTGTACGGGGTGTTCCTCGGCATGGGGCTGGCGATGATGGGCCGCCTGCTGGGCGATCCGGCGTTCGAGTCATTGGGGCGGGTGTTTATGCTGGTGGGGGGCGTCGCCTTTCTCGTGCTCGGCTTCTTGATGGAGATCGTGGTTGGCTTGGGTGGCCTGGGCGGCGGGCTTCTGCCACTGCTGCTGATCGGGCTGGGGCTGTTTTTGCTGGCGCGGCCCTTCACCCTGCGGCGCGCGCTGGCGACAAAGAAGAAACAGAGCGATCACCTGTTCACCGGGCCGGTCGTTTACGGCTCGCGCAAACGTGACGCCTCGCGACTGAGCGTGTCTGACGGGGAAGAGCGGCACAGTGGCCGCCGCTAGCGCGATGAAGACCTATCCGCTCGATGAAGCAGATGAAGCGTTGATCGCCGCTGCCCGCGAAACACTGTTGCACGCCTACCACGAGGTTCGACATTCGGTCGGCGCAGCGGTGCTGGCGGCGTCCGGCAAAGTATACACTGGCGTCAATGTCGAGTCGTGTGGGGCCGGGCCGTGCGCAGAGCCGGTCGCGCTAGGCGCGGCGATCTCCGCCGGAGAGCAGGGGCTTTTGGCGATCGTCGCGGTCGGCGGCTTCGATGCGCCGGGGTACGTGCTGAACCCGTGCGGAAATTGCCGCCAAATGATGATCGATTACGCGCCAGATATGCTGGTGATCGTCGGCGACGAGCATGGCGCGCATTTCAAGGTCCGCGCGCGAGACCTGCTGCCCTTCGCCTATCGCCATTTCGATGGCGATCCACCTTAGCGCGAGGACAGCGTAGCGAGAGCGACAACCGCCGCGCTCCAGGCGCAGCGCGCAAAAACAAAACGCCGCGACCAGTTATCAGTCACGGCGCG